>Ga0209840_1000131_pt1 | contig 16667 bp, 16 predicted proteins | sample PersoiDNA2013190_FD_185802 | JGI IMG/M metagenome (GOLD analysis project Ga0209840, IMG submission 185802) | Permafrost soil microbial communities from the Arctic, to analyse light accelerated degradation of dissolved organic matter (DOM) -... | ecosystem: Environmental > Terrestrial > Soil >... | reverse complement strand
ACGTCGGCGGCGATCATGGAACCGCTCACGACGACCCTCTACGAGAGCAAGCTGATCTACTACACGCCGAGCTTCGACGACCGTGTGCGCACCTTCTGCATGAACCCTTACGGCGAGGTGTCGCTCGAGAACTACGGCGACGTGGTCACCGTGAACGGTCACAGCTACGCCGCCGAGAAGACCGACCGTACCAACTTCGCGCTGCTCGTGAGCACCGATTTCACCGAGCCGTTCGACGACCCCATCGCCTACGGCAAGAGCATCGCACGGCTCGCCAACCTGCTCGGCCAAGACATCATCGTGCAGCGCCTGGGCGACCTGCAGCAGGGCCACCGCAGCACCATGGACCGCATCCGCAGAGGCACGGTCCAGCCCACGCTCAAGGGCGCCACCGCCGGCGACCTGGCCTTCGTGCTGCCGTACCGCCACCTGCGCGACATCCTCGACATGCTCGAGGCCATGGACAACCTCGCGCCCGGCGTGAACGGGCGCGACACGCTGCTGTACGGGGTCGAGGTCAAGTTCTACTCGGCTCGACCCGAGCTGGACGCAGGCTTGCAGACGCCCGTCCAGAACCTGTACGCCGTCGGCGACGGCGCCGGCATCACGCGAGGCCTGGTCCAAGCCTCGGCGGCCGGCGTCATCGCCGCGAGAAGCATACTGAACGGAGGGTAACGTGCCCGGTACCGTGGTTGTGGGCGCCCAGTGGGGCGACGAGGGCAAAGGCAAGATCACCGACCTGCTGGCCGAGAAGGCCGACGTGGTCGCGCGCTTCCAGGGCGGCAACAACGCCGGCCACACGATCGTCCGCGACGGCGAGGAATTCAAGCTGCACCTCATCCCTTCGGGAATCCTCTACGAGGCCAAGACCTGCGTGATCGGCAACGGGGTCGTCATAGACGCGCACATCCTGTTCGGGGAGCTCGAGGCGCTGCGCGAACGCGGCATCGGCGGCGACAACCTGCGCATCAGCGGCAACGCCCACCTGATCATGCCGTACCACCTGCTCCTGGACGGAGCGCACGAGCAGCAGCTCGGCAAGTTCAAGATCGGCACCACCGGGCGCGGCATCGGACCGTGCTACGTGGACAAGTACACGCGCATCGGCATCCGCGTGCAGGACCTGCTCGACGAGAAGATCCTGCGCCGCAAGATCAGGACGGCGCTGCAGGAGAAGAACTTCCTGCTGCAGCGCTACGACATCGGCGTGCTCGACCCCGATCAGGTCGCCGACGAGCTCCTGGGCTACCGCGAGCGCATGGAGCCGTTCATCTGCGACGCGAGCCTGCTCGTGAACAACGCCCTCGACCAGGACAAGCACGTGCTCTTCGAGGGCGCCCAGGGCGCGCTCCTCGACATCGACTTCGGCACGTACCCCTTCGTCACCAGCAGCAACCCGATCGCCGGCGCGGCGTGCACCGGCACCGGCGTCGGCCCCACGCGCATCGACCACGTGATCGGCGTCGCCAAGACCTACACCACGCGGGTCGGCGAAGGCCCGTTCCCCACCGAGCTCTTCGACGAGACCGGCGTCGCCATGCGCGAGGTCGGCCACGAGTTCGGCACCACCACGGGGCGCCAGCGCCGCTGCGGCTGGCTCGACCTGGTCGCGCTCCGGTACGCCGTGCGCCTCAGCGGCATCACCCACCTGGCGCTCACCAAGCTCGACGTGCTCACGGGCCTGCCGGCCTTGAAGGTCTGTACGCGGTACAAGGCCGGCCGCAAGGTGCTCGACGAGTTCCCTCTGCGTCAGACGGATTTCCACCACGCCAAGCCGCTCTACGAAGAGCTCCCCGGATGGACCGAGGACATCCGCGAGTGCGAGACGTGGCAGGACCTCCCCGAGGCGGCGCGCGACTACGTCCAGTACATCGCCGAGTTCACGAAGACGCGGGTGAAGTTCATCGCCGTCGGCCCGGGACGCGAGGAGACGATCATCCTGCCGCGTAGCATCGGGCGCGGCGGGGCGGTGTAGGGTTGGCTGGCCGTCTGCCGGCGCTGTTCATCGGGCACGACTCGCCGATGAACATCGTCGCCGACAACGGCTACACGCGCGACCTCGAGGCGCTGGCCGCACACCTGCCGCGGCCCGCGGCCATTCTCGTGGTCTCGGCGCACTGGCTCACGAAGGGCACCGCCGTGGGCGCCGACGAGCACAACCTCACCATCTACGACTTTTTCGGATTCCCGGACGAGCTCTACGAGAAGAAGTACCCGGCGCCCGGGTCGCCCGCCGTGGCCGCGCGCGTGTGTGCGCTCACCGGCGGGCGCGCCGCGCCTGTAGAGCGGGGCCTCGACCACGCGGCGTGGGCGCCGCTCATCCGCATGTACCCGGCGGCCGACGTGCCCGTCATCGAGCTGAGCCTCGACGTGTCCGCGCCGGCGGCCGAGCACTACGCCCTCGGCCGCAGCCTCGCCCCGCTGCGCGACGAGGGCGTGCTGATCGTCGGCAGCGGCAACATCGCCCACAACCTCGGCATCATCGACTGGGACGAGGATGCGCCGGTCGCCGCCTGGGCGGCGGATTTCGACGCCTGGGTCGCCGAGTGCGTTGCCGAGCGGCGCCACGACGACCTCGTCGGCTACCTCGAGCACCCGCTCGGCAGGATGGCGGCGCCCACCCCGGATCACCACCTGCCGCTGCTCTACACCCTCGCCGTCCAGGCTGAGGGGGACGACGTGCTGAGCGTGCACGAAGGCATTCAGAACGGCACGGTCTCGATGCGCTGCCTGCAGGTCGGCGGCTGAGCGACTGCGCGGGGCGGGGCGCTCGCGAGCGCCCCGCCGCCCCCGCCCGTACGGCCGTATGGCCGGCCGCCGCGCAGCCCCCCTCAGGGCGCCGCGTAGACCTCCGCCTCGGCGATCGCGTCGCCGCGACCCACCGAAGTGCCGTCGCACCACACGCGCACGTAGCGAGCCGTGCGCGGCGCAAAGCCCAGCGTCTCGTAGCCGGCCGTCTCGCCGCTGGTCATCGTCGTCACGCCCGCCCGCCAGTGCCGCCGGTCGGTGGACGTGATGACCCGCAGGCGGGCGGCGCGCGCGGCGCCGTGGCGAAGTGCGATGCGCAAGGCACCAGCCTCGCGCGCGACGCCGAGGTCGAGCTCGAGCCATTGCGTTCCGCGCGCCGTCCACGCCGTATCCAGCAGGCCGTCGATGGCCTGCGCGGCGTCGCCGGCGCTGGCGCGCGCCCGTTTGACGGTGAGCCCAGCACCCTGCGGCGCCAGCCGGCGCAGCCGCATGAGCGCCTCGAGGAAAAAGGCGTCGCCGTAGGCCAGCCCGCGGTCGGTGACGCCGCCGTGCCAGGAGTAGGTGCCGTGGAGCAGCACCGCCGGGTTGGCGCCGTGCGACGCGTAGGCGCGGGACATGAGCGAGGCGAGGGTGGCGCGCGCGGCGGCTGCGTACCGCGCGCCGTTCGCCGCATCGGGTTCCGCCAGGGCCAGGTCGATCATCCCCGAGGCCGCGATCGCCGCCGCCGACGAGTCGCGCGGCGAGGCGGGGATCGCCGGATCGCGGAAGTCCCAGCACGGCACCATGTCGGCCGGGAGGTCGGCGAGGTAGCGGTCGGTGACCCGACGCGCCGCCTGCAGGAACACAGCGTCACCGGTCTCGCGGTACGCCGCCGCGAAGCCGAGGATGCCCCACGCCTGGCCGCGCGCCCACATCGACTCCGGGCCGTAACCCGCCGACGTGGTCTTGAGCTTCACGGCCCCAGTCGTGTCGTCGTAGAAGACGATGTGGTAGGTGCTGCCGTCGTCGCGCAGGAAGTCGCGGGCGGTGGTGTAGGCGTGGTGGTAGGCGATCTCGCGAAGTGACGCCGGGCCGCCGTGATCGGCGGCCCACCACAGCAACTGCGGCTTCATCAGGCTGTCGATGATCACGTTGAAGTCGCCGTTCGGCCGCGAGCGCATCGCCCCGACGTCGGGGTCGTAACGAGCGGCCATCGCCACCGCAGCCTTGAGCGCTTTCGCCTTGAAGCGCGGGTCACCGGTGAGCTTGAACCCGCGCACGTAGGTCGGGAAGAAGAGAGCGCCGAGGTTGAGGGACTGCGGCGTGATCGGCGCCGCGCCGATCGCCGCCTGCCGCGAGGACGCGTGGCGGCGCCACCAGTCGTTACCGGTCACCTGGTACATGAGCCAGAGGCCGCCAGACGCGTAGCCGCCGGCCCAGCCCTGGGCGTTCGAGTACTTCCAGGCGTTGCCGACGGTGTAGTAGGCGTAGCGGCCGGCCGGCGTGGAGCGCTCGGTCGCCGCGAGGCGCGCGGCGACGCGGCGCTCGGCGGCGCGCACCTGGGAGGCGAAGCCTGCGGACCGCGCGGTGGCACTACCGGCACATAGGAGCAGAAGGATCGCGACGAGCGCAGCCGCCGGCACGATCCGGTCCCATCTGCGGCTGTCCATGAGTGGCCCCCTCCGGCGCTGCTTCGGCGGGCCGGCGTGCGCCGGCCCGCCTCCTACTGTCGCGCACCTCGCGAAGGGCAGTCAACCGACGGGCGAACGCGCGGTGGGGCCGCGGACGGCCGCCGGACGCGGCAGGGCGGCGGTGCGGGCGGCCGAGCACGACGCCTCGGCGATATCGTCCTCCAACCCCCCGCTTGCCAGCATCAGGAGGTCACATGCACGGCAGACGCATCCTTCTCATCCTCGCCCTGGCCGTCCTAGCCGCGGTCTCGCCGCGTCAATCGAGAAGAAGGGTGCCGTTTGGAACGCCCACAAGGGATCGCTGCGCAAGGCGAACCGCAAGAGCGCCGACCTCACCCTGGTGCAGGCGGCTGAGACGTCCCTCGTCGGCTACACCGCGCTGGATGCGTGGGACGTGAACTGCTACCCGCACCAGCAGACCCTCTGGGACATCCAGAACATGGATGCCGCCCTCGCCGCGCTCGCGGCCGACCCCGTGGACCCGGCGGCGGCGGCTGAGGCGGTGACGGCCGTCAGCGCCAACTGGCTCGGCACCGTGTTCAGCCCGTCCGTGTACCTGTACGACCTCACCCGCCACGACCCCGACTACTACCGGGTCACCTGGGGCGCCCTGGGCAAGCAGGTCGACCAGTTCGACATGACGCCCGTGACGGCGTGGATCGGCGACGGCCAGTACGACAGGGCCATCGCCAAGATCGAGCAGATGCGCGGCGTCGACACCGGCGACCTGGGCACACGTGTCGTCAACATGACGAACGCCCTCGACCAGGCGACGAGCATTATGAAGAAAGCGATGTGAGACAGCGCGTCGTGAGCTGAGGCTCAGATGGGGCGGCGGGCGGCCGGAAGAGCCGCCCGCCGCCCTTCCGCCGCCGCCCCGGCGCGAGTAGACTTGCGGGCGTCAGGCCGGGCCGGCGCAGCGCCGCCCAGCGCTATCCCATCCGTCCTTCGGGAGGCCTCATGCGGGTGCTCGTGGTCGGCGGCGGCGGCAGGGAACATGCCCTCGTCCACTCCTTCGCTCAGTCAACGCTCGCCGACCGCATCTTCTGCGCCCCCGGCAACGCCGGCACTGCCGAGATCGCGGACAACATCGGCGTCGGCACCGAAGACCTGCCGGCGCTGCTCGACTTCGCCAGCCGCGAGCAGGTCGACCTCACGGTGGTGGGCCCTGAGGCGCCGCTCGTGGCCGGCATCTGCGACCTGTTCGAAGAGCACGGCCTCGCCGTCTTCGGCCCCAACCGCGACGCGGCGCAGCTCGAGGGCAGCAAGGTCTTCGCGAAAGAGGTGATGCGCGAGGGCGGCGTGGCCACGGGCGCGTACAGCCGCCACGAGACCCTCGAGTCGGCGCTCGCCGCCCTCAGCCCCGACGGCCCGTACCCGCTGGTCGTCAAGGCCGACGGCCTGGCCGCCGGCAAGGGCGTCATCATCTGCAACGATCACGCCGAAGCCAGGGCGGCGGTCGAAAGCTGCTTCGTGGCGCGCGACTTCGGCGCCGCCGGCGACGTCGTTGTCATCGAGGAGTTCCTCGCCGGCTCCGAAGTGTCGCTGCTGGTGCTGTGCGACGGCGTCAACGCCGTGCCGCTGGCTCCGGCGCAGGACTACAAGCGCATCTTCGCCGGCGACCAAGGCCCTAACACCGGCGGCATGGGCAGCTACTGCCCTGTCCCCGGCTTCGAGCAGACGGCCCTCGACGCGGCCATGGAACACGTCGCCGAGCCGGTCATCGCGGCCCTGCGCAAGCGCGACATCGCCTTCCGTGGCGTGCTGTATGCCGGCCTCATCGTCACCGACGCCGGCGTCAAGGTCCTGGAGTTCAACTGCCGCTTCGGCGATCCGGAGACGCAGGCGGTGCTGCCGCGCCTGGACAGTGACCTGCTCGAGCTCTGCGCGGCCGGCGCCTCCGGGGAGCTCGCCGGAGTGAAAGCAGCCTGGAAGCCGCTGGAGTGCGTCACCGTGGTGATGGCCTCCGCCGGCTACCCCGCGAGCAGCCACAAGGGCGACGTGATCGGCGGCCTCGCGGCAGCGGACGCCATGGACGACGTCACCGTGTACCACGCCGGCACGGCGCGGAAGAACGGCGACGTCGTCACGGCCGGCGGCCGCGTGCTCGCGGTCAGCGCCCTCGGCAGCGGCTTCGCCGCCGCGCGTGAGCGCGCCTACGCAGCCGTGCGCAAGATCACCTTCGACGGCGCGCAGGTACGCCCGGACATCGCCGAGCGCGCGGTCAAGGCGGCGGCCGGCGAACTCGATCTGTTCCCGGCCGGGTCCGCCGGCTGGGCGAGAGGAGCTTGAGGTGGAAGAGGTCGAAACCGAGGTCGAGACGATCCTCCAGGGCATCCAGATGGAGCCCGTGCTGGTCGGCATCGTCATGGGCAGCGAGAGCGACCGCGAGGTCATGGATGCGGCCTGCAAGGAGCTCGACGAACGCAAGATCAAGTACGAGCTCAACGTGCTCTCGGCGCACCGCGATCCGGACAAGGTCGCGCACTACGCGCGCACGGCTCAGTCGCGTGGCATCAAGGTGCTGATCGGCGGCGCCGGCAAGGCGGCAGCCCTGCCCGGCGTGCTCGCGGCCTACAGCAACGTCCCGGTCATCGGCGTGCCCATCAAGACCAGCGACCTCGGCGGGCTGGACTCGCTGCTCAGCATCGTGCAGATGCCGCCCGGCGTACCCGTGGCCTGCGTCGCCATCAACGGGGCGCGCAACGCCGCGATCCTGGCGGCGAAGATCCTCGACGTCTGAGCGCCCGGGCGGCGCGGCCGCGACGCGGCGCGCCACGGTCACCGCTCGGCGCGCCTCCTCCGTCTCTCACGGACGCGCCTTTTTGCCGCTCGACGGGGAGACTCAGGTCATGGCCCGCCACGCCTTCAGATCCACGCAGGAACCGCCGCCGTCCGGCCCGTACTCGGCGGCTGTCTCGGCGGGCCATCTCGTCTTCGTCTCGGCGCAGCTGCCGGTGGACGAGTGCGGCGCGGTCGTCGACGGCTCCGCCGCCGAGCAGGCGCGCCGCGCCCTCGACGCCCTGGGCCACCAGCTCCGCTCCACCGGGTTGTCGCTCGACACCGTCGCGACGGTGACCGTGTACCTCGTCGATCCCGTCGACACGGCCGCTATCGACGACGCCTTCGCCGCGTTCTTCGCCGAACCACGGCCGGCGCGCACGCTGGTCGGTGTAGCATGGTTGCCGGGAGGCGCGCGCCTGCAGATCGAGGCCGTCGCCGTCCGTTACTAGCTCATGCAGACAAGCGACCGTGCGAGGCGCCGCAGACGCACCGCACGCGAGGGAGTCCCATGCCACGCGAGTACAAGCCGCCCAGTCCCAGGACCATCTCGACGTTCATCTACTTCGCAGTGCTCGTCATCGGCGTGCTCCTCGCCTTCGTCGCCGTGCGAGCCCTGTTCGCCTGAAGACACGCCCAGAAAGGACGACTCACCATGGACAAGCAGGTCTTCGCTTCAGCAGACGCGGCCCCGGCGGTGGGACCGTATTCGCCGTGCATCGGCGCCGGCGACCTCGTCTTCCTGTCGGGCCAGCTCCCCCTGAACGCCGAGGGCAAGATCGTGGGCTACACACCCAAGGATCAGACACGCAAGGCTCTCGACAACCTCTCCCTGACGCTGGCCGCCGCCGGCCTCGGCTTGGAGAACGTGGTGAAGACCACCATTTTCCTGCAGGACATGGACGACTTCGGCGCCGTGAACGAGGTGTACGCGGAGTTCTTCAGCGAGCCCTTCCCGGCGCGCTCCACGGTGCAGGTGGCGCGCCTACCCAAGGACGTGCGCGTGGAGATCGAGGCGATCGCCGTCCGCTGAGGCCGCTCGGCGTGGCGGCCGTAGGCGTCCCACGCGTTGAACGCCACGCCTTGATGGCTTGCTCGCGCAGCTCCTCGTCGGTAGCCATCGCAGTCTCTTCCTCTTGCTGGTCGATGTGAGAGAATCCAGCCGCAACCAAGGACCCGCGCGCCGCGCGCCGCGGCCGCTTCCGCAGTGGAGGGCACGCCATGATCGAGCGCTACACGCTTCCCGAGATGGGCGCGATCTGGACCGAAGAAGCCAAGATGCGCGCCTGGCTCGACGTCGAGATCGCCGCCGTCAAGGCGTGGCACAAGCTCGGCAAGGTGCCGCGCGAGGCCGTCGCCGAGATCGAGGCCAAGGCCGACTTCGACGTCGCGCGCGTGGCCGAGATCGAGGCGACCACGAACCACGACGTCATCGCCTTCCTCACCAACGTCGCCGAGTACGTCGGGGACTCCAGCAAGTACGTGCACTACGGGATGACCAGCAGCGACATGCTCGACACCGGGCTGGGGCTGCAGCTCAAGCGCGCCGGACTCCTGCTGGAGCGCGACCTCGTCGCGCTCGGCGAGGTGCTCAAGCGGCGCGCCCTCGAGTTCAAGGACACCGTGCAGGTGGGGCGCACGCACGGCATCCACGCCGAGCCCATCACCTTCGGCATGAAGCTCGGCATGTGGGCCTTCGAGGTCAGCCGCCACCTCAAGCGCATGCGCATGGTCACGGTGAACGCCTCGGTCGGCAAGATCAGCGGCGCCGTGGGCGCCTACAACAACATCGACCCACGGGTCGAAGACCTGGTCTGCGAGGAGCTCGGCCTGGGGCGCGAGCCGATCAGCAACCAGGTGGTGCAGCGCGACCGCCACGCCGACTTCCTCAGCTGCATCGCCATCATCGGCGCCAGCCTCGAGAAGTTCGCGACCGAGGTGCGGCACCTGCAGCGCACCGAGGTGCGCGAGGTTGAGGAGGCGTTCGGCAAGGGCCAGAAGGGGTCCTCGGCCATGCCTCACAAGCGCAACCCCATCCTCAGCGAGCGCATGGCCGGCTGCGCCCGCGTGCTGCGCGGCAACGCCCTCGTGGGCATGGAAAACGTGGCGCTGTGGCACGAGCGCGACATCAGCCACAGCTCGGCCGAGCGCATCGTCATCCCCGACAGCTGCATCCTCCTCGACTACATGCTGCAGAAGACCACGCGCCTGTTCGACACGCTCGTCGTGAACGACGAGCGGATGCTCGCCAACCTGGGCCAGAGCTACCGCCTCGTCTTCAGCGAGGCGGTCCTGCTGGCCCTCGTCGACAAAGGCATGCTGCGCGAGGACGCCTACCGGGTGGTGCAAGACTCGGCGATGCACGCCTGGCGCGAGGGCGTCGACTTCGGCCTGCTCATCAAGCAGAACGCCGAGGCGATGGCCGTGATGAGCCCCGCCGACGTCGATGCGGCCATGGACCCGGGGCAGTACACGGCGGGGCGCGACGTGATCTTCGGCCGGCTGAAGGAGCTGGAGTTCTAGAAGCGGGCGGCCCTCGGCCGCGCGGCCGAGGGCCTATTCCCCGCTGTCCTCGGCCAGCACCCCACGCATGATCGAGCAGTTCTCGGCGGCCGCGCACCACGCGGCGCAGCCGTTGTCGAACCGCGGGTTCTCCACCACGGCGCCGCAGCCGGGGCACTTGCGGCACTGGTCGTCCTTGAAGTACTCGATCGGCTTCCCGCAGATCGGGCAGAGGACGTCGAATATGTCGTCCGCGGTCCAGTTGATGCGGTCCTGACCGGGGCACCTGGCGATGTTCATCGCGCCTCCTCAGCCTCGCCGCCGTAGGGCGGCTCCTCTGTACCGGGATTCCCGCCGGCGGCGAGGGCTAACCCACCGCGCTCCTAAAGGGGGGCGACCCTCCAGCCGAAAACCTGGGAGAAACCGACACGCGCGCCGGCGGAGCCGGCGCCCCCAAGGAGGGCCGATGGCCACCTGCGCCAGCTGCGGCAAGGAGATACACGACGACTGGACGTGCGGCCACTGCGGCGCGCCGGTGACCGGGGCCGGAGCGGCCGCCGGCGCGGGCGCGAGCCCCTCCGGCTACGCGCCCAGCTACGAGCCGCAGCCGGCCGCTTACGCAGCCCCGGCCGCCTACGGCGCTCCGGCCGCGCCCCCGGTGGCGAAAGGCGGCCTCTCGCGCACCACGCTCACCATCATCGTCGTGGCGGCGGTGGCCGTCGTGGCCATCATCGCGGTGTGGTTCTTCGTCGTCCGCGGCTCGGGCGGCGCATCCCCGTTCCTCGGCGCCTGGAAGGAGCCCGGCCAGGGGACCGGCGCCGTGGTGATCAAGAAGCACAGTGGGGACTTCAAGGTGACGATGTCCGGCAAGGACGCCGCCGGCACGCAGAAGACCTACACGATCCCCGCGCACCTCGATGGCTCGAGCCTGGCGATCACCGTCGACGACTTCATCAAGGCCACCGGCAACGAGGAGCAGGCGGCTCAGGCGAGGGCCGTGTTCGAATCCATCATCAAGGACTTCCGGCTCGTGTTCACGCTCCAGGACCCCACGCACCTCGAGATGAAGGTGGAGGGCACCCCAGTCGGCGGCTCGCTGGCGGCCCAGGACTCCAGGTCCTCCGTCGTTCTCGTCAAGGACGACTAGCTCGCGTACCATGGCGCCATGAGCGCCGCCCCCAGCCACATCAGACCGGCCACGCGCGGCGACCTGCCCGAGCTGGTCGACCTGCTCAACGCCTGCGACGTCGCCGAGGTCGGAGAACCCGACACGACGGCCGACGACGTCGAGAGCGACTGGGGCATGGAGGGCTTCGAGCTCGCCCGCGACGCGTGGGTCGCCGTCGGCGATGACGAGGGTCTCGTCGGCTACGCGTACACCGGCGACCAGTTCCGCACCGGCGAGCTGGAGGCCGACCTCTGGGTCCATCCGGACCACCACGAGCCCGAGCTCGCCCCGCGCCTGCTTGGCCTGGCCGAGCACCGGAGCCGCGAACTGGCGGCCGAGCGAGGGTACGAGGCCCCGATGCTCGACATCTTCTGCATCGGGGTCAACCGCGCCAAGCGCGAGCTGCTGCTGCGGCACGGCTACGCGCTGTCGCGCACCGTCTACCGCATGGCCGCCGACCTCAGCGACGGCGTCGCCGCGTTGCCGGTCCCGGAGGGCGTCGCCATCCGGCCGTTTCGCGTCGACGTCGACGAGCGCGTCATGCACGACACCATGAACGAGGCCTTCGAGGACCACTTTCGCCAGAGCGAAGAGCCGTTCGACGCCTGGAAGGCGCGCCTGCTGGGCCACGCCGATTTCGACCCGGCCCTCTGGTTCCTCGCCTGGGACGGCGACGAGGCGACCGGCGCGCTGATCGCCTACGACCACGGCGACCTCGGCTGGGTGAAGGGGCTGGGCGTGCGCCGTCCCTGGCGACGCCGGGGACTCGGCGGCGCCATGCTCACGCACGCGTTCGCCGCGCTGGCCGCCCGCGGGCGGCTGCACGTGGAGCTCGGGGTCGACGCCGAAGGCGAGACGCAGCCGCTGCGCACCTACGAGCGCGCCGGCATGCACGTGACGTTCACTTACGAGCTGTACGCGAAGAAGCTCGGCGGCTGAGCCGTCCGCGTCCGGTACCGGCCGGCATTGCGCCAGCCGGTGATCTGTCTGCCGATGCTATCCATGAGGGCGACCAGCTCGGCCTGCTTCTTGATGGGCAGGATCTTGAGGTCGACGCAGAGGCGCACCTCCAGCTTGAGAACCTCGAAGTCATCCAGAAAGGCCTCCAGATACTCCGTCTTGCTCTGGGCCTTGTTGGCCCGGTAGATGCTGCGCACCAGGACGATGCTGTCGCGCTTGAGGTCCTGCCCCAGGGTGTACTTGTACTCGCGCGAGAAGTCCTTGGTGTACTCGAAGATCTTGAGGATCAGGCGGTAGACGCCTCTCTACAGCGGCGGATCATGGAGGAGCGTCGTAGACGACTGTCGGGCAGTGCAAGGGGCGAAAGCCCCCTGCACTGCCCGACTGAATAGTTGAATGGATAGATGGCTAGAAAGCCCGGACAGCACGCACCAAGTCCGCGTCGGTCTTTTGGCTGCTGGCCCGCTGGCCGTTGTCGAAGTACTGGAAATACGCGTCGTCCGCGAAGGTCGCGTTCTGCGAGGAGCTCCAGTACAAGGGATATGTCGTGTTGAAACCACCGATCGCCACGCGGTTGAGGTACAGCTGGTTCAGCTCATCCCTGCTGGGCAGGAACCAGTCGGTGTACCCACCTCCGGTGTACGCCCGTGCCAGGCCGGCCGCGTAGCTGGCGCCGGCGCCGTTCTGGGCGATGATCGCGTTCGTGTTGGCCATGCCGGTCCCGATGCCGGTACTTGTGCCCGGTACGGAAATGTTCAAGTACGCGCCGGTCGCCCAGTGGATCCCTGGTGGGTACGACATCTGGTCGGCCGCGGCAGCGATCAGGCCGTGCTGCACGTTTGCGTCGTAGCCGGGGTCGCCGGGCTGAAGGATGTAGGCGAGTATGCCGCCTTGATAGGGATCGCCGATCGCGAGGGCGGCGACCGTCACCGTCACGACGTAGTCCTGGGTGGAGGCGTCGGCGGCAGTGACGGTGTAGGTGACGGGGCTCGTGAAGTCGTTGGGAGTCACGCCGCTGACCTGGGGAGTGCTACCGACCTTGACCGATGCCCCGGTCGTGGTGAAGCTCGCGACCAGGGCCGTGACGTCGGTGCCGTAGGGCACGGTCAGGGCGATCGTGTGCGCGGTTTCATCGATGGTGCCGACGGCGGCTGGGGACGCGAAGCTGAAGGCGGTGATGGCCTTGGCCGGGTTCGCGGCGACCGTCACCGTGACGGCGTAGTCCTGGGTGGAGGCGTCGGCGGCGGTGACCGTGTAGGTGACCGGGCCGGTGAAGTTGGTGGCCACTCCACTGGCCGGACTGACCGAGGCGCCGGTAATGGTGATCGTCGGGGCAAGGGCGGTGACGTTGGTGCCGAAGGGGACGGTCAGGGCGATGGTGTGGGCGCTCTCGTTGATGCTGCCGGTGGCGGCTGGGGACAATCCCTGGAAGCTGAAGGCGGTGATGGCCTTGGCCGGGTTCGCGGCGACCGTCACCGTGACCGCGTAGTCCTGGGTGGAGGCGTTGACGGCGGTGACCCTGTAGATGAGCGGGCTGGTGAAGTTGTTGGCTGTCGTTCCGCTTGCCTGAAGAGTGCCAGCGACCTTGACCGATGCTCCGGTCGTGGTGAAGGTGGCCACCAGAGCACTGACGTTGGTGCCGAAGGGGACGGTCAGGGCGATGGTGTGGGCGGCTTCCGTGACGGTGCCGGTGACGGGCGGGGACAATCCCTGGAAGCTGAAGGCGGTGATGGCCTTGGCGGGGCTGCCCGTCACGATCTTGAACTTGAGGCTCCTGCTCCAGGCGCCGTTGCCGCGGGCGTTTCTGGCGCGGACCTTCCAGGTGAGACTGACCTTCTTGGGTAGCGCCCTGCTGCTCTTCCACGAGAGCTTGGTGAGGCCGGTCTTCCTGAGCTGCAGCTTGCTGCCCTTGTAGACGCGCACCTCGTACTTGGCGGCGCGGGGCGCCTTGCTCCACTTGAAGGTCGGCTTGGCGGTGGTGATCGTGCCCTTCGGCGCCTTGGCCGTGGGCTTGCCCGGCGTGGCGGCGGCCAGGGCGGTGCCGGCGAGCAGCAGGGCGGCAAGGAGGGCCAGCACGAGAGTCGTGGTCAGCGCGCGAAGCAAACGTCCTTGCGCGCTCTTCCTGGTAGTCCGCATTTTCTTCCTCCTCCATGTCGGCGAGTTGGTGACAGATGGGGGCGCCTGGGCGTTGGCGGCCGAGGCTCCGGACGCGGCTGACGAGGCCAGAACGACGAGAGAACCGGCAAGCAGCGCGATCGCGAGCACCGTGCGCCTGGCAAGAGAGAAGCGACTGCGCATCACACCCACCCCCATGGAGAGCACCGTCTCAGTGGCGAGCAGCGACGCCCGTACTGAGCTGGCCGTATTGTTACATAGGCGGAGCGACGTTGTCACGGGACAGGTGTCTCCCTCCCAGACGCGCTCGTGCCCACAACGGCTGCACGAGAAGCCGTGCGGCCACCGGTGCTCGAAGAGCGCCTGCCGACACTCATCCTCGGTGGGGTAGAGCTGCATGAACTCGATCAGCGTCTTGGGATGGCCCCATCTCTTACCGCCTACTGCAGGTGCTGCTCAAGACACTACGCGCACCACACCGGACGGAAGGGGATAGGCATGTGATCGCATTCGCTGGCCAGCCGTCCACCGCCGAGATCCAGTCGGTGGCGGAGTACGTGGTCAACGACTTCAAACAGGCCACGCGGCGTACGAACCGCGCTTGGACGGCGCCGGGTACACGCAGTCGCTGCCCGGCCCCATCCGTGTACGGCCTTCGCCGACCGCCCTGGGATATCATCGAGGCGGTCACATGAGCGCCGTCCCAGACAGAGCCAGCGTCCGCACGATCCGCCCGGCACGGAGGGAGCTGGACGTGACCGTACGCGTGCCGGGCTCGAAGAGCATCACCAACCGGGCGCTGCTCCTGGCGGCGCTCGCCAGCGGGTCCTCGACGCTGCGCAACGCCCTCGCCGCCGACGACACGCTGGCCTTCGCCGCCGGGCTTCGCTCTCTCGGTTTCGCGGTGGACGAGGATGTGGCCGGCGGCCGGCGCGTGCAGGGCGCCGCCGGCCGCATCCCCGCCGCCGAGGCCGACGTCAACTGCGCCGAGGCGGGCACCGCGGCGAGGTTCCTGCTCGCCGCCGGCGCCGCCGGCGAGGGCCGCTATCGGCTGGACGCGGCGCCCCAGCTGCGGCGCAGGCCGCTCGCCCAGCTCCTCGAGGCGCTGCGCGCCCAGGGAGCGCGGACCGAGCCCCCAGACGCCGACCGTCTGCCGCTGACGCTGGAGGCTCGCGGCCTGACGGGCGGCAGCCTGCGGCTGCCCGGCGACACCTCGAGCCAGTTCATCTCGGCCCTGCTCATGGCAGCGCCGCTCGGGCATGCGCCCCTGGAGCTGGCCGTCGACGGCCTCGTGAGCCGCCCCTACGTCGACATGACCCTCGCCATGATGGCGCAGTTCGGCGTCGAGGCCGAGCGCCGCGGGCACGAGCGCTTCCGCGTGGCCCCAGGCGTCTACAGTGGCAGGGACTACGCCGTCGAGCCGGACGCCTCCACAGCGTCGTACTTCTTCGCCGCCGCCGCCGTCACAGGGGGCCGGGTCAAGGTGCTCGGGCTGCGCCGCGAAGGCTGCCTCCAAGGAGACATCCGCTTTCTCGACGTGCTGGAGGCGATGGGCTGCTCCGTGAGCGACGAGCCGGACGGCGTCGTGGTGGCCGGCCCCGGTACGCCGGCCGGCCTGACCGCCGACATGAGCGACATCTCGGACACGTTCATGACCCTGGCGGCCGTCGCCCCCTTCGCGACCTCGCCCGTGACGATCACCGGCATCGCCAACGTGCGCCTCAAGGAATCCGACCGCATCGCCGCCATGGAGAGCAACCTGCGGCGCCTCGGCGTCAAGACGGCCTCCGGCCCCGACTTCCTGCGCGTGTACCCCGGCACGCCGACCGGCGGGCGCATCGACCCGCACGGCGACCACCGCATCGCGATGTCGTTCGCCGTGCTCGGGCTGCGGGCCCGCGGCGTGGTCGTCGAGGACCCCGGCTGCGTGAGCAAGACCTGTCCGGACTTCTTCGAGCTTTGGACGGCGCTCGAACAGGGAACAGCCTGAACGGGGCAAATAGAGGGACGAGCCACCGCCACCACACACGCGTCACCCAGCCGGGAGGGCGAGCATGGACGACGAGACCACGGGCAGGCCGCCCGACGAGACTTCGGCACAGCAGCCTGGAGGCGGCGAGACCGCAGCCGGCTCCGCCGACACGGCGGAGACGGCCGTCACCCCGCCCGACGCCGGCGCTACCCGCGTCATGAGCGGCGAAGCCGTCGATGAGACGCGGGTGATGCCGGCGGCCGGTGACGCCGCGTCTCCGCCGCCCCCGCCGCCACGACCGCAGCCGACGCTGATGATGTCGCGGCCGCCGAAGCAGCGCTCCAGCAGGTGGTGGATCGTCCTCGTCGTCGTGCTGCTGGCGCTGGTCGCCGCGGCGGCGGCCTGGTACTTCCTGCTGCGCGACAAGGGCGAGAAGCCGGCTCCTCAGCCGAGCCCCGCGTTCGACTGGGTGGGGGCCTGGGGCCGCACCGACGGCAGCGGGGGCGGCGTCGTCGTCAAACAGAGCGGCAAGGAGTACCAGGTCACCGCATACGGCAGCACCCTGCAGGTCCTCGGCACCGCCGTGGCCACGCCGAAAGGCAAGGGCCTCACCTTCGCGCTGCAGAGCGACGAGATGGTCGGCGGCCCCCCGGGGCCGTTCCAGATCACGCTCGAGGCCGGCCCCGGCAAGGACCTCGCCGCCATGAAGGTCACGGGGAGCAACCAGACCACCGTCATCGTCCCGCTCAAG
>Ga0209840_1000129_pt1 | contig 16757 bp, 14 predicted proteins | sample PersoiDNA2013190_FD_185802 | JGI IMG/M metagenome (GOLD analysis project Ga0209840, IMG submission 185802) | Permafrost soil microbial communities from the Arctic, to analyse light accelerated degradation of dissolved organic matter (DOM) -... | ecosystem: Environmental > Terrestrial > Soil >... | reverse complement strand
GTACCATGACGGTGTTGTCGACGTCGGGCGCATCGAGCAGAGTTCTGCCGTAGATCCCCGAGCGAGTCGCTCCGTCAACAATAATCTCGACATCTCTGCCCAAATACCGAACCTCATTGATAGAAGAAGAGATTTCCTGCTGAACCTCCATGAACTCACGCAGCCGGCGGGCCTTTGTTGATCCATGCACCTGATCCGGGAACCGTGAGGACACTGCCAAGGCTTCTCTCGAGTAGGCGAATGCTGACGCATGATCCAGTCGAAGCACACGGAGATCGGCAAGCAGGCGTTGGAACTGCTCTTCGGTCTCCCCGGGGAACCCGACAATAAAGGTGCTCCGGATCCCTGCATCCGGGATGATCCGTCGAACGCGGTTGACCACACGCACTGCCGACCCGGCCGCCCAAGGGCGTCCCATGGCCCTCAGAACAACTGGATCCGTATGCTGCAAGGGAATGTCGACGTAGTGGGCAATGTGGCGCGAACCACCAATCACCTCAAGGAGTTCCTGAGTCACCAGAGTGGGGTAAAGATACAACACGCGCAGAATTCTGACCCCCGGCAGTTGATCGAGCTCACGAAGGAGAGCTGCAAGCTGCGGACGATGTTCGGGAGTCAGATCCATGCCATAGGCACTCGTGTTTTGCGAAACAAGGATGAGCTCGGTCGCGCCGGCCTGTACCAACTGTTCCGCCTCACGGAGAATCACTTCGGCGGAGCGACTGATGAGAGGACCCTTGATCCGGGGTATTGTGCAGTAGGTACATCGCTGCGAGCACCCATCTCCTATCTTGAGGTAGGCATAGGAGCCGCTCCCACTCAGAAGGCGTGGCGCCTCGAACGCCCGCATGGCATCCAGGTCGACAGGTTGCTCGACTCCTGAAGGGGGGACCTGCTTCAGCAGGCTCTCCCAAAACGCTTTCTGGTACATCGCGTCCACTCCCATGACGGCGTACAATCCAGGATGTCGCTTCAGAACTTGCTCCCTCCACAACTGTGGATAGCACCCTACCGCCACAATTCGTACAACGTGCCCTTCAGCCCGCAGGCGCTCGACGGCATCGAGTGTCTCATCAGCCTCATCACGAGCCGCCCCCAGGAAGCCACACGTGTTAATGACAACAACATCGGCATCCTGAGGCTCGGCACAGACCAGAGCCGTTGGTTCTGCCGCAATGACCTGCCCAAGCATAGCCTCGCTGTCAGCCAGGTTCTTTGCACACCCGAGGCTGACCAAGCAGACTCGAGGCCTACGGTGTATGCGCTGGCGAACCATACTCGAGGGTCATGACCGTCTTGTCAGGAGACGCGACTCCCTGGTCAACACCATTTGCCGTAACCCGTGTATACATGGCATTGCCGAAGTTGACAACAACACGGTTCCCTGTAACCTGCGTGCTGTCTCCCGGACTCAGGATTCCGGAAAAAACGACGCTCCCGTCCACGGTGATCTCTAGCCATGCACGCTGAGTCGTCGAGGCGAATCTGAGCGTTATCGCTCCCTGAATTGGCAAGACCGGCGTGGTATCCGAAGGCACAGACGGCGTACTCGAGGGCCCGGTCTGCCCTCCTGGCACAACGGGCGTTACCGCCCATGGTCTCCACAGCAAAACGACGGCAGCCACCAGAGCCACTACTACGATCAGGACAGTGGGAACAAGGCTGCGCTTCTTCCTGTATGCTGGAACCGTTGTCGCAGAATGAACGAGCTTCGCAGGTTGCGCGGTCACTTCGTTAGAATCTGTGGTTACGGTGGGAGACGAACCCCCGAACGCTGCAACAATGTCGTCACCATTCAGCCCAAGATATTCGGCGTAGCGACGTGCGTAGGATTTGAAGAACCCGTTTGGTTCGGGTGGACCACCTGCTTCCAGGGATTCAAGCACGGACTTGCGCAGCAGAGTTGCCCGGGCGACATCCTCGAGCGACAACTCAAGCAACGTTCGTTTGTCCCGAAGAACTGTACCGACCTGTTGGCGATCCATCCGGTCTCCTTCTACCGCCGACGCTTGGAACCGCTTGCTGTTCCGGTCGGCAGGAGAGCTCTTTCAAACACCTGCGCAATGTCGTTGACAAAGGTGAACTCAAGTTTCTTGCTGATATCGGGCGAGATCTTGCTCGTGTCGCGACGGTTCTCCTCGGGAAGGATCAACTTCCTGATCCCTGCGCGGTATGCGCCGAGCACCTTTGCCTTGATACCACCGACAGGCAATACCTGCCCGCGCAACGTAATCTCGCCAGTCATCGCTATGTCTGAACGCACTTTCCGGCCCGTGAGAGCCGAAACCATGGCTGTTGCCATTGTGACGCCGGCAGATGGCCCTTCTTTCGGGACCGCGCCTTCCGGAACATGCACGTGCAGATCCGTCTTCTCAATGAAATGGGGGTCCAGCCCAATGTCGACGGCATGCGTACGAATATAGCTGAGCGCAGCCTGGGCCGATTCCTTCATCACATCGCCGAGTTGGCCCGTGAGTTGAAGATTGCCTTTGCCGTCCATGCGTGTGGACTCGACATAGACAGTGTCACCACCGTACTGGGTGACAACAAGACCACATGCAACTCCTACACGCGCTTCCTTGATGAGACTCGTGTAAGAGTACGGGGCTAGGTCCAGGTAGGCCGCAAGGCCGTCCGCGTGAACGGTAGCGCCTGCAAACGACTTCTTCTCCTCAACCTTCGCTCTGGCTACCTTGCGGCATATCCTGACAAGCGAGCGTTCGAGTCCCCGTACTCCGGCTTCCCGCGTGTACTGCTGGATAATCGCCAGAACGGCACGGTCATCGATCGCAAGGTCTTCCTGCTTCAGTCCATGCTGCTGCATTGCCTTAGGAAGGAGGAAACGCCGGGCTATCTGCTGTTTCTCCTCGTCCGTGTATCCAGGCAGGGAAATGACCTCCATGCGGTCGAGGAGAGCAGATGGAATCGTCTCCGACACATTCGCCGTCGTCAGGAACAGGACCTCAGAAAGGTCAAACGGGATTTCGATATAGTGGTCACTGAACTGGGTATTCTGTTCTGGGTCGAGCGCCTCGAGCAGAGCAGCTGTCGGGTCGCCCCGGAAGTCCGCTCCAACCTTGTCGATCTCATCCAGAAGAAATACTGGATTCTTGGTGCCTGCCTGCTTGATCCCCTGAATGATGCGCCCTGGCATAGCTCCAACGTAGGTTCTGCGATGTCCGCGCACTTCCGCCTCGTCCCGAATGCCGCCGAGGGAAACATGTACGAACTTTCTGTCGAGCGTCTCCGCAATGGATTTGCCCAGCGACGTCTTGCCAACGCCAGGCGGCCCGACAAAACAGAGAATCGGACCCTTGGCCTTGTCCGAAAGCTTACGCACTGCAAGATACTCGAGTATCCGGTCCTTGATCTCTTCAAGCCCATAGTGGTCCTTGTCCAGGACCTTGCGCGCACGCTTCAGGTTAATCTTGTCGGCAGTCCTGATGTCCCATGGAAGGTCGATAAGCCAGTCCAGATATGTTCTGATGATGGAGCTTTCTGGACTCATGGCAGGCGTTTTCGCAAGTCTGGCCAGCTCTTCATCGATCTTGTCGCGGGCGTAGGCAGGCATATGGATCTTCTCGAGCTTCTGCCGATACTCTCCTACCTCGCCGGCCTCCTCACCCTCTTCACCGAGTTCTTTCTCGATTGCTCTGACCTGCTCTCGGAGGTAGTACTCTCGCTGGGACTGGTCGATCTTGGCTTTCACGTCGCTCTCGATCTTCCGGGCAAGCTCCAGCACATAGATCTCTTTGGCGAGGAGTTCGGCAATGCGGTGAAGTCGTTCTTCTGCATCGGGTGTAGCAAGCAGCGCCTGCCGGTCTTCGGTCCCGAGCACAAGGCTGCTCGCAATAAGGTCTGCGAACCTGTCGGGCTCCGTGACGCCGGAGACATTGTTCACCGTTTCCGACGGCAATTTTCTAGACAACTCGACGTACTGGGAAAACTGGTCGAGAACAACACGCATGAGAGCCTGGCGCTCCGTTGACGTCTTCTCGTCTGCCGGTAGTGGCTCGACGCTGGCCACAAGCATCTCATTGTCGTCCGAGCGCACGTTTGTGATGCGGACTCTGCGGACGCCCTCTACGAGAACTCGATCGCTCCCATCGGGCAGCTTGAGCAGTTGCAGAATCTCAGCACCGACGCCGATATCATAGAGATCGGCAAGCCCAGGGTCTTCGTTCGACTCGTCCTTCTGGCATACAAGCACAATCTTGCGATTACCCGCCAGCGCAGACTCGATGCTCTTCAACGATTTTGGCCTGCCCACAAAGAGGGGAAGGACATGGTATGGAAAAACCACCACGTTCCGCAGGGGAATCAGTGGCGCTTCGGATAGTTCCCAGTCACGTTCACTCATTGATGGTGTTCTCTCCTGTCAGGCGGATTCCTGCAAGGGAATGCGCTCGGTCGTCCCGTCGGTTCTCGTCGTAATGATCTCATGGCACTCCGAGAAAAACTCGTCTCCCACGGCTACCTCCGTGACTCCCTTGAAGGAAGGAAGTTCGAACATCAGATCCACCATGGGCTGGTCGACTACAGCTTTTAAACCACGGGCTCCCATACCCATGTCTTTCGCTTTTTTGGCTATGCGTTCCAGTGCGGATTGAGTGAATGCCAGGCTGACCCCGTCCATGGCAAAGAGCTCCTGATACTGCTGGACGATCGAATTCTTCGGCTCGACTAAAATCCGCCTCAGATCACTCACTGAGAGTTCTTGCAGCTCGAGTTTCAGAGGAAATCTGCCAACGAGCTCAGGCAACAAGCCAAACTTGACAAAGTCGGCGCTGAGCAGCTTCTTGCCTTCATGGTCGGCGGGTTCGTGAACGAACCCAACCTCCCTCGGAGTTGACCGGAGTTTCCTGATATTGTCGAGTCCGTCAAATGTCCCACCCCCAATAAAGAGAACGTCTCGGGTGTTGAACTTGATGTTCTCCTGAAGAGGATGCTTGCGTCCACCCTGAGGAGGGACATTGGCAATAGTCCCCTCCACGATCTTGAGCAGTGCCTGCTGGACTCCTTCACCACTGACGTCACGCGTGATCGACGGGTTTTCGGACTTCCGCCCAATCTTGTCGATCTCGTCGATATAGACGATGCCACACTCAGCCCGAGCGATGTCGAAATTCGTAGCCTGCAGGAGTCCAAGGAGGATGTTCTCCACATCCTCGCCAACGTAGCCCGCCTCAGTGAGTGTCGTTGCATCAGCAATGGTGAACGGAACATCAAGAATGCGGGCGAGAGTCCTGGCCAGATAGGTCTTGCCGACCCCCGTGGGCCCTGTAAGCAGGATGTTGGACTTCTCGATTTCCACCTTGGAGTCCTTCTTGGCTCTCAGGCGTTTGTAGTGGTTGTACGCGCCAACAGCGAGTGCCTTCTTGACCTCATTCTGGCCAACGACGTACTCGTTCAGGCGCGCATAGATTTCCTTGGGGCGCAGCGACTTGAAATCGATGTCATGACTCTCGTGCCTGGACTGCTGCATGAGCTGGTTGCCCCGCTCGATGCAGTCGTCGCAGATGTACGATCCGTCGAGTCCCTTGATGAGCAGGCCGACCTCACTCGACTTCTTGCCGCAGAACGAGCAGGACGGTTCTTCGCTATTGTGGCTGGGCATTTTTCCCCAATGGACCAGCTTCCCCTGCAACGCCAATCTTAGAGATGACCTGGTCTACGATGCCATACTCCACCGCCTCTTCGGCAGACATGAAGAAGTCTCGTTCGGTATCTCTTCGCACAATCTCAAGAGGTTTTCCCGTATGTGAGGCAAGAATCTTGCTCACAGACTCCTTGACCCGCAGAATCTCTTTGGCCTGAATTTCAATGTCCGTCGCCTGTCCCTGTGCCCCACCCCAGGGCTGGTGGATCATAATACGCGAGTTCGGCAGCGCAAATCTCTTTCCCTTGCGTCCGGCAGCAAGAAGAATGGCGGCGAGGCTTGCTGCCTGTCCCAGACAGATGGTAGACACGGGAGCGTTGATGTACTGCATGGTATCGTAGATCGCCATACCAGGGGTGACTTCGCCGCCAACGCTGTTGATATAAAGATAGATGTCTTTGGTAGCGTTTTCCGCGGTCAGATAGAGCATTTCGGCGACGATCAGGTTCGAGACCTGGGTATCGATCTCTCCGCCGAGGAACACGATGCGATCCTTCAGTAGCCGGGAGTAGATATCGTAGCCACGCTCTCCGTGAACCGTCTGTTCGACTACGTATGGAATGACGCTCACTGTACCTCCTGCTTGGCCTCTGAGGGCTCCTTCAACTGAACTGTGCCAACAATAAGGCTGCGCGTATTCTCCCATACGATAACGTTCCGGATCGTCCTGCGCCCATTCTCCGTCGTCGTGTCGATACCTGCCTTGGCCAATTCTTCCTTATGCGATTCCATATACGCCTCGATGTCTCCGTCCCCAGCCACGATACCGCATGCTCTCTCAGTTGCCTCCATCAGGAGGTCGCGCTGAAGCATTTTGACAGCGTCCGCTTCAACATCCTGAGTCAACTGTTCGGCGCTAATATTATTGTACTTCAGATACTCGTTGAGAGAAAGCCCATTGCGGGCAAGGCTGTCCTTGATTTCGCCCAGCCGTTCCTGAGTCGCGTTACGCCGAACATACCCAGGGAAATCGATGCCCCGCTTCTCAGCAGCGCTCTCGATAGCACGGCTGAAGATCGAGTCCTTCCTGGCCTCGTCCGCCTTGTGCTGTTCGTCTTCTTCAAGAGTCTTCCGAAGCTCCACGAGGGAGTCGAACGCCCCGACGCTCCGCGCAAATTCGTCGTTGACTTCTGGAACGTGTTTCTCAGCAACACCGTCGAGAGTGATGTCTCCCTCGAGGGCGCTCTCCTGCATCTGCACACTGAAGTGCTTCGATTCTCCGACATTCATTCCACTGAGGAATGGCTCGTAGGCCTTGCCCACTTCGCCCTCACCCACCGTGAACTCCGTGTGGTAAGGATTCTGAGATTTCTCGGTCGCGATGGTGACCGTGACGGAATTGCCCTGAGCAGCCGGGCCATCCTTCGGAGACGTCTCGGTCACAGCATCGACAAGAGCCCTGATACGGCTTTCGACGGCTTTGGTCGTATCAGTCTGAGTGTCTTCAACCTCCACACCACTCCACAGATCATGATCTGCCTTGGGCATCTCGAAGACACGTACGTCGACCTTCAGCCCGTTGGCTGCAGCATCTTCCAGTACGGAATCGACGATTTCAGGCTCAAAAATGAGGGCGTCGGTCTCCTTGTGTTCCTTGAGGAACGCGACATAGGTTTGAGAGGCTGCCTTCTGAAGGACGTCGTCCTTCAACTCCTCATCGCTGACATATTTGCCGACGATGGAAAGGGGGGCCTTCCCCGGGCGGAACCCGGGTATGCGGAGTTTGCCGGCCATCGCCAGCGTCGCCTCGCGGCGCATTGCTGAGACTTCGTCGGCACTGAATGTTGCAGAGAGTACGATCGAATTGCCAATCTTCTTAGTGGTGGTGTATTCCACGGTCTCCTCCAAGTTGGTGCGAAGGGCGGGAGTCGAACCCGCATGGAATTACCCACTGGATCCTAGGTCCAGCGCGTCTGCCAGTTCCGCCACCCTCGCTGAATACTTACTGACATCGCAGGGAACTGAATCTTTGGCCAAGTGGTGGTGGGTCGTGCAGGACTTGAACCTGTAACCGCCTGATTAAGAGTCAGATGCTCTACCAATTGAGCTAACGACCCACAACTTGAACGCAACGATTATAGGACTTTTCATGAGGGTGTCAAGCAATCCCACGGCCACACCTGCATCACATGCCGCGCCGTCGGTCCTCATAGTTCGCGACACAGTCGTCTTATTAGGTTGATTTGGATGCAGTATGTTTCAACATGATTCATATGATATAATAAAAAAATGGAAGTGACTCTTTACAGATGCTGACTTTATCAGCAGGCGGCCTGGTTACATGTGAAACTTTCCAGATTGAAACGTGACAATTCTGAAAAAATCAGGAGGTATACTAATGAAATTTTGCTGGGTAACATTAAATGTCGACAACATGGAGCAATCGCTGAAATTTTACTGTGACCTGCTTGGGCTGAATATTTGCAGTCGGTTTAGTGCAGGCGAAGTGGTTGAAATTGCAATGTTGGGTGAATCTGACAAGCCTAAAATAGAACTGATGTGCAACAAGCATAACAAGATTACCAACCGAGGCACAGGGATATCTATCGGTTTTGAAGTGAATTCTTTGGAGGAGGCAATGGCATATGTTCAAAGCAATCACATTCCCATTACAAAAGGTCCAGTTTCTCCTTCTCCAATGACCCGTTTCTTCTTTGTGAATGATCCGAATGGAATCGAAATTCAATTGGTCGAAAATAAGTAGAGCCTTGGTTTTACACTGAAAAGAACCTCGGTCAACTATATTGTTGACCGAGTAAGGCCAATAAAAAAACACAGTCTTGCGACTGCACTTTTTTATTGGCGCGCCCAGCAGGAGTCGAACCCGCAACCTGCGGATCCGAAGTCCGCAGCTCTATCCAGTTGAGCTATGGGCGCTAGCCTCACGATCCTGGTGCGCTTAGCAGGACTCGAACCTGCGGCCTACGGATTAGGAATCCATCGCTCTATCCGCCTGAGCTATAAGCGCAGTACTGCAAAGCGTACAACATCAAGGGTCGTGCTCAGGAAAAATGGGGTGGGTAAGGAGACTCGAACTCCCAACATCTGGATCCACAGTCCAGTACTCTAACCAATTGAGCTATACCCACCATATCAGGCTGGCGAGCCCAGCAGGATTTGAACCTGCGACCGACGGATTAGAAATCCGTTGCTCTATCCAGCTGAGCTATGGGCCCATGGTCGGGGCGAGTGGATTTGAACCACCGATCTCATGGTCCCAAACCATGCGCGTTACCAAACTACGCCACACCCCGAGTAGAAAGAGAATACACACAAACAGCCAAAAATCAAGGTCTCAGCGGTATGGCCCCTTGAAGAGAACACCACAAAGCCTCAACGGCCTGTGCTCGGTGGCTGATGTGGTCTTTGAGCCTAGCATCCATCTCGCCGAAGGTGAGAGAGTAACCATCCGGGGTGAACAGCGGATCATATCCAAAGCCCTGAGACCCACGCGATTCCGGAGTCACGGTCCCGGCGACAGCGCCTGAGCACGCCAGACACCGGCGTGATGGAGGAAGAAACGCGACGATCCAGCACACGAACCGTGCGGGCGTTGACGACACACGGTGCTCTGAGAGAAACGCTGCGAGCGCAGCCCTTTCGGAGAGATTTGCATACCGAAAGCGTGCAGAATGGGCTCCAGGCATGTTGTCAAAAAGGGGTAGCTCAAGGCCAGAGTCGTCCGCGAAGACTATACAGTCATTGGGTCCCGTGGTCGGGACGCTCAGGAGGCCCGATCGGGCTTTCCTGTATGCGTTCTGGTAGTACGTGGCGCCACACTCGACGGCGCTCTCCACATCCAACTCTTCCAAGGGAAGCCTGCAATCCAGGCCTCTGAGAATACTGCCAAATTCCTGCAGTTTGTGAGCGTTGCCGGTGACAAGTCGCAATCTCAAACGTCAGCAACCTCTACTGCACTGACATAGTCTCCAAGGAAGAGGCGGGCCTTGTCGAGAAAGTCGCCAGGGTCGCCTGTTGTGAAGAACCTGTCCTGCTGCCCGGCCCCGGTGGTCAACCGGCACTTCTCGAGCACCAGCCCTACTTCGTATGCTAGTTCCTTGCTTGGGTCGACAATCTTGACGGCCGGTCCAAGGATACCTTCCATGAGGCTGTTGAGGAAGGGGAAGTGGGTGCAACCCAGAACAAGGGTGTCTGCTCCGAACTCCTGCACTGGCTTCAGCACTTCCGTGGCATAATCAGCCACGTCCTGACCTTCAATACTCCCAGCTTCCACAAGATTCACAAGTTCCTGCGACTGGAGTTCTATCATTTCTACCGTCGGATCCAGCAGCCCCATGGCCCTGAGATAGCCGTGGCTCCTTGCTGTCCCGGGCGTCGACAGCACTGCGACTCTGCGGTTGCGGGTCGCCAGCTGTGCGCTCTTGACGCCAGCAGAAATCATCCCCAGAACGGGGACATCCACACGATGCTGGATATCTGGGAAAACGACGCTGGACGCCGTGTTGCAAGCCACAACAACCATCCGGGCTCCGTGAGCTTCGAGGAACTCGACGAGGGCCGTGGCCCTGCTGATCACCTGCTCCCGTGGCTTCGTTCCATACGGAAAAAAGCGAGAGTCAGCGATGTACATGATAGCCTCTCGTGGCAATCGGTTCTTCAGCTCCCGGACGACCGCCAGTCCTCCGACTCCTGAGTCGAACACCCCTACGTAGGATTCCACTAGCAGACCCCTCTACTTGCTGAAGTACTCGACAATGGCGTCCTCGATACCCTTGGCCGCCTTCTGCTGGAACGAGTCCTCGCGCAGAAGACGTTCCTCTTCACTGTTGCTGATAAATGCACACTCCACCAGGGCAGCCGGCATGGTATCGATGTGGGAAACCAGGTACAGCGATGTTTTCTGCGTCCCTCGATCCATTCTTCCCAGGGCAGAAACGAGATGCTTCTGGACAAGCGCGGCAAAGACCTTCGATTGGCTAGACCAGTAGCTGACTTCGGTACCACCGATTGATGGTCCCGCATCCGTAGCGTTCTGATGAATTGAGAGAAAAAGATCCGCCCCTGAGCCGTTGGCTATCTGCGCCCGCCTGGTGAGGTCAGGGTTGTTTATTGACGTATCATCCAACCGCGTCATGACGACACGGGCGCCATCGGCTTCGAGTAGGGCCTTTACCTTAAGCGCGATTGACAGGTTGACGGACGACTCCTTCGTCCCGGAAGGGCCTACCGCTCCGACGTCAAAGGAGCCCGTAGATGACGCGCAGCCGTGACCAGGGTCAAGGACAATTTTCTTCCCTTCAATCTTTCCCTTGACGGCGCCGGAAAGCACGATGACATACCTACCCGTTCCGGAGTTCTGCACATCGGCTGTGGAGGCCGGGGCATGCAGGCGCAATTCCACGACGGGAGGGGTATCGTTCTGGCGCTGCTTCGTCGACACGCTGGCCCAAGCCGACAGCGCATGATTGCCAGCGATAGCGGTGGCCGAAACCCCTTCCAGCTGAAAGACGCTGTAACCGCCGTCCGCCGTCTTCGTCACTTTCAAGTCACAGGCAGACGTGATCGTGATGCTTCCCGACGTATGCGCAGAGGTACCTGTCAGGGTAATTGACGAGATGATCGGGTCAAAATACACCCTCAGAGCGTCTCCGGTCGCCTCAAGTCCAAACACGTGTGCCACAGTCGCCACTGGAACGTACAACAGGCCACTCAGGATCCTCGGTGCGACAGCCATCTCTTCGCTCCAGTGGCTGTTGCCTTGAGCAATCTTCAGAGTGTGCAGCCCGTCCTTCAGTACGTATTGTCGATCCCCAAGTGTCAGGCTCGTTTGCTGATTGGCCGCGTCCCAGGACAACAGTATACCGTAGGCATTGGCCACGTCGACGAGCGGCACGAACGTAGCCCCCTGTGCGGAAAACGTCTCCTCGCTGCCAGACAGAAGCTCGCCGCGCAGAAACACGGCCTTCGACGACGCGGTCGATCCGGGGGCAGTCGTCACCAACTGCACCGTCGACGCGCTGGTTGACTGCTTCAAGCCAGTGCCGGACCCGACAAGATAGACGACGATGCTGGACACGAAGCCGGCCGAGCTCGCCCATACCTTCACCGCTGACACCTGCTTCGTCGGCACACCCGCAATACCGGCCTGTGCAGACTGTACCAGCCTTGGCAGTGAGACCTCGACACGTTCAGGATTGTGCCCCCGAACAATCGACAGCCCGCTCTTGTCCCCATCGATGTGCATCGTGACACTAGTCCAGCCGTTCGACGACACCAGCTCGATGCCGGTCAGACTGCAAACGGCACCTCCAGGACCAGTTCCACCGACCACCGTACCGTCAGACATCGCTATCCAGTCTTCGGACGAAGCGTCGGAGGACAGTTCGAGGTACACCTGCCTGCCGTCTGTGGCGATACCGACAATGACCTTGCCCTTGGCAGCAAGCGACCCGTCAGTTCCTGCAACGAACGGCGACGTCACCAGTCGTGCTGATGGACCCACGGAAGTAAGGTTCTTCCCTACCGTTGCAGCAACAAGACTGCTTGACACTTTCTCCCAGGAGCTAAGCAGGGGTGCGTAGACCCATCCTGTTTTCTCGGCGGCAGTCACGCGGCACCAGGTCTCCTTCTGTTCGTTCATGGAGTAACCGGTGATCAGAAGGCTCGTCCCAGAGGGCAGGACGCCAAGGCGGTCGTATATGACTGAAGGTCCACTACGAAGGTTCGATGCGTCCACTGTTTTCGTCGGGAGCGGAAGCTTCGGTCTCCAGAGGGCCAGAAGGGACGATGCCGTGAACGTCGCTGAGGTGGACGAAGGAACTGTCTGGACTTTCACGACCCACGACGCGACGTAGCCGCTGGTCCGTTTGATCTTGAGGGACGAACAGTCCACCTTGTACCATATCTTGCCGCCAGCGTCTTTGGATTCTGACAGAATGCGCAGCGATGTACGTGACTTCATGGTTGTCAGGCGCGCGAAGGCTGTCCCCGCACCACTTCGCAGTGAAGTGCCATCTTCCACGACGACAGCGTAGCGAGTCGAGGAGGACTGGACAGATGCAGTCGGTTCCGCCTTTGCAGGCATCGGTTTCGAGACGGCTGGGCTGGCCGGCGACGTGGTGGCCGGAGCATAGGTCACGAGCCAGCCTGCCACGAACCCGAACGAGGCGCCCACCCGGATCTTGTACCACGTCCGTCCTGACGTGTCTTTGGAAGAGCCGACAGCCTCGTATTTTTCTCCCTTGTGGGCGACCCGAATCACGCTGAACGTCGTACCGGCCCCCGACCGGATGTTAGCCTTGTCCGGGATCGTCACGGCTGCTGTCGTGTCACCCCACACCGTCCCGACAATGGCACCGAGGAAAAGAACCAGAACGAGGAACTCAGCAATCATCTTCTTGCTCAACGCACGTACCCCCTTATCTCACGCTCGACTCGTCGTCTCTCAGAAGTCTCACGAGACCCCTTGGTTGCCAGGAATTTGCCGACAGCCAGATCGACCTTGATGAACCCACCCTCCGAAAAAGAAAGCGAGGCGGGCACGACCGTCAGGCCTTGCTGACTGATGAGAGATGCAATCCTGATAAGCTCGCGCCGGTGGACAAGAAGCCTTCTGCGACGTTTGAGCTCCTCGTCGGTTGTGTGCGCAAAAGCGTAGGGCCCCACGGACATCTGCACGAGGTAGAGCTCGCGACCGTAAAATCGGCAGTACGAGTCTCCAAAAGCGAATGTCCGCGAACGCACGGCCTTCACTTCCCAGCCACGCAGTTCTATGCCAGCCTCTAGGCGCTCAAACGTCTTGAAGTTGTGCTGGATCCGTTTATTGGCGACGATCACTCCGGGTTTGTTATCCATGTCTCCCGCGCAAGCACTCCAAGCACAGAGATGAAGTCCTGAGGAAGTGGTGCCACGACCCGCACCTGGACTCCCGAACTCGGCGCAACAAACGATAGCGCAAATGCATGAAGCATCTGCCGTTCTATGACAACGTTGCGCTGCGCCCTGTATCCATAAGTATAGTCTCCGAGTACCGGATGTCCAATGTAGGAGCAGTGAACACGTATCTGATGCGTCCTCCCCGTCTCGATGCGTATCCGAAGGAGAGATGCCTCATTCCCAAAATGCTGGATGACCTCGAAGTCAGTCGTGGAAGGTCGACCTGAACTGTCAGCCTGTCGAAGAAGGAGCCCTCGGGAATGAACTGCCCCAATAGGTACATCGATTCGGCCACTCTTCTCCGCAAATGTCCCCCAAACCAGCGCAAGATACTGTTTCTGCGCGTCATGGCTGCCCAGTTGTCGCTTGAAGCAGCTCCACCCGGCTTGAGAACGGGCCAGGACCATCACGCCGCTCGTGTCCTTATCGAGACGATGTACGACTCCAGGCAACTCGACGCCCTCTCCATCATATAGCGCGACTCCACTTGCCAAGGCCACTTCGGTCAGCGTCCCGGCCGTCTTTCCCGGTGCAGTAAACACGGGCAGTCCAGCCGGCTTGTTCACCGCAATGATATCGTCATCGATATACAGAACCGGCACCACGACCGGCCCCAGCCTCAACTCATGCATGAAAGCCCCATCGGTTGGGAAAGAGAAGTGCAAGACCACACAGTATTGCACCGGTGGTCACAAGACAGTCGGCCACGTTGAACACGGACCAGCCACGCACCCACAAGAAATCGGTTACCTGCCCGACCACGACACGGTCGATGAAATTGCCTGCAAACCCGGCAAAGACAAGAAGGAAACCATGAGCCAGTCCTCGGTCTCCGCGGTGCAATGCTACGATAGCCGCAACACAGATGCCCAGGCCAAGCACTGCATTCACTGGCACGACCCACTGCTGCCCTCCGAAGAGTCCGAACGCGACTCCCTTGTTCATCGTTAGGACAAGCCCCACCGGACCTGCCGTGACGGCACGCTGGAGAAGAAATCGCCGTGCCAACCATTTGGTGCCCTGATCTGTCAGGATCATCAGGGCAACAAGAGCCGACCAGCGGAAAAGAGCGCTCGGCCTGTTCATCGTGTTCCTTCAGCCATCACAGTGCCTTCCAGACCGATTTCCACGGTCTTGCTTCTCGAAGTGTGTCCGCTGAGGATGCGAACCGCAGAGCGAGCTACGCCAAAGTGATGACTGAGAATCTGCAGGAGCTCCTCATTTGCCTTGCCCTCTGCAGGCCTGGCATGTACGTGGACGCGCCAAGGGTCTCCTGGTTCCACGTCCGATCTGCTGCTGCCTGGAATGACGCGTACATTGATCCGCATAATGTCTCCTCTTCAACGCAACTGGGCCGTCCATCCCAACAACCGGGGACAGGCGGCCCAGCACGTCTGCACGCCTGTCGCCCTTACTTCTTCGTCAGCAGGTGACAAGCAACTGTGTGCCCCGGAGCAACCTCAATGACGAGAGGCTCCTGCTCTTTGCAGATGGGCATCGCGTAGGGACACCGCGTGCGGAAGTGGCAGCCGGACGGAGGGTTCACCGGTGACGGCACGTCGCCCTGGAGAATGATGCGTTCGCGTTTCACCTCGGGGTCTGGCACCGGCACTGCCGAGAGAAGAGCCTGCGTATACGGGTGAAGCGGGTGGTCGAACAACTCATCGTTGTCTGCTGTCTCGACGATCTTGCCGAGATACATGACTGCCACACGATCGGACATGTGGCGTACAACAGCAAGGTCGTGAGCTATGAAAAGATACGTGAGGTTCAGCCTTTGCTGCAGCTCCTGGAGCAAGTTGATGATCTGCGACTGAATCGACACATCCAGGGCCGAGATGGGCTCATCCAGGACAAGCAGTTCTGGATTGATAACAAGCGCGCGGGCAACCCCGATACGCTGACGCTGACCACCGGAGAACTCATGAGGATAGCGCCTTTCGTATTCAGGGCGCAGGCCCACCGTCTCCATCATGGTGGCGACGGCCTGTCTGCGCTCCTTGCGGGTGCCAATGCCATGCACATCTAGAGGTTCCTGAATGATGTCGCCCACAGGCATTCGTGGGTTGAGTGAACCATAGGGGTCCTGGAACATGATCTGCATGTTCCGACGGAGGGGCCGCATCTGGTTCGGAGTAAGGTTGGTGATGTCCTTCCCTTTGTAGATGATCTTCCCACTGGTGGGCTGCAACAGCTTCAGCATGGTGCGTCCGGTGGTCGTCTTGCCCGATCCGGATTCTCCCACCAAGCTCAGAGTCTCGCCCTGATCGATGAAGAAACTCACCTCGTCCACAGCCCTGACTGAGGCGACGGTCGTAGCGAAGACTCCTCCCTTGATGGGGAACCACTTCTTGAGGTTCTGGACTTCTACGAGTCTGGTTGCCATGGTCATGTCTCCTCTCTGCCTATGACTCGATCGGGTGGAAGCAGCGTACCAGATGACCGGGGGTAAGCTCAAGAATCTCCGGCTCTTCCTCTCTGCACTCCTCCGTCGCAAACGGGCAGCGTGGGTTGAAACGACAGCCCTTGGGCATATGGTATGGGGAGGGGACCATGCCCTCGATGGCGGGCAGCGGTTCGTTGGTCTTCTTCTCCGTGAATTTCGGAATGGACTGCAGCAGACCGTACGTGTACGGATGACGCGGAGACTTGAAGATCTCTTTGGCAGACGCGTTCTCGACAATCTTGCCGGCATACGCGATGGCGATGGTCTCTGCCATTTCAGCGACGACGGCAAGGTTGTGGGTAATGATGAGAATGGCCATACCCAGCTTCTTCTGAAGTCCACGCATCAGGTCCAGAATCTGCGCCTGGATGGTGACATCGAGCGCCGTCGTGGCTTCATCAGAGATCAGGAGTTCAGGGTTCGAAGACAGTGCCATGGCGATCATGACCCTCTGACGCATGCCGCCGCTCATCTCATGAGGGTACTGGCTGAAGCGCCGTTCGGGCTCGGGGATGCCGACCAGGTGAAGCATCTCGACGGTACGCTTCTTCGCCTCGGCGTCATCGATCTTCTGATGCAGGGTAATAGCTTCACTGATCTGATCACCAATCGTGTAGACAGGATTGAGAGACGTCATGGGTTCCTGGAAGATCATGGAGATTTTGTCACCGCGTATCATGCGCATCTTTTCTTCATTCTTCTTGAGAAGGTCTTCCCCATGGAAGAAGATCTCGCCTCCGATAATCTTGCCAGGAG
>Ga0209840_1000128_pt1 | contig 16812 bp, 14 predicted proteins | sample PersoiDNA2013190_FD_185802 | JGI IMG/M metagenome (GOLD analysis project Ga0209840, IMG submission 185802) | Permafrost soil microbial communities from the Arctic, to analyse light accelerated degradation of dissolved organic matter (DOM) -... | ecosystem: Environmental > Terrestrial > Soil >... | reverse complement strand
GCCGACCAGGCGCACGATGGCGTCACGGTCGGGGAAGATGCCGACCACGTCGGTGCGGCGGCGAATCGCGCGGTTCAGGCGCTCCTCGGGGTTGTTCGACCAGATCTGCCGCCAGTGGGCCGGCGGGAAGGCGGCGAAGGCGGTGCTGTCGGGCGCGGCGCTTTCGAGCAACGCCGCGACCTCGGGAAAGCGTCCCTCAAGCTGGTGCACGACGCGCTCAAGCTGGGCCGCGACCTCCGCGGCTGAGGGCTGCGCGAAGATGGTGCGCACGAGGCTGGCGACGAACGGCTGCGCGCTCTTCGGCACCCGGCAGAGCGGGTTGTGCATGAAGTGCGTGCGACAGCGCTGCCAAGCAGCCCCAGGCAGGGTGGCGTCGATTGCCGCCACCAAGCCTCTATGGTCGTCACTGACGACGAGCTGCACCCCGGCAAGGCCGCGATCGACCAAGTCCGCGCAGGAACACCGTCCCGGCGGCGGTGTGCTCAGCGGTGAAGACGTCGAGACCGAGGATCTGGCCCTGACCCTCCGCGTTGACGGCGCTGGCCACCACGCAGGCGACCTTGACGATGCGCCCCTCCTCGCGCACCTTGACCGCCAGGGCGTCGAGCCACAGGTAGGGGTAGGGGCCCTCATCCAGGGGCCGGGAGCGGAAGGCCGCGACCTCCTCGTCGAGGCTCCTCGCCATCTCCGAGACCTGGCTCTTCGAGATGCCCTCGATGCCGAGCGTCTTCACGAGCCCGTCGACGCGCCGCGTCGAGACGCCGCGCACGTAGCACTCGCTGACCACGGCGACGAGGGCGCGCTCGGCGCGGCGCCGGCGCGCGAGCAGCCAGTCGGGGAAGTAGGTGCCGCTTCTGAGCTTGGGCACGGCCAGGGCGATTGTACCGGTGCGCGTGTCGAAGGGCCGTTCGCGATAGCCGTTCCTGCGGTTCACGCGCTCGTCGGACCGCTGGCGGAAGGTGGCGCCGCAGAGGGCGTCGGCCTCGGCGCCCATGAGCGCCTCGGCCACTGTCTCCTCCTCGATCTCTTTGGGTTTCTCACCCTCGAGGATGGAGCAGTGGTCACCTCATCTCAAGGCGACCACTCGACTGTTTTCGTACACCACGTCTGTGGACACTTGCGTCGCGGGCCACGTGTTTGTTATATTCTGCCCGGACGACTCGCCCTGGTCCCGTGTGGCCGGTGTGCGGGTCTCCGACTTTCGTATGACGAGCACTTACCTAACCAACTGGCTCTATGTCTGGCTCTTCATCGCCGCTGGCGGTGCGCTCGTCGTACTCATCCTGCTCTTCTCCAAGCTCATCAATCCGAGCCATCTCACGCCGGAGAAACTGGCGCCGTACGAGTGCGGCATCCCGCCGGTGGGCAACCCTTGGGCGCCCTTCGCGGTGCGGTACTACGTCTTCGGGCTGCTGTTCCTGGTCTTCGACGTGGAGGCCGTGTTCCTCTTCCCCTGGACGCTCGTGTTCCGCACCCTGGGCACGGCCGGGTTCGTCGAGATGCTCCTCTTCATCGCCGTGCTGGGCTTCGGCCTGCTGTACGCCTGGCGCAAAGGGGCCCTCGAGTGGGCATGACCGACATGGTCCCGGACCGCTTCAAGATGCGCTACCCCAAGCTGGAACACTTCCAGGAGCCCAACGTCATCACCACGACTGCCGACTTCATCTTCAGCTGGGGGCGCTCGCACTCCGTCTTCCCGTTCACCTACGGTCTCGCTTGCTGCGCCATCGAGATGCTCAGCTCCGGCTTCGCCCGCTTCGATATCGCGCGCTACGGCATGGAGGTCTTTCGGCCCACGCCGCGCCAGTGCGACCTCATGATCGTCGCCGGCACCGTCAACGAGAAGATGGCGCCGGTCCTCAAGCGCCTCTACGATCAGATGTCGGAGCCCAAGTGGGTGATCGGCATGGGTGCCTGCGCCATCAGCGGCGGGCCCTTTTACGACGGCTACAACGTGGTCAATGGCGTCGACAAGATCGTGCCCGTCGACGTCTACATCCCGGGTTGCCCGCCGCGCCCCGAGGCGCTGTTCCAGGGTTTGCTGGAGCTGCAGGTCAAGATCCAGCAGCACAAGTTCGTCGCCGAGACCCCAAAGCCGGCCGCTCAGAACCCGAAGCCGGCTGCCGTGACACCGGCGCCAGTCGCCGGCGAGGAGGCCTGACCGTGGGCCTCGAGATCGGCACGAATCCCATGGACATGGACGCCATCGCCGCCCGCCTGGCCGCCGACTTCGCCGCCGAGCTCACGGGCGTGCGCGTGCAGGAGCCCGATACTGTCGTGGCCCGCTGCGAGCGCGCCGCGCTCAAGGACGTGGCGCGGCGCCTCAAGGCGCACGCCGAGATCGGCTACGAGACGCTCAACTTCGTGGCGGGCGTCGACAAGGTCAGGCACCTGGAGAGCGTGTACCACGTGTACTCCTGGAAGACCAACACGTACTTGGAGCTCCACGTCGAGGTGCCCAAGGCCAAGGCCGAGGTCGACACCGTGTGCGACGTGTGGCCGGCCGCCGACTGGCACGAGCGCGAGGCGTGGGACATGGTCGGGATCAGGTACCTCGGTCATCCCGACCTGCGCCGCATCCTGCTCAAGGACGACTTCGTCGGCCACCCGCTGCGCAAAGACTACGTCGACTCGGCGGAGAACCACCCGCATGCCTGACCAGTTCGCCACGCCCGAACCCGACGAGGCCGTCAAGCTCGCGCTGCGGCGCATCGAAGAGTCGACGGCCCGCGGCGAGGGCTCCGACGTCGAGGGCCTCGCCTTCAACGAAGTGGTCGTCAACATGGGGCCGCAGCACCCCAGTACGCACGGCGTGCTGCGGCTCGTCGTCACGCTCGACGGGGAGCTCGTCAAAGACGTCATCCCCGTCATCGGCTACCTGCACCGCTGCAAGGAGAAGCTCGCCGAGAAGCGCACGTACTTCCAGTACATCCCCATCGTCGACCGCACCGAGTACGTCGCCGGCATGAACTGCGAGTGGGGCTACGTCATGACCGTCGAGAAGCTCGCCGGCATCCGGCCGACGCGGCGCGCGGAGTTCATCCGCGTCATCATGGCCGAGCTCAACCGCATCGCCAGCCACCAGGTCGCCGTCGGCACCTTCACCGCCGACCTGGCGCCGCTCGGCACCGCCATGGTCTTCTACATGTTCCGTGACCGCGAGTACATCCTCGACCTCCTCGAGGAGGTCAGCGGCGCACGCATGATGTTCAACTACTTCCGCTTCGGCGGGCTGCGCTACGACCTGCCCGACGGCTGGGTCGAGAAGTGCCGCGACCTCATGACGCGGATGCCCAAGCTCATCGACGAGTACGAGTCGCTGGTCGACGACAACGCCATCTTCCTGCTGCGCTGCATCGGCAAGGGCGTGATCACGCAACGGGACGTCGTGGACTACGGCATCACCGGCCCCAACGCGCGCGCCTCCGGAGTCGCTCTCGACCTGCGGCGCACCCGGCCTTACTCGGTGTACCCGGAGCTGGACTTCGAGGTCTGCACGCTCAGCCACGGCGACATCTTCGACCGCTACAAGGTGCGCATGAACGAGATGCGCCAGAGCGTGAAGATCGTCGAGCAGTGTCTCGACATGCTGCCCAAAGGCCCCGTGCAGCTCGGCTCTCTGCGCGCCCCCTACGTCATCACGCCGCCGCCGGGCGAGTGCTACACCGGCCAGGAGAACCCGCGCGGCGAGTACGGCACGTACATCGTCAGCGACGGGTCGCGGTACCCCTACAGGCTCAAGTTCCGCGACCCCTGCTTCTGCAACCTGCAGCTCTTCCCCAAGCTGCTGCGCGGCAACAAGATCGCCGACGCGGTGGCCATCTCGGGCAGCATCGACCTGGTGCTCGGAGGCATCGACCGCTAGATGGACATCTTCCTCGCCATCCTCCGCGCCGTCGTCTTCGTCGTCGTCGCCTACGCGGTGGTGTTCGTGGCGGCGCTCGTCAACATCGTCTTCGAGCGCCGCGTCTTGGCCTTCATGCAGGACCGCTTGGGCCCCAACCGTACGGGCCCCCAAGGCGTACTGCAGAGCGTCGCCGACGCCTTCAAGATGATGGGCAAGGAGGACTTCCGCCCGGCCCTCGCCGACCCGGTGCTGTTCACGCTGGCGCCGATCATGGTCATGATTGGCGCCGTCGCCGTGCAGCTCGTGATCCCCTATACCAACGGCATGACGGCCACCGGCCTCGACGTCGGGCTCATCTTCATCGTCGCCATCACCGGCTTCACGACGATGGCGATCCTTCTAGGCGGCTGGTCGTCGCGCAACAAGTACTCGCTGGTGGGCGCGCTGCGCGCCGCCGCCCAGATGATCTCGTACGAGATCCCGATGATCCTCGGCCTGCTCATCGTCGCCATGATCGTGGGTTCGCTGCGCATCACCGACGTCGTCGCCGCCCAGGCGGACTACAAGTGGATCGTGTTCTACGCGCCCTTCACGTTCCTCATCTTCTACATCGCCTCCATCGCCGAGCTGAACCGTGGCCCGTTCGACCTGCCCGAGTCAGAGTCCGAGCTCGTCTCCGGGTACGGCACCGAGTACTCGGGCATGCGCTTCGGCATGTTCTTCCTCAACGAGTACGCCGGCATGACCATCATGTCGATGGTCGCCGTCACGCTCTTCTTCGGCGGCTGGCAGGGGCCGTTCGCACACGCTGTCGTCTTCTGGGGCGTGTCGTGGATCGGCATCCTGTGGTTCATCGTCAAGAGCTACATCCTCGTCTTCGCGCTGGTCTGGATCCGGCTGTCGCTGCCGCGCCTCCAGGTCGACCAGCTCATGGCCTTCGCCTGGAAGATCCTCATCCCGCTGGGCCTGCTCAACATCCTCGCGACGGCGGCCGTCATGCTGTGGGTCCCGCACTGGAAGTGGGGCATGGCCGTTTTCAGCTGGATCTCCTTCTTCGCGTTCGTAGGCCTCTTCGACCCCATCCTCAAATGGCGCCTGCGCCGGCAGCGCGACCGTCTTCCGGTGGTGAACGCCTGATGCTCGGCATGTTCAAGGCCATGCGGACCACGCTCCGCCACCTGCCGATGAGGAAGATCACGGTCCAGTACCCGGAGCAGCGCGAGCGGCTGCCCGAGCGCAGCCGCGGCCTCTTCCGCGTGGTCATCGACCCGGCCAACGGCGAACCACGCTGCCGCGCCTGCACGCTCTGCGAGAGCAACTGCCCCGTGCAGGTCATCCGCGTCAACTACACGAGCAAGTACCAGCTGCCCGTGCCCAACGCGGCGCGCATCGCCGAGGCGCGCATCGCCGCGCAGCCCGACGTCGACCTCAAGCCGCTGCAGCCGGTGCTCGACGACTACCACGAGCACGGCACCGGCCTCATCGCCATGCTGCAGAACGCGCAGGAGGCCTACGGGTATCTGCCGCGCCTCGCGATCCAGGAGATCTCGCTGCAGACCGGCGTGTCGCTGTCGCAGCTCTACGGTGTCTCCAGCTTCTACAACCAGTTCCGCCTCTCGCCGGCGGGCAAGCACATCATCACCGTCTGCCACGGCACGGCTTGTCACGTGGCGGGCGCGTCACTCATCACGGCCGCGTTCTCCGAAGAGCTTGGGGTGGACGTGGCCAAGACCACCAAGGATCGTCTCTTCACGCTCCAGGCCGTGAGTTGTGTCGGCGCCTGCGCCCTGGCGCCGGTGGTCAGGGTCGGCGACGACGAGACACACGGCCGCATGACCCCCGACAAAGCGCGTAAGCTGGTCGTCGACCTGCGGCGCTCGGAGGGTATCGAATGAGCACCACGACCACCGACCGCGCGGCGGCCATCCAGGCAGCACTCGCCCAGGCGTTGCACCCGGATAGCGTAGTAGCTCACGAAGGCGCTCTTGAGATCCGCATCTGCGCCGGCACGGCCTGCCACGCCTCAGGTCGCCTCGGCGTGCGCGACGCCGTCGTCGAGGAGCTGGCCGATCGCGGGCTGACCGGCAAGGTCGCCTTCGTCGAGACCGGCTGCCACGGCTTCTGCGAACAGGGCCCCATCCTCGTCATCCAGCCCAAAGGCATCTTTTACGCGCACGTCCGGCCGCAGGACGTGGCCGCCATCATCGAACAGAGCATCGAAGGCGACGGCTTCGTCGAGAAGCGCCTCTACCGCGACCCGCACACCGGGGAGCCGGTGCCCTACGAGCGGGACATCCCGTTCTACAAGGGGCAGCAGCGGCTCGTGCTCGCCTTGAACGGCAAGATCGACCCGTACTCGATCGACGACTACCTGAGCCACGGAGGGTATACCGCTCTGGCCGACGTCCTCGCCGGCGACGACCCGGACGCGGTCATCGAGCTGATCACCGAGTCCAAGCTGCGTGGCCGCGGCGGCGCCGGGTTCTCGACCGGCACCAAGTGGCGCTTCGCGCGCCAGGCAAAGGGCGAGACCAAATACGTCATCTGCAACGCCGACGAAGGCGACCCCGGCGCCTTCATGGACCGTTCGGTGCTCGAGGGCAACCCGCACGCTGTCCTCGAAGGCATGATGATCGCCGCGTTCGCGATCGGCGCGCACGAAGGCTACGTCTACGTGCGCGCCGAGTATCCCTTCGCCGTCGCGCGTCTGCGTGCCGCCCTGGTGCAGGCGCGTGAGCGCGGTCTGCTGGGGCTCGACATTCTGGGCTCCGGCTTCGCTTTCGACGTGCGCATCAGCGAGGGCGCCGGCGCGTTCGTCTGCGGCGAGGAGACGGCCCTCATCGCAAGCATCGAGGGCAAGCGCGGCATGCCGCGCACCCGTCCGCCTTTCCCCGCGGTCTCGGGGCTCTGGGGCCGACCCACCAACATCAACAACGTCGAGACGTTCGCCAATATCCCCTGGATCATGACGCACGGCGCCGAGGCTTTCGCCGCCATGGGCGTCGGCGAATCGCGTGGTACAAAGATCTTCTCGCTCACCGGCAAGGTCGCCAACGGCGGCCTGGTGGAGGTGCCGATGGGCGCCACGCTGCGCCATATCATCTTCGACATCGGCGGCGGCATGTTGCCCGGACGCACGTTCAAGGCCGTGCAACTCGGCGGGCCTTCGGGCGGCTGCCTGCCCGACGCGATGCTCGACGTGAAGGTCGACTACGAGGAGCTCAGCGCCTCGGGCGCCATCGTCGGCTCCGGTGGCCTTGTGGTGGTCGACAACACCAACTGCATGGTCGACCTGGCGCGCTTCTTCCTGCAGTTCACTCAGGACGAGTCGTGCGGCAAGTGCGTGCCCTGTCGGCTGGGCACCAAGCGCATGCTGGAGACTCTGGAGCGCATCACCGCGGGAAATGGACGTGAGGGAGACATCGAGCTGCTGGAGGAGCTCTCGGGCTACATCATCGAAGGCTCGCTCTGCGCTCTCGGCGGAACGGCGCCCAACCCGGTGCTCACTACCCTGCGCTACTTCCGCGATGAGCTGGACGCGCACATCAGCGAGAGGCGCTGCCCGGCGGGCCAGTGCAAGGCGCTGATCACCTACTACATCGACGCCGAGGCCTGCACCGGCTGCATGCTCTGCGCCAAGAAGTGCCCCACCAGCTGCATCAGCGGCGAGAAGAAGCAGCCGCACGTCATCGACGTGAGCAGCTGCATCAAGTGCGACACCTGCCGTCAGGTCTGCAAGTTCGACGCCGTCAAGGTGTGGTCCGGCATCGAGCAGGCCGCCGCGGCCACCGGTCAGGAAGCGTAAGGGGCCGATGGCCACCACCGCCGACGACATCACGCGCACCCAGGCGCGCCCCGACCAGGTGCTCCTGACCATCGACGGCCAGGAGGTCGCCGGCGAGCGCGGCGACACCATCCTCGAGGCGGCGCAGCGCGTGGGCATCCACATCCCCACGCTGTGCTACGAGCCGCGGCTTCAGGCCACCGCCGCCTGCCGCATGTGCATCGTCGAGGTGGAGGGCGCGCGCAAGATGCTGCCGAGCTGCTCGGCGGCCGTCGCCGACGGCATGGTGGTGCGCACCAACACCGAGAAGGTGCGCGCCATGCGCCACCTGTACCTCGAGCTGCTGCTCAGCGACCACAACTCGTTCTGCACGCCGCCCTGCCGCGACGCCTGCCCGACGCACATCAAGATCCCGCAGTTCCTCGAGTACATCGCGCACAAGGACTACAAGAACGGGGTGCGCAAGCTGCGCGAGGACCTGCCCTTCCCGGCCGTGATCGGGCGCGTGTGCCCGCGGCCCTGCGAGGGACCTTGCCGCCGGCAGCTCGTCGAGCACCCGATCACGATCTGCCAGCTGCACCGCTTCATGGCCGACCAGACCATCGACGAGGAGCAGGAGGGCGAGCTGCTGCTGCCGGTCGAGCCCAAGCCCGACTCCGCCAAGCGCATCGCGATCGTCGGCGGCGGGCCCGCCGGCCTCGCCGCCGCCTTCTACGCCCGGCTCGAGGGGCACGCGGTCAAGATCTTCGAGGCGCTGCCCAAGCCCGGCGGCATGCTGCGCTACGGCATCCCCAGCTACCGGCTGCCGCGCGACCTCCTCGACAAGGAGATCAACGTGCTGTGGCGCATGGGCGTCGAGATCCAGGTCAACAGCCGGCTCGGCGTCGACTACCAGCTCGAAGACCTGTTCGACGAGGGCTTCGACACGGTGTTCCTCGCCCTGGGCGCCTTCAACTCCAACGACATGGGCATCCCCGGCGAAGACGCCGAGGGCGTGGTCACGGCGGTCGACTTCCTCGGCGACCTCGAGCTCAACGGCGAGGTCCACGTCGGGAACAATGTCACCGTCATCGGCGGCGGCTTCACCGCCATGGACGCCTGCCGCACCTCCGTGCGCAAGGGCGCCAAAGAGGTCACCTGCCTGTACCGCCGGTCGCGCAAGGAGATGCCCGCCCACCACACCGAGGTCGACGAGGCCGAGGAGGAGGGCGTTAGGCTGGAGCTGCTCTGCGCGCCCGTACGCGTCATCACCGACCCCGCCAACAAGGTTACCGGCATCGAGATGCTGCGCATGGAGCTCGGCGAGCCCGACGCCTCGGGGCGCCGGCGCCCGGTGCCTATCGAGGGCAGCGAGTTCGTCGTCGAGTGCGACCAGATCATCGCGGCGATCGGCCAGTACCCCAAGCTCGACGGCACGACCGAGGAGCAGGGCGTCAAGCGCACCAAGTGGCGCACCATCGCCGTTGACGACTGGACCTTCCAGACCGCCGACCCGCGCGTGTTCGCCGGCGGCGACGCCGTGCTCGGCGCGCAGACGGCCATCCAGGCGGTCGCCCAGGGCAAGAAGGCCGCCTGGAGCATGGACGCCTACCTGCGCGGCGCCGACATGGCCGAGGTCGGGCAGTCGCTGGCCGAGCTCAAGGCGCAGCCGTTCTTCAAAGCGCTCACGTCCAGGACCGACCTCGATCCGCGCGTCGCGCGCATGGCCGAGGTCCCGCCGGTGTTCATCGACATGACCACCGACGTCACCCGGCCCAGCCCGCCCGCCGACATGCCCAAGCGGGAGCCCGAGGACCGGCGCGCCAACTTCAAGCAGATCGAGCTCGGGTTCAGCGAAGAAGAGGCTGTGCGCGGCGCCGAGCTGTGCCTCGACTGCTACTGCCCGGCGAGCGGCAAGTGCGACCTGCAGCGGTACGGCATCGAGTACGAGGTCTTCAAGAACCGCTTCCACGGCGGCGAGGCCCACGACTACCCGGCCGATTTCCGCCACGATTTCATCATGCGCGAGCCCAACCGCTGCATCAACTGCGGCCGCTGCGTGCGCGTCTGTCGCACGGAGGTCGGCTCCAGCTGCTACGACAGCATGGGCCGCGGCTACGACTCCATCGTCTCAACGGCCGACAACCTGCCGCTGCAGCTCGTCGGCTGCGTCTCGTGCGGCAAGTGCGCCGAGACCTGCCCCACCGGCTCCATCGAGACCAACCCGCGCCTGCTGGGGAGCTACGACCTCGACGAGAGCCGCTGCATGTTCTGCGGCGAGTGCGTGGAGGTGTGCCCCTACGACGCCCTCGAGCAGAGCGACTTCTTCGAGCTCGCCGGCTACAACCGCACGACCATGGCGCGCGAGTCGCTCTACGTGCGCGAGCCGCGCCGCGTCGACCCGTTGCGCGAGACCGTCACCGACCTCGTGCCGCACGTCCGCGACGCGGCGCTCGGCCGCGGCTGGACGTGGGAGCCCATCAAGGACGATCCCATCGCGCTCGACGAACCGGAGGGCGGCGCCTGATGCCGGGCGGCGACTTCCATCCCTGGCTGTTCGTCATCCTGGCCGCGTGGATCCTCGTCTGCGGCCTCGGCGTCGTAGCCTTCAAGAAGATCATGTACTCGGCCGCGTCGATGGTCGCCTGCTTCCTCGGCGTGGCCTTCGCCTATGCGCTGCTCAACGCGCCTCTGGTGGCCATCGTGCAGATCCTCGTGTACGTGGGCGCCATCTCCATCGTCATCATCTTCGCGATCATGCTCACCGAGGTGCAGGACGGCGGCTACGAGCTGTTCTTCAACAGGCAGGCCGTGTTCGCGGCGCCGCTGGCCGTCACCGCCGCCGCCGTCCTCATGGTGGTCATGGTCACCTCCGACATCGGCCCGATCGGCGACACGGCGCTCAACCCCAGCGTCAGGGGGATCTCGCTGCTCCTGTTCAACGGGTACGTCTTCCCGTTCGAGCTGGTCTCGCTGGTGCTGGTGGCCGCGATGATCGGCGCCATCGTGCTGGCGCGCAAGGTAGAGGAGAAGTCGTGAACGCCCTCTACTGGTGGCTCACGCTGGCCGTCCTCCTGTTCTGCATCGGCGCCTACGGAGTGCTCGTGCGCCGCAACGTCATCGTCGTCGTGATGTGCCTCGAGCTCATGCTGAACGCCGTCAACATCGCGCTCGTGGCCATCTCCAACTTCCGCGGCGGGGCGCTCGGCGCCGGCACGCTGTTCTCGCTGTTCATCATCACGCTGGCGGCCGCCGAGGTCACCGTGGGGCTCGCCATCGTGATCGCCAACTACCGCAACCGTCGCACCGTGCAGACCGACCAGTACGACAAGCTCAAGGGCTAGGCAGGAGCGCTCGTGGGGGGGACCCAGTATATGAAGATCGCCGTGGCGCTCATCGTGGTGCTGCCGCTGGCCGGCTTCTTCATCACGCTGCTGCTCGGCAAGCGTTTCTTCCGCGCCAAGGCGCACATCCTGCCGGTGGCGCTGGTCACCGTCACGGCCGTGCTGTCGGTCTACGCGTTCGAGTGGGTCTTCCGGCACCCCGACGAGGCCTTCGTCTGGAACGCGTTCTCGTGGGTGGCCGCGGGCCGGTTCACGGTCGCGTGGGGCTTCCTCGTCGACCCCCTCACCGGCATCATGCTCCTGGTCGTCGGAATCATCGGCATGCTCGTGCACTACTACTCCATCGGCTACATGAAGGACGACCCGGGCTACTACCGGTTTTTCGCCTACCTCAACCTCTTCATGTTCGCGATGTTCGTGCTCATCCTCGCGAACAACTACCTCCTGCTCTTCCTCGGCTGGGAGGGCGTGGGCCTCTGCTCGTACCTGCTCATCGCCTTTTGGTTCCGCAAGAAGAGCGCCAGCCAGGCGGGCAAGAAGGCGTTCCTGGTCAATCGCGTGGGCGACTTCGGCTTCACGCTGGGCATGTTCCTGATCTTCGTCACCACCGGCACGCTGCAGTTCACCGGCGTCTTCGACAAGGCCGAGATGATCGGCTCGGGCACGCTGCTGTGGATCTGCCTGCTGCTCTTCGCGGGCGCCGTGGGCAAGAGCGCCCAGTTCCCGCTGCACGTGTGGCTGCCCGACGCCATGGAAGGCCCCACCCCGGTCAGCGCCCTGATCCACGCCGCCACCATGGTCAACGCCGGCGTGTACATGGTGGCGCGCTCCTACCCGCTGTTCCTGCACTCCGACGTGGCGATGCTCATCGTGATGATCGTCGGCGCGTTCACCGCCATCTACTCGGCGTACATCGCGATCACCCAGAACGACATCAAGAGGGTGATCGCGTACTCCACCGTCTCGTCGCTCGGCTTCATGTTCCTGGCGCTCGGCGCCGGGGCGTGGGCGGCCGGCGTCTTCTACCTCTTCGCCCACGGCTTCTTCAAGGGCCTCCTCTTCCTGTGCTCGGGCTCGGTGATCCACGCCATGGGCGGCGAGCAGGACATGCGCCAGATGGGCGGGCTGCGCAAACGCATACCCGTGACCTTCTGGACGATGCTCATCGGCGTGATCGCCCTCATCGGCGTCTTCCCGTTCGCCGGTTTCTGGGCCAAGGACGAGATCCTCGGCGGCGCTTTCGTCGGCGGGTACTACGTGGTGTGGGCGGTCGGCATCGTCACGGCCTTCCTGACGGCCGTGTTCGCCTTCCGCCTCATCTTCATGACGTTCTACGGCGAGTGCCGCGCCTCCGAAGAGGTGCAGCACCACATCCACGAGTCGTCCAAGGTCATGACCATCCCGCTGGTGCTCCTGGCCATCCCGGCGGCGCTGCTGGGCCTCGTCGTCGGCTTGCCGCCGGAGACCGGCTGGATCCACAGGTTCCTGGAGCCGGTGTTCTTCGACGTCGAGCACGAGGAGTTCGTGTGGCTCGGTGTGGGCGGCGGCCTCATGGTGTTCTCGCTCGCCGTCGCCCTCCTGGGCGTGTACGTCGCCTACGTGATGTACATCCGGCGCACCGAACTGCCGGGCCGCCTCGCGGCGCGCCTGCCGGCCGCCTACGAGGCGTCCTTCAACAAGATGTACATGGACCAGATCTACGAGGTCGTGCCCATCCGCAGCACTATCGCCTTCGCGGGGTGGCTGTGGACGTTCTTCGACACCAAGGTCATCGACGGCGCCGTCAACGGGCTCGCGCGCCTCTGGGAGGTCTTCGGCGAGCGCCTGCGGCCCCTGCAGACCGGGCGCGTGCAGAACTACGCCTTGTCCATGTTCGCGGGCATGCTGGTCCTGGTCGTCGTCCTCGCCTGGGTCTGGGGGTCGTGACGTGACCTGGAACGACCAGATCGGCTTCCCGATCCTCAGCGTCATCACCTTCCTGCCTCTGGCTGGCGTGCTGCTCATGCTGCTCGTCGGCCGCGGCAGGCCCACCGTCTACAAGGTCATCTCGCTGATCGTCACGCTGGCCGCGTTCGTGCTCTCCATCGTCATGCTGGTCGCCTTCGACACCAGGGCGCCCGGCATGCAGTTCGTCGAGAACGTCACCTGGATCAAGGCGCTGAACATCCACTACAGCTTCGGTGTGGACGGCATCGCCGCCCTGCTCCTCTTCCTCACCACGCTGCTCGGCGTCATCGTGATCATCGGCAGCTGGAACTACGTCAAGGACCGCGAGCTGGGCTTCTTCGTCTCGTTGCTCCTGCTGCAGGCGGGGATGAGTGGAGTCTTTCTGGCCACCGACCTCTTCCTCTTCTACGTGTTCTGGGAGGTCATGCTGGTGCCGATGTACTTCATCATCGGCATCTGGGGCGGCCCGCGGCGCATCTACGCGGCCATCAAATTCTTCCTCTTCACGCTGGTCGGCAGCCTGCTCATGCTCGTCGCCATCATCGTGGTCGTGTACTACGTCAAGGCCCACACGGCGGTCGGGCTGACCTTCGACATCCAGGAGCTCAGCCGACAGGTCTACACGTACCACCTGCAGTTCTGGGCCTTCCTCGCCTTCTTCGTGGCCTTCGCCATCAAGGTGCCGATGTTCCCGCTGCACACCTGGCTCCCCGACGCGCACGTCGAGGCGCCCACGGCGGGCTCCGTGGTCCTCGCCGGCGTGCTCCTGAAGATGGGCGGGTACGGCATGCTGCGCTTCTGCCTGCCCTTCTTCCCGGACGCCGCCGTGACGTTCATCCCCTACATCGTGGTGCTCTCGGTGATCGCCATCGTCTACGGCGCGCTCGTCTCGATGGCCCAGAAGGACCTCAAGAAGCTCGTCGCCTACTCGAGCGTGAGCCACATGGGGTTCGTCACGGCCGGCATCTTCGCGGCCATCGCGGTGGCCGGCAACGCCGCGGGCATGGAGGGCGCCATCCTCGTCATGTTCAGCCACGGCCTGCTGACCGGCGCCCTGTTCCTCATGGTCGGGTATCTCTACGAGCGCACGCACACGCGCCAGATCGCCGACATGGCGATGCTGGCCAGGCCGCTGCCCATCATGGCCGGGTTCTTCCTCTTCTTCGTCTTCGGCTCGGCCGGGCTGCCCGGCCTGAGCGGTTTCGTCGGCGAGTTCCTCAGCCTCCTCGGCCTCTTCGTCTACTCGCACTGGCTGGCGGCCATCGCCGCGACCGGCGTCATCCTCGCCGCCGCCTATCTGCTGTGGATGTTCCAGCGCATCATGTTCAACGACCGCGGCGACGAAGACGTCAAGCCCGCCGAGGGCCTGCTCGACCTGGGCGCCCGCGAGATCCTCACCCTGGCGCCCCTGGTCATCCTCGTGATCTGGGTGGGCGTGTATCCCAACACGCTCCTCGAGTTCCTCCACGTCCCGGTGCAGGAGATCCTCCACAGGGTGACGCCGTCGCTGCAGAGCGCGCAGGCGCACGGGCTGGCGCAGCTGTTCGACGCGACCAGGGGGTTGTTCTAGATGAGCGCCAACAACGCCGTCGTCGTGATCCTGCCCGGCGTGGTCGTGGCCGTGGGCGCTCTCGTCGTCTTCCTCGTCGACCTGTTCGTGGCGCGCAAGGCCGTGCTCGCCTGGATCGCGGCCGCCGGGCTCGTCGCCGGCGCGGTCGTGGCCGTCGGTCAATGGATCAGCGTCTCAAACGGCCTGCACTTCAACGCCCGCGAGCCGCAGACCGGCTTCGCCGGCATGGTCTCGCTCGACAAGTACGCCCTGTTCTGCGTCGTGCTGTTCGCCGGCATCGGCGTCGCGACGATCATGCTGTCGGACGCGTACCTGGCCCGGCGCAAGGCGGCGCGCGGCGAGTTCTACGGCCTGCTAATGCTCGTCATCACCGGCATGATCGGCATGGTCGTGAGCACCGACATCGTCGCCTTCTTCGTGTCGTTCGAGCTCATGTCGCTGCCTACCTACGTGCTTGCCGGGTACCTTTGGCGCGACGAGCGCTCCGGCGAGGCGTCGATCAAGTACTTCGTGACCGGCGCCTTCTCGTCGGCCATCCTCGCCTTCGGCCTGGCGCTGGTCTACGGCGCCACGGGGCAGACCAACTACGCCGGCATCGCCGCCGGTCTCGGCAAGCTGTCGGGCCTCGATGCGCGCGGCTTCCTCGTCGTGGCCTTCGTGCTGGTCGTGACCGGATTCGGTTTCAAGATCTCGGCCGTGCCCTTCCACAACTGGGCGCCGGACGTCTACGAGGGCGCCCCGACGCCCGTCACCGCCTTCATGGCGGTGGGCGTCAAGGCGGCCGCGTTCGCCGGGTTCGCCAAGCTGTTCGTCGTCGCGGCGGGCCTGGAGTGGCAGACGTGGGCCCACACCATGACGATCCTGGCCGTGCTCACGATGGTGGTCGGGAACGTGCTGGCGCTGCCGCAGCGCAACCTCAAGCGCATGCTCGCCTACTCGAGCATCGCCCACGCGGGGTATCTCACGCTCGGCCTTATCGCCGCCGGCAAGTCGGGAGACCCTCTGGGCGTCGGCGCCATTCTCTTCTATCTGGCCGCCTACGCGCTCATGAACCTCGGGGCGTTCGGCGTGCTCATCTGGATCCGCAACCACCGCAAGTACGCGTACACGCTGGGCGAGATGGGCGGGCTGGGCCGCACCATGCCCTGGGCAGCGATCCTCATGGCCGTGTTCATGGTGTCGCTCACGGGCATCCCGCCGACGATCGGCTTCTGGGGCAAGTTCTACCTCTTCACCGCGGTCGTCCAGGCCAACCTCACCTGGCTGGCCATCGTGGCGGTCATCATGAGCTCGGTGTCCGCCTACTACTACCTGCGGGTCGTCTGGTACATGTACTTCCGCGAGGCGCCGGAGGGCGCCGAGGTGGAGGCCGAGCCGGAGACATCCCAGCTCGGCGTCACCGTGGCCGTGAGCCTCGCGGCGGCCGGCGTGCTCGTGGTCGGCCTGTTCCCCGAGCCGCTGCTCAGGGCCGCGGAAGGCGCCGTCAGACTGGTCTTCGGCGGCTGACGGGGCGGCGCCGCCGTCGGCGAAGGCATCGCTGACGGCCGCGCGCTGGGCCGGCGTCGGCACCACACCCAGCGCCGTCGGGTACACTGGGGCCATGAACATCCTCTTCATCGGCGACGTGTTCGGCCAGCCGGGCCGGGAAGCGCTGCTGCGCTGGCTGCCCGACTTCCGCGAAGAGCGCGCCGTCGATTTTGTCATCGCCAACGGCGAGAACGCCGCCAACGGCGCCGGCATCACCTCCAAGATCGCCCTCAAGCTGCTCGGCGCCGGTGTGGACGTGATCACGACCGGCAACCACGTGTGGCGCCAGAAAGAAGTGTATTCATTTCTGGCAACGAACGAGCGCATCGTGCGCCCGGCCAACTACCCCGCGGGTTCTCCTGGGCGGGGGGTGACCGTTCGCCCGGCCGCCAATGGCAGCGAGGTCGCGGTGATCAACCTGGCCGGCGAGCTCTTCATGAACACCGGTATGTCACCGTTCCGCATCGTCGACCGCCTGGTGGACGAGGCCGAGGCGCTGGCCGACGCGATCGTCGTCGATCTGCACGCCGAGGCGACCAGCGAGAAGGTCGCCATGGGTCACTACCTGGACGGACGGGTGACGGCCGTGCTCGGGACGCACACGCACGTGCAGACCTCCGATGCGCGTGTACTTCCGGGTGGCACGGCCTACATGACCGACGTCGGCATGACCGGTCCGCTCGAGTCGGTGATCGGAGTGCGTACCGACATCATCGTGCGGCGCTTTCTCACGGAGCTGCCGGCGCAGTTCGAGGTCGCGGACGGGGCCGTGCGCCTCGACGCGGCGCTCATCGCCGCCGAGGGCGGCCGGGGG
>Ga0209840_1000127_pt1 | contig 16866 bp, 13 predicted proteins | sample PersoiDNA2013190_FD_185802 | JGI IMG/M metagenome (GOLD analysis project Ga0209840, IMG submission 185802) | Permafrost soil microbial communities from the Arctic, to analyse light accelerated degradation of dissolved organic matter (DOM) -... | ecosystem: Environmental > Terrestrial > Soil >... | reverse complement strand
CTGTGCTGATGTACGAGACGAGCCCGGGCAACGGCCTTCTGGTGCGCGAGCTCGTGGCCGGCGCGCCGCACCCGTACACTTCGTCGCTGATGTACGAGGTCTCGAGGCGCCTGCCGATCGAGAGCGACTTCCGGCCGTTCGTGGCCGCCGGAGTGCCGGGGATGAGCTTCGGCGCCCTCGATGGACCGGCCTACGACCATACCGCCTACGACTCGCTGGGGAGCTTCCACGCGGGCAGCCTGCAGCACGAGGGCGACACCGCCCTTGCCCTCGCGAGGCAGTTCGGCGACCTCGATCTCTGGGACCTGCACCGCGAGGACGTCGTGTACTTCGATGTCGTGGGCGGCTTCGCCGTGGTCTACGGCAGGGGCTTGGTGCTGCCGTTCGTGGCCTTGGCCGCCGCCGTCTTCGCCGTCGCCGTGGCTGCGGCCGCCCGCCGCCGGCTGCTCAGCCTGCGCGGCCTCAGCCTGGCCGTGCCGGCCACCGCCACGGTGCTGGGGGTGGCGCTGCTGGTCATGGCGGTGGTCTGGGGCATGTACCGCACCGCCTACGAGCAGCGCACCTGGAGCGAGGCCGGCGTCGTGATCAGCGACTTCTACCGGCTCGGCCTCGTACTGCTGGCGGCCGCCGTGATCGTCGCCGCTTACGAGCTCCTGCTGCGACGCCTGCGGCCGTGGGACCTGGCCGTGGCGGCCCTGTTCTGGTGGCTGGTCGGCGCCGTGGCGGTCGCCGTCATCGTGCCTGGCGCCAGCTATCTGCTGACGTGGCCGCTGGCGGGCGCCAGCCTGGGCCTGCTGGCCGCCGTCCTGCTCGGCGACCGCGCCCTGCACAGCGCGGCGGGCGTGGCGGTGACCCTGGCGGGCGCCGCCCCCGGCGTGGTCCTCATGAGCTCGGCCACCTATCTCCTGCTCATGTCGGCCGGCCTCAAGCAGGTGGTCACCGTCCTCGCCGTGTGGCTGGTCGCCGGCCTGCTCGTGATCCCGCTCGAGGTGGTGCGGCGCGGGTCCCGGCTTTGGCTGCCGGTCGCCCTGGCCGGCCTGGGCTTCGTCGTGCTCATGGCCGTGGGCTCCACGGTGGCGTTCGACACGGAGCACCCGCGCTTCACGAGCATCTACTATCGCGTCGACGAGTCGGGCGCCGCGCGCTGGCAGACCGTCGACCGCATCGACGATTGGACCGGCCAGTTCCTGCAGGAGGACTTGCGGCGGCCGTTCCAGGACGCGTACTTCCCGCAGATGGGGGTGCGCTCGACGATCGTCGGCGCCGCCCCGCAGGTGCGCCTGGCGGCGCCGGTCATCGAGGTGCTCCGCGACACGACCACGGGCGCCCGGCGCACCGTCCGGCTGCGCCTGCGCTCACCGCGCGGCGCCCAGGTGATGAGCCTGCTGGTGCACTCGGTGGTCGGCGGGCTCACGGCGAGCGTCGACGGACTCGCGCTGCAGGGCTGGGACACCACCATCCTCGACGGCACGACGGTCCGCTGGTGGTTCGACTACTACGCGCCGCCTCCCGCCGGCGTCGTCGTCACCTTGCGGTTCGCCGCCGGTCAGACGGTGCTGCTGCGCGCCGTGGACTTCAGCTACGGGATCCCACCGCAGCTGGCCGGGCAGTACGACGGGCGTCCGCCCGGCATGCTGCCCGGCCGCATCGGCGACGGCACGCTCGTCGAGCGCACGCTGCGCCTGCCCGCCGTGAAGGCCGCGGCTTCGCCGCCGACAACGCGCTAGAGGCGCAACACCAGCCTGCGGACCTCCGGCTCGTCGCCGGGGCGGATGTCGAAGCCCAGGTCCTCGGCGAAGCGCGTCATGCCCGGGTTTGCGGCCAGCACGTGACCGTAGATCTCGCGCACGTGGCGGTCGCGGGCGGCCTGGATGAGGGCGTCCATGAGCTTGCTGCCGACGCCCTTGCGCTGATACTCGTCGCGCACGACGATGGCGAACTCGCCCTCTTCGGCGTTGGCCGTCTCGATGGTGAGGCGGGCGACGCCGAGCATCGACTTCCTCTTCTTGCCCTTGCTCTCGCGGATGGCGACCAGGGCGATCTCGCGGTCGTAGTCGATGTGGCAGTAGCGCGCCGCCATCGACTTGGTGACCTCCTTGACCGGGCCGAAGAAGCGATACTCGGTGGTGGCCGGCGAGAACGATTCGACCATCTCGGCCCACAGCGGCTCGTCCTCGGGCTTGATGGCGCGGATGTGGGCCTTTTCGCCATCGATGGGCACGTCCCAGTGGTCCTTGCTCGGGTACATGGAGATCATGAGGTGCGAGCCCGGGAGCGTGATCTTGCGCACGTCCTTGGGCTCGATGACGATGCGCGCGTCCAGGGCGCAGATGCCGTCGTGGCGCACCTGCAGCGGGTTCACGTCCATCTCGAGGATCTCGGGAAAGTCGACGAGCAGGTAGCTCACCTTCACCATCGCCCGCTCGAGGGCGGTCATGTCCACGGGCGCCTTGCCCCGATACCCCTCGAGGAGCCGCGACACCTTGGTGCTCTGGATCATGGAGCGGGCCAGCGCCTGGTTGAGCGGCGGGAAGTCGACGGCGACGTCGCGGTACAGCTCCACGCCGGTGCCGCCCATGCCGAACATGAGGGCGGGGCCGAAGGTGGGGTCCTTCTTGGAGCCGATGATGGTCTCGTAGCCGCCGCAGCTCATGGCCTGCACGGCCACGCCGATGATCTTCGCCTTCGGCGCCGCCAGCTTGACGCGTTCGGTGATCTTGGCGAACTGGTTGGCCGCCTCCGGCGCGGAGCGCACGTTGAGGGCGACGCCGCCGACGTCGCTCTTGTGGGTGATGTCGTGGCTGAGGATCTTGATGACCACGGGGAAGCCGATCTCCTCGGCCGCCGTGGCGCATTCCTCGGCGGTCGTGGCGGCGACCGTTTTGACGGCCGGGATCTGATAGGCGTCCAGCACCGCCTTGGCCTCGGGCTCGGTGAGGATGGCGCGGCCGTCGCGGGCGACTTCGATGAACGTGTTCTTGACGGCCTGGCGGTCGGGATCGAAGTCGGAGAGGATGTCGGCCGGCGTCTCGTAGAGGTTCGCCAGGTTGCGCCTGTACTGGTACATGTACATGTAGGCGCGCACCGCGTCTTCGGGGGTGTCGAAGGTGGGCACGTGGGCGCAGCGGAAGATCTTGATGCCCTCGGCCACCTTGATCTCGCCGATGAACGAGGTCAGGAGCGGCTTGAGCTGGTGGGTGAGCGAGACCTCCACGAGCGCCTGGGCCGTGGCCGTGGGGTCGCTCATCGCCTGCGGCGTGAGGATCGCGAGGACGCCGTCGCAGTTGGGGTCGTCCATCAGCGCCTGCGCGGCGGCGGCGTACCGCTGGGCGTCGGCGTCGCCGTCCATGTCGACCGGGTTGCCGCGGGCGGCGAAGGTCGGCAGGCAGGCCTTGAGCTTCTCGTCGGTCTCGGGCGCGAACTCGGCCAGTTCGCCGCCCAGGTGGAGCAGGCGGTCGCAGGCCATCACGCCGGGGCCGCCGGCGTTGGTCACGATGCCGAGGCGGGGCCCGCGCGGGCTCGAGACGCAGCTCAGCGCTTCGCTCACGTCGAACAGGTCCTTGATCTCGTCCACGCGCACGACGCCGGCGCGCCGGAAGACGGCGCTGTAGAGCGTGTCGTCGCCGGCGATGGCGCCGGTGTGGCTGGCGGCCGCAAGCGCGCTGCGCGCCGAGCGGCCGCTCTTGACGACGATGATCGGCTTGCTCCTGGCGAAGTGCCGCGCCGCGCTCATGAACCTGCGCGCATCGGTGATGGACTCGATGTACAGGATGATGCTGCTCGTGTGCGGGTCGGCGCCGAAGTAGTCGATGAGGTCGGCGAAGTTCACGTCGGCCATGGAGCCGACGCTGACGAAGGCGCTGAAGCCCACCTGGTTGGCGACCGCCCAGTCGAGGATGGCGGTGCCGAGGGCGCCGGACTGGCTGAAGAACGCCACGCGGCCGGCCGGCGGTATCACCTGGGCGAAGGCCACGTGAAGGTTCATGCCGGGGCGGATGTAACCCAGGCAGTTGGGGCCGACGATGCGCACGCCGTAGCTCTCGGCGATAGCGCAGACCTTTTCCTCGAGCTTCTTGCCGGCGGCGCCGATCTCCTTGAAGCCGGAGGACACGATGACGGCGCTGGCCACGTCCGCCTCGCCGCACTCGCGCATCGTCTCGGGGACGGCCTGGGCCGGCACGGCGATGACCGCCAGGTCGATCTTGCGGGGGACCTGGCTGATGGAGGCGTACGCCTGGATGCCCTGCACCGACTGCGCCGACACGTTGACCGGGTAGACGATGCCGTCGTACTCCGCGCCGATGAGGTTGCGCAGGAGGATGTAACCGACGGACCCCTTCTTGTTGGAGGCGCCGATGACGGCGATGCTCCTGGGGTCGAACAGCTTGTCGAGGTTGCGTGTGCTCATGACTCTCGTCCCGTCTTTCGTGGTTGCTCTGCCCCGCGCGTCAGGGCGGGGCGTCGGCGGTGATCTCGCCCAGCACGATAGGAAGTCCGGCGCGGGACTCCCTGTGTACTCTACGCCGCGGAGGCTTCCGGTTCATCCTCGCGGGAGGTGGACGAGAAGGAGAACCGGCTTCGCCGGCACATACTGACGGTACCGGCGTTTTCGGGCTCGCAGGCACGGAGACAGACCGGAGGCGTGTACCCCACCGGGAGGTGTCGCAGTGAGCGAGCCCCTGTACGCACAGCGCTACCGGCTTGTGGAGGCTCTGCCTCCCGGCTGGGCGCCGGCGGTCCATCGGGCCGAGGACGCCGCCGGGCGCCCCGTGCGCATCACAGTGGTGCGGCCCGCCGATCCCGACGCGTTCATGCGCCGCATGGGCGTCGTCGCGGCGGCCCGCCATCTCGACCTGCTCGCCGTGCTCGACATCGGGCAAGACGGCGCCGACGTCTTCGTGGTCACCGAGGACGTGCGCGGCGACGACGCGGCGGCCCTTGTAGCCCGCGGGCCGCTGCCCGTCTCGGTGGCGACGATGGTCGCCGCCGAGGCCGCCGCCGGGCTCGCCGCGCTGCACGGCCACGGCGTCGTGCACGGCGGCGTGGAGCCGGAGACGCTCGTCCAGACCGGCGACGGGACCGTGAAACTGACCGGCGCCGGTCTCGCCGCCGCGTACCTGCCGCCCGACCTGCGCCCGGGAGCGCCCGCCGGCGGCGCGCGCTATCTGAGCCCGGAGGAGATCCAGGGGCGTCTGGCCGAGCCGGCCTCCGACGTCTACCGGCTCGGCCTCGTGCTCTACCTGCTCCTCACCGGGTCGCACGTCTTCGACGGCCCGGACGCCGCCACCGTCGCCCGCGAGCACCTCGACGGCGTCGTGCAGCCGCCGCAGTTCCGCAACCCAGAGGCGCCGCCGGCGCTTGCGCAGATCGTTCTGCGCGCGCTCGAGAAGGACCCGGCGCGCCGCGGTACCGCGGCGCAACTCCAGCAGGACCTCTCGGGCGTCCTCGGCGCCGCGCAGGTGCAGGTCGCCCCGGCGCCCGAGAAGCCGAAGAGCCGCGGCTGGATCTGGGCGATCGGCGTCCTCGTCGTTGTCGCCCTTGCGGGGCTGGGCGTCGCTTGGGCTGCCGGCGCTTTCGACAACCAGAAGCCCGCCAAGCAGGTCGCCGTCCCCAATCTTGTGGGGATGACCGAGCAGGGTGCGGCCACGGCTCTCGAGCAGGCCGGCCTCAAGGTCGGCAAGGTCGTCAGCGAGCAGAGCGACAAGGGTCCGGCCGGCACCGTGATCACGCAAGATCCGGCGGCCGGCGCGAAGGTCGCCGACGGCGGCCTCGTGGCGCTGATCTTGTCGAGCGGCGCCTCGCCGAGTCCGCCTCCCACCGTCGACGTCCCGGACGTCGTCAGGTCCACCAAGGCGGAGGCGGTGCAGACGCTGGGCGAGGCCGGTTTCGTGGTCGTCATCGCCGAGGAGGCGAGCCTCACGCCGGCCGGCGAGGTGATCTCGCAGTCGCCTACCGGCGGCGTGATGGCCAAATCGGGCAGTACGGTGACGATCATCGTCTCGACCGGTCCAGTGACGCCCTCGGCAAGCCCCAGCCCGTAAGCCCCGCTTCTGCGGGACAGCGTACGCTCGAAAGGGCGGGTGGCCCTGCGGCCGCCCGCCCTTTCGAGCGTACGTCTTGGACCAACGTCTATTACTGGCGGTTGTCCTTGAGCGCCTCGACGACGGCCGGATCGGCCAGCGTGGAGGTGTCGCCCAGAGCATCGAACTCGCCCTCGGCGATCTTGCGCAGGATGCGGCGCATGATCTTGCCGGAGCGGGTCTTGGGCAGGCCGGTGGCGAACTGCATCTTGTCCGGCGTGGCGATGGGGCCGATGACCTTGCGCACGTGCACGACGAGCTCCTTCTTGAGATCGTCGCTGGGCTCCATGCCGTCGTTGAGGGTCACGTAAGCGTAGATGCCGATGCCCTTGATGGAGTGCGGGTAGCCGACCACGGCGGCCTCGGCCACCTTGGGATGGCTGACCAGCGCGCCTTCGACGTCCGACGTGCCGATGCGGTGACCGGAGACGTTGAGGACGTCGTCGATGCGGCCCTTGAGCCAGTGGTCGCCGTCGGCGTCGATGGCGCAGCCGTCACCGGTGGTGAAGACGCCCTTGAACATCGAGAAGTACACTTCCTTGAAGCGCTGGCCGTCGACATCGCCCCACTGGCCGCGGATCATGCCGGGCCACGGAGCGGTGATGACGAGATGCCCGTCCTCGCCGACGTCGGCGGGGGTGCCGTCGTCCTTGAGCACCTGGGTCTGCACGCCAAAGCAGGGCTTGCAGGCCGCGCCGGGCTTCAGGGTGGCGGCGCCCGGCAGCGGCGCGATCATGAAGCCGCCGGTCTCGGTCTGCCACCACGTGTCGACCAGCGGGATGCGGCCCTTGCCGATCTTCTCGTAGTACCAGAGCCAGCTGTGGGCGTCGATCGGCTCGCCGACCGTACCCATGACGCGCAGGGTCTTCATCTCGTGCTTCTCCGGCCACTCGTCGCCCTGGCCGATGAGGCTGCGGATGACGGTTGGGGCCGTATAGACGGTGGTGGCGTTGTGCTTCTCGACGACCTGCCAGAAGCGGTCCGGCTCCGGGTAGGTGGGCAGACCCTCGAAGAGGATGCTGGTGGCGCCGCAGGCCAGCGGACCGTACACGATGTAACTGTGGCCGGTGACCCAGCCGATGTCGGCGGTGCAAAAGTGGATGTCGTCGTCGTGCAGGTTGAACACGTACTTGAGCGTGTCGTGCACGTACAGCAGGTAGCCGCCGGTGCTGTGCAGCACGCCCTTGGGCGTCCCCGTGGAGCCGGAGGTGTAGAGAATGAAGAGCGGGTGCTCGGCGTCGACTGGCACGGGCGGGCAGTCGGCGGTGATGTCGGCGGCCGCCATCTCGTCGTGGTACCAGACGTCGCGGCCCTCGGTCATGGGCACGTCGCCGTCGGCGCGCTTGACGACGATGACCTTCTCGACCGGGGTCTCGCCGCTGAGGGCGACGTCGGCGTTGGTCTTGGAGGGCGTGGTCTTGCCGCCGCGATGGCCCTTGTCGGCGCAGATGAGGACCTTGGCGCCGCAGTCGTCGATGCGCGACTTGAGCGCCTCGGCGCTGAAGCCGCCGAACACCACCATGTGGATGGCGCCGATGCGCGCGCAGGCCAGCATGACGACCGACAGCTCGGCGATCATGGGCAGGTACACGGCGACGCGGTCACCCTTCTTCACGCCGTGCTTCTTGAGCACGTTCGCGAACCTGCTGACCTCGTCGAGGAGCTCCTTGTACGTCTTCGTGGTGGTGTCGCCCGAGTCGCCCTCGAAGATGATGGCGGGCTTGTCGCCCTTGCCGGCCTCGACCCAGCGGTCCAGGCAGTTGTAGCTCGCGTTGAGCTCGCCGCCCTGGAACCACTTGATGCTCGGCGTGGCCTCGAAGCTCCACTCCAGGACCTTGTCCCACGGCTTCGTCCAGACCAGCGCATCCTCGGCGCGCTCGGCCCAGTACCCGTCGGGGTCCTCGACGGAACGCTTGTACTCGGCCTCGTACTCGGCCTCGGTCTTGAAGTAGGCGTTCTTCGAGAACTCGGGCGACGGTGGGAAAAGCTTCGGCTCGTCAGCCACCCTGTTCACCTCCTATGAACCTTTTACTGGTTCGCTTGATGGATAGATAGACTCGTCCGCAGCCGGCGAGCTACCAGGTTTCCGCGCGGCGGGACCAGCCAGCGGTGTGTCCACAGTCATCGCTCCAGTGCGCCCTTTGGTCCTGGACCACGCGGGCTGGACGACGGCAACGTGCGCCTCCCTCCTTGGGCTAGGCCAATCCGTCACACTAGACAGAAACGGGCGGCAAAGCAAGCCGCCGGCGCGAGGTTCGTCAGGATGGATGAACGGGTCCGTGACGGGTGGCAGATGCGGTGTGGGAGCGGTGTCGGCGAAGCGGTCGGGGAGGGGCGGGATGGTGGGCGATGTTGGATTTGAACCAACGACCTCCCGCGTGTGAGGCGGGCGCTCTCCCGCTGAGCTAATCGCCCACGGGTGCGGGGCCGGAGTGCCTGCGGCACGCCCCCGCGGGAGGCAGAGGATACCACAGCGGCAAGGGCGGGGAAAACGATGGTGTGGACGCGCAGGAACTGATCAAACGAGGGTATCGCGCCCTCGGTCTGGGAGCCGACGACGACGTGCTCCCCATGTTCGACCAGCGCGGCGGCGAGCCCGCGCTCTGGGTCGTGTACGAGCTGGGCGCCTTCGGTCGCCGCCACCCGGCGAGCGACGTCGTGGCCATGGAGCTGTTCGGCGGCCTGCCGTCCCACTTGGAGGTGATCGGCTCATCGCCGCCGCCGATGCGGCCGGCGTGGACCACGTGGTCAAGCTGAGCGTCATCGGCGCCGCCGGCGTGACCACCACGTATCGGGAACTCACCGGACGCTCGCCGAGGAGCTTCGCGCAGTTCATCCGCGATCACGCGTCGGCGTGGGGCGCCCAAGAGGACATGCAGCTCGGCAAGGCCGGGATGGACGGCTGAGGACCGGCTCGGCCTCGTCGTCGGCGAAGATGCAGGCGACCCGGATCTGCCGGACCGCGTCGAGCGATGTCGACACGAAGGGCGCCGCCATGGCGCTGGCGACCGCGCCGCCCAGGACGCCCCCGACCCACTGAGGCAGCTTCGGCATGCGCGCACAACATAAGGCGGGCGGCGGGTCTGCGGCGGGCACAGCCCGTCGCGCCCGCGCCGCCCGCCCTCTCCTAGGCTTCGGCGCGCTCCTTGACCGCGCGAGCCATCAGATCGAAGCCCTGTTGGGACGCGGTCATCACCCTGCCGACGAACGGCAGCAGGATGCCGGTCACGTCCTCGTGGGTCGTGAAGCGTGAGCGCCCGCCGTCCAGCGGGTCGACGATCAGCGCGTGGCGCCCGTCGAACAGGCCGGGGAGCTTGAACTCGCCCTTCCAGCGGACAAGGCGTCCCGGCTCGACGTCCAGGACGCGCGGCCGAAAGCTCACCGGCTTCATGCCCGGGGCCGCGATGGTGATGTCCAGGCGCTCGCCGACGCGCGGCTCGCCCGCGGCGCGGACGATGAACGGGTTCCAATCGGAGTAGCGCCCGAAGTCGCTGACGACCTGCCACACGCGCTCCGCCGGAGCGTCGATATCGACGGCTGCGTGAAGGGACTTCATCGGGCCTCCTCGGATCCTCCGCGAGCTAGCTCTACCCACTTGGCGTCGCGGCGGCACATGGATGTGGCACGCCGCTCTCTCAGATCGCGTGGCGGTGCCCGTGGCTCGAGAGCCGCGCGCGCCGTCGCTTCCAGTCGGGCATGATGGCGGCCACCCGCCGCCAGAACCGCGGCCCGTGGTTCGGCTCGTGCAGGTGGGCCAGCTCGTGCACCACGACGTAGTCGACGATCTCGGGCGGCTGGAGCACCAGCTCCCAGTGAAAGGTGACGAGGCGCGTGCGCCCGTCGCAGACGCCCCAGCGGCGCGCGCCGAGGTCGCGGACCACGACGGCGGCGGGGGTCGCGCCCATGAGTGGCGCGTAGTGTGCGACGCGCGCGCCGATCCGCGCCCGCGCGTGCTCCGTGTACCAGCGCACGACGGCGGCGCGCGCCTCGCCGTCCAGGCCGCGCGCGAGTTCGAAGCGGCCGCGACGTAGGGCGACCGGCGCGCCGGGCAGCTCGCCGGCGTCGACGAGCGCGAGCCGGTACGTGCGGCCGAGGTAGGGCAGCCGCTCGCCGTCAACGAAGCGGAGGCGCGGTGGGGGAGGGCCGAGCGCTTCGAACTCGGCGAGCTTGCGGCGCACCCACGGGAGCTTGGCGCGCACGGCGCTCTCGAGCTTGCGCGCCGGGACGCCCGCGGGCGCGAGCACTCGCAGCTCGCTCTTGCGCGCCACGCTGATGCCGATCGTGCGCCGTCGCCGGCTCCAGCGGACGGCGAAGACCAGGTCGTCGACCTCGAGCGACTCGATGGGGGTGCGCCTCAGCTTCACGCCGGGCATCCTAGCGCATCGGCGACGGGGGCCGGCCGCCACGAGCGAGCGCACGAGCCGGCGGGGAGGCGCTGCGCCGCCGCGCCGGTCACCGTACGCGCGAAGGGCGGCCCCGACGGGGCCGCCCTTCGGCGAACTCGCAGATGTGGTACGGCGTCAGACCTTACGGACGTTGCTCGCCTGCATCTTGCCGTTCTGGCCCTGAGTGACGTCGAACGAGACCTTCTGGCCCTCGTCCAGGGTCTTGAACCCCTCGTCCTGGATCTCGCGGAAGTGAACGAACAGGTCGTCCCCATCCTCGCGCGAGATGAAGCCATAGCCCTTGGCCGCGTTGAACCACTTGACGGTACCTTCTGCCATTTCACAATCCTTTTCCGCCCCGAGGGGCTTTTAACGAAGCAACGCAACCATTTGCCACGTACCGCTGACAACGCCGGCGGTGAAGCAAATGGTCACGCCGCCAACTCTCGAGCCACAGATTGGCTCGTGAGCACAGTGTAGAGCATATCAAGTCAAAAGTCCCGCGTTGTCGCAAATCGTCTACCCTGCAGGTACGAATCGCCCCCAATTTGCCGCGCGCGAGGCTGCGCGTCGGGCACGCAGCTGCAGGTCCGCTCGCCGCCAGGACCGTCTACCTGCGCAGCTCGGCCACGGCGGTCGCGACGCGGTCCCCGTACTCGGGGTCGGCGGCGCGGAAGTGCGCCACCGAGCGCTCGACGATCTCATCCTTGCTCACTTGCGAGAGGCTGTCGGCGATGTTGGCGACGAGCCGAGCGCGCGCCGCCTCGTCCATGACGCGGTACAGCGCGCCCGCCTGTACGAAGTCGTCGCCCCGGCGGCTGTCCCACTCGTACGAGCCGCTCTCGCCGCTCGTCCCGAGCGGCGCATACAGCGGCTCGTCCGTCTGCATGGGCCCATCGTAGCTGTTGGGCTCGTAGTTTTTGGCGCCGCCGCCGTTGTCATCGGTCCGCATGAGACCGTCGCGGCCGTAGTTGGCGGCCACGGTGGCGTGCGGGCTGTTGACGGGCAGCTGCGTGTGGTTGATGCCGAGGCGGTAGCGGTGCGCGTCGCCATAGGCGAACAGGCGCCCCTGCAGCATCTTGTCGGGCGAAGGCCCGATGCCGGGCACGAAGTTGGCGGGGTCGAACGCCGCCTGCTCCACGTCGGCGAAGTAGTTGTCGGGGTTGCGGTCGAGCACCAGCTTGCCGACCTCGCGGAGCGGATGCTCGGCGTGCGGCCATACCTTGGTCACGTCGAAGGGGTTGAAGCGGTACGCCTTGGCGTCGTCCTCGGTCATGATCTGGACCCTGAGCGTCCAGCTCGGGTACTCGCCGCGGTCGATCGCCTCGAGCAGGTCGAGCTGGTGCGAGTCGGGCGTCTCGCTGACGACCTTGGCCGCCTCCTCCCCCGTCAGGAACCTGATCCCCTGGTCGGTCTTGAAGTGGTACTTGACCCAGATGCGCTCGCCGGCGGCGTTGACCCACTGATAGGTGTGCGAGCCGAAGCCGTCCATGTGCCGGTAGCTCGCCGGGATGCCGCGATCGCCGAACAGCCAGGTGAACATGTGCGTGGCCTCGGACGACAGGCTGAAGAAGTCCCAGACGTTGTCTGGCTCCTGGCGGTTGGTGCGCGGGTCGGGCTTCTGCGAGTGGATGAAGTCGGGGAACTTGAGCGGGTCGCGGATGAAGAAGATCGGCGTGTCGTTGCCGGTCAGGTCGTAGTTGCCGTCTTCGGTGTAGAACTTGAGGGCGAACCCGCGGGGGTCGCGGACTGCGTCAGCGGAGCCGCGGCTGCCAGCCACCGTGCTGAAGCGCGCGAACACTTCGGTGCGCTTGCCGACCTCGCTGAGGAAGCGCGCCCGCGTGAAGGGCGCCACGTCCTGGGTCACTTCGAAGTGGCCGTGGGCGCCCGAGCCGCGGGCATGCACGACCCGCTCGGGGATGCGCTCGCGGTTGAAGCGCGTCAGTTTCTCGAGCAGGTGCATGTCCTGGACGAGCACCGGTCCGCCGGGCCCGGCGGTCTGCGAGTGCTGGTTGTCGGGGACGGGAGCCCCGGACTCGGTGGTGAGCTTGGGACGGTCGGTCATCGTCATCTCCTCCAGGTCCGTGGGCGTCGTTCGTCTATGGAGCCACAGTAGACACTACCCACTTGCGGACATACGGCGACAACGGGCAGGCGTTCGCCGGCCCCGCCGCACCTGCGTCTTCTCAGGCCGGCTCGCGGAGGACGCCGGCGGCGGTCAGGGCGCGAAGCGCCTCCTCCGCCGCCTCCTCGGTCGCCAGAGACGCCGGCAGGTCGAGGTCCGCTCCCAGATCGCCCCCGTCGCCGCGGCCGATCACGAACACCTCGTGGGGCGCGGCCAGCGCGCGCAGGCGGTCGAGGTCGAAACGGTCCATGTCGCCGAGGGCCGCCACGAGCACGATGCCGGCGTCGGCCATCGCCCAGGCGATCTCGCCGAGGCGTCCCAGCTGGGCCTCGCGGCCGAGCACGTCCTTGTCCTCTCCGAGGTCGGTCGCGCTGAGGCAGTAGGAATGGACGCCGAGGTCGAAGATGCGGCGCTCGAGAGAGGCGGCGACCGCGTGAGCGTCCTCGCCGGACTCGCCGACGAACACCACCGCCTTGCCGCCGTGGCCGTAGCGGGCGGCGCGCTCCTCGTCGCCCACCTCGCCTACGCCGAAGCGCCTCTCGGCGTCGGCGCTCGCGGCCGCCTCCGGCAGCCCTTCGAGGGCGATGCCGCAGCCGGCGGTGTCGAAGCCGGCGACGACCACGAAGCGCGACGTGGGCTCGAGCGTCTCCGCCGCGTCGAAGGCCACCGGCCGCGTGCTCCTGAAGACCACCTCGGCGACGTCGTGGCGCTCGACCTGCGCGGCGCCGGTCACCGATTGCAGCTCCTGCGAGTCGAGCACGCTCAGCACGGCTTCGAGCTCCACGGGGACGCGGGCGGCGCCCATGCGCAGCACGTAGCGCCGCCCGCGCACGAGCGGCGCCGTCGCCATCCAGAAGATGTTGGCGCGCAGCCGGTCGGCGACCAGCGGAGCGGGCTGGTCGGCGCGCACCATCAGCTCGCCCGGCTTCGCGTACACCTGTGTGTCGAGCGTCAGGCCCGTGGCCTGCCCGGCGTACGCTTCGTCCGGCCGGGGCCCGGAGAGAGCTTCGATCGTCGCGACCGTCGAGCGCTTGCCCGACGGCAGAAAGACGACGTCGTCGCCGGGCCGGAGGCGGCCGGTCTCGACGGTGCCGACGAAGATGCGCCGGTCGTCGTCGGCCGCCGTGAACTTGTAGACGTCCTGCAGCGGCATGCGGAACGGCCGGTCAAGGTCGTCGTCGAGGCGCTTGAAGTCCTCGATCTGCTCGAGCACTGTGGGCCCGTCGTACCAGGGCGCTTCTGCGGCGCGCGCCACGATGTTGGCGCCGTCGCGCGCGCTCACCGGGATGAAGCAGGTCGGCCGCACGCCGAGACGCGCGAGGAAGTCTGCGTACTCGCGCGTGACCGCGTTGAACTCCTCCTGGTCCCAGTCGAGCAGGTCCATCTTGTTGACCAGCACCGCGATCTGGCGGATGCCGAGCATCGAGAGGATGTAGCCGTGGCGCTTGGAGTTCTCGCGCACGCCCTCCTGCGCGTCGATGACGAGCAGGGCGGCCTGGGCCCGCGAGGCGCCGGTGATCATGTTCTTGAGGAACTCCACGTGGCCCGGGGCGTCGTGGATGATGTAGTGGCGCTTGGGCGTGGTGAAGAAGCAGCGCGCCGTGTCGATGGTGATGCCCTGCGCCTGCTCGTTCTTGAGGGCGTCGAGCAGGAAGGCGTACTCGAACGGCCGCGCGTTGATCTTGCACATCGCCTTGACCTGGTCGAGCTTGCCCTCGGGCAGCGAGCCGGTGTCGGCCATGAGCCGGCCGATGACCGTGCTCTTGCCGTGGTCCACATGACCGACGGCGACGATGTCCAGGCGCTCGAGATCGGCGGAAACGGTGCTCACATGTACCCCCCGCGGCGCAGCGACTCCAGGCCGCCGCCGTCGTCCTTGTCCTGGGCGCGGCCGCTGCGCTCGGCGATGTTGGAGAACTTGCCGCTGCGCAGCTCCTCGATGATCTCGGCCACGTTCGTGGCGGTGGAGTCCACCGGGGTCGTGCACGGATAGCAGCCCAGCGAGCGGCAGCGGATCCCTTCGCCGTTGTCGAAGTAGAGCGACGTGACGGGGATGCTCTCGCGCTCGATGTACTCCCACACGTTGAGCTCCGTCCAGTCGAGCAGCGGGTGCACGCGCACGTGCGTGCCGGGCTCGAAGTCGGTCTTGAAGTAGCGCCAGAGCTCCGGCGGTTGGTCGTCGACGTTCCAGTCGTTCTCCACGTCGCGCGGCGAGAAGTAGCGCTCCTTGGAGCGCGAGCCCTCTTCGTCGGCGCGCACGCCGACGATCACCCCGGTGTACGGGGAGAGGTCCTCGTCCTCGACCAGCCTGCCCAGGGTGTGGTCCATGCGCAGCCGCGGCCACTCGCCCGACAGGGTGTGCTTGAGCGCCATCGTCTTGAGGTTTCTGCAGCAGGTGATGCGGTCGACGCAGCCGTCGGGGAAGGTCTGCTTGGCGGCGAGCGCCTCGCGGTTCTGCCCGACGACGAGGTTGAGGCGCCACTCCAGCGCGAGCTTGTCGCGGTACTCGATCATCTCGGGCATCTTGTACGCGGTGTCGATGTGCACCAGCGGGATCGGCACGTGGCCGAAGAAGGCCTTGCGCGCGAGGTGCAGCAGCACGGTGCTGTCCTTGCCGATCGACCACAGCATGCAGACGTTGCCCAGCGAGCGATAGGCCTCGCGCAGGATGTGGACGCTCTTGGCTTCGAGGGTCTCGATCTGGTTCACGAGGCGGCTCCCTTCGGCCCGGTACGGTGGTGCAGCCCGCACTCGCGCTGCTCGGCGCTCTCCCACCACCAGCGCCCGGAGCGGGCGTCCTCGCCCTCCGGGACGGCTCGCGTGCAGGGCGCGCAGCCGATGCTGGGGAAGCCGGCGTCGTGGAGCGGGTTGTAGGGGACGTCGTGGGCGCGGACGTAGTCCCACACGCCCGCTTCGTCCCACGCCGCCAGCGGGTTGATCTTGACGAGGTCGGCGGCGTCGTCCCACTCGGCCACCTCGACCTTCTGGCGGGTCGCGCCCTGGCCGCTGCGCAGGCCGCAGATCCAGGCGTCGAGCTCGATCTGCGCGCGCCGCAGCGGCCTGACCTTACGGATCTCGCAGCAGCGCTTGCGTGCCTCGATGCTGTCGCGGAAGAGGTTGACGCCGTCGCGGTCGACCATCTCCTCGACCTCGCCGGCGGCGGGGAAGTAGACGTGCAGGGTCACGCCGTAGCGCTTGCTGGTGCGGTCGATCAGGTCGTAGGTCTCGGGGTAGAGGCGCCCCGTGTCGAGCGTGAAGATCGGGATGTCGAGCCCAGCCTCGGCGATCATCGCCGTGAGGACCTGGTCTTCCAGGCCCAGGGAGGAGGCGAAGGCGACGCGCCCGCCGAAGCGCCTGGCGGCGTCGGCGAGCACGTCGTCGGCGGAGGCGCCCTCGAACTCGGCGAGCAGGGCGGTCACGGTCTCCGGCTGCGTCATGAAGTCACCTCGAGTCTCGTCGTGTGCGGCGGCGCTCCGGCTCCGCGAGTCGCGCCTCGATCAATTGCAAGATACAGAACGAACAAATAAAGTAATTGCATACTATGACGAAGCCGGTGGCGACTGCAAGTCGATTTGGGAGGATGGGCTCGCGCGGAGGCCGCGCCGGCTGGGGCAGCCGGCGCGGCCTCCGCCAGCCTACGACAGGCCGGCGTCGCTTCCGGAGCTGGGCGGCTGCGTCCACGGCCCGCCCGCAGGCCAGTGCTCCGTGAATGCCGCGCCACGCGCGGCGGCGAGATATGGCTCGGCGAGGAAGCGCCGCAGAGCGGCGACCATCTCGCCGAGCGTGACCGGATCTACGCGCGCCTTCACAACGAACGCAGTCCATTGGGTGAGTCTCATCGGGTCGTGGGCGAACTTGTCGCGAAGAGCCGCCGGCAACGCCGGCGGGATGGCGGCGCGACGGCTTCTAAAGGTCGCCACGATCGCGTCTACCAGCGGTGGCCCGTCGAACCTGAAGCGTTGCGCGAGCGCCCGGACGTCGTACAGATCCTTACTGCGGCTGTTGTCCACATCGTGCTGCGCTCAGCGAACCGCTGCACCGCCTTGTCGAGCCAGGCGTTCAGTTTGGCATGGTCGCCGGCGTCTGGGTGGTCGTCGGGCGGAAGAAGACGCCGCAGAAACCCTCGACCTCGCCGGCGGCGGGGAAGTAGACGTGCAGGGTCACGCCATAGCGCTTGCTGGTGCGGTCGATCAGGTCGTAGGTCTCGGGGTAGAGGCGCCCCGTGTCGAGCGTGAAGATCGGGATGTCGAGCCCAGCCTCGGCGATCATAGCCGTG
>Ga0209840_1000126_pt1 | contig 16909 bp, 8 predicted proteins | sample PersoiDNA2013190_FD_185802 | JGI IMG/M metagenome (GOLD analysis project Ga0209840, IMG submission 185802) | Permafrost soil microbial communities from the Arctic, to analyse light accelerated degradation of dissolved organic matter (DOM) -... | ecosystem: Environmental > Terrestrial > Soil >... | reverse complement strand
TGCCGCAACAGTTCGGGCTCGGCTTGCACCGAGGCAGGCAGCCCGCCGGAGCGCTCTATGGCCCGGGTAAGGACGCCATCATTGGACTCCGGGTCCGGCAGATGGACCGGCGTCGTCGGGGCGGCCGTCGCACAGACGACCAGCGCCAGCCTCAGTGCCGGGCGTGCCACCGTCGTAGACACAAGCGGGGATGTCGTAGACGAGGACGCCCGGTCGGTGACCAGCTGGCGAGCCGTCTCGTAGGCGACGTAGCCGCCGAAGCTGTGGCCGAGCAGCACCGCCGGACCGCTGAGCCACGGCGCCAGCACAGCCCGGGCGAGCCGAGCCGCCTCCGGCAGCTGCCGCAGAGCCGGGCCGGCACTGGCGCCGTGGCCCGGGAGGTCGACGGCGACGACCGTCCGGGTGGGCGCGAGCTCTGCGGCCAGCGGACGGAAGGCCAGGGCGCTCCCACCGGCCGGCGGGAAGCAGACCAGCGCCGGGGACGCTCCCGAGCCCCAGACCCGAATGCGCAGGGTGCCGATGCGCACCGTCCGCATCGCCGGCTGATCGGTGCTCATCCGGCCGCCAAGGCTGGCGGTCGCGAGGCTCCGTTGACGGCGGCCGCCCCATCGGCGTCCACGCGGCTGAGCTCCGCGCGCAGCACCTGCACCGTCTCGGCTATCTGCCGCTCCGTGTGGCACGCGGTGATGAAGAAGCGCAGCCGGGCCTGGTCCTCCTCGACTGCCGGATGCAGGATCGGATTGACGTTGATGCCGCGGTCGAGCAGCGCCTCCGCCAGACGCAGCGCCCGCACCGAGCTCCCGACGATGCACGGCACGACCGGCGTACCACTGCTCGGACCGGTGTTCACGCCGGCGTCGCGGGCGAGGTCGAGGAACAGTCGCGCGCGCTCGTGCAGTCGCCGCACTCGCTCCGGCTCGGTCCGCAGCACCTCCAGAGCGGCCAGTGACGCGGCGGCGCTCGGCGGGGGGAGACCGACGCTGTAGATGAATCCGGGCGCGGTGTACTTGAGGTAGCGCACGAGGTCGGCGCTGCCGGCCACGTAACCACCGCAGCTGGCCAGTGACTTGGACAGGGTGCCCATCCAGATGTCGACGTCGGCCGCATCGGTGCCGAAGTGGTCGCCGATCCCGCCGCCGTGGGCGCCGAGGGTGCCGATGCTGTGGGCCTCGTCGACGTACAGCAGAGCCTTGTGCCGCCGCTTGACCTCGATGAACCGCGGTAGGTCGGGAATGTCGCCGTCCATGCTGAAGACGCCTTCGATGGCGATGAGCACGCGCCGAAAGCGTGGGCGCAGCATCGTCAGCATCCGATCCAGCGCTGCCCAGTCAGCGTGTGGGAAGGGTCGGCGGACGGCCCCGGAGAGCCGGCAGCCCTGCAGGATGCTGTCGTGGGCCAAGGCGTCGTGCACGATCAGGTCGTCTGGCCCGACCAGGTGACCGATCACGGTGACGTTGGTGGCGTGCCCGCTCACCATCGCCACGCAGTCTTGGGTGCCGATCAGCTGGGCTAGCGCCCGTTCCAGGTCGCGGTGTAGCGGCTTCTCGCCGGAGAGCAGGCGACTGGCCGACACCGACGTCCCATACTGGTCGATGGCCGCGCTGGCGGCGGCGGAGACCGTTTGGTCACCGGACATGCCGAGGTAGTTGTAGCTGCTGAAGTTGAGGACCTCGCGGCCCCCGATGACCGAGGTGTCGTTGACGACCCGCTCGTGCACCGAGAAGTAAGGGTTGCGGACGCCGAGCACCTGCTCGAGACCGAGCCGGTTCGACAGCGCCACCAGTTCTGGGAACAACTCGAAGCGATAGGCCGACTCGGGTACGGCGTCGGGCGTCGCGCCGGTATCGGGCGTCGCACCGGGAGAAGGCGTCGCACCGGGAGAAGGCTCGCTGGCGCCGGCCGGGTCGACCAGGCTCATCAGGGTGCCGATGGTGGCGTCGTTGGTCAGTGTCTCCGCCAGGCCCTCAAGCCCGCCGTACTCGGCCCGCACCGCTGACCCCAGCTCGGCGAGCATGATCGAGTCGAAACCGAGATCGCCGACCAGGCTGAGCTGCGGGTGCAGCGTTGCCGCGGGGAAGGCGCAGACCTTGGCCACCAGTTCGATGACGGCCGCTGCCCGCGACACCCGGGAACCGGCCGGCTCCGACCCGGCCGCCGGCTGAGCCGACGCGCCGACTGAGCCGACGCGAGCCGGCGCCTCCGTCGGCGGTCCGGCAACGGGTGGGATGGCCGGGAACTCAGCTGCCGGCGGCAGATCGGGCGTCGGCAGTCCGCGCAGCACTTCGGCTTGGAGCCGGAGCACCTCGGTCTGTTCGCGCAACAGGCTGACGAGGTCGGACATGGGATCTCCAGCGGGGGACGGCACCGGGTCTGGCCCGGGCGGGACGGCCGGCGACGGACCGGCAGGGCGGGGGAGGGCTACCGCGCCGTCGAGGTCGCCGGTTGGGCTCGACGGCCAGTAGGGCTCGGACTCCAGCGGTGTGGGCGGCAGAGTGATCGGCGGCCGGGCAGACCGCCGAGCCAGCCCAGTGGGGTCGAGCGGATGCCCGAGTACGGCGAGCAGCGCCAGCGCCGCGACGAACGACTGGCCGCCGTCGGGCAGCTCCGCCGCAACGCCGATCAGTTCCGGCGCGTCGGCTGCGGGCCGGTCGGCCCGCAGCAGCCCGAGCAGCGACCGGCCTGGGCCAACCTGGACGATGGTCGACCCCTTGGTCGCGCCATCGGGCCAGGCCGCCAGCGTGCGGCCCGCCGCGACGAAGTCCACCGGGGAGGTGGCATGGCGACGCCACAGCGAGCGGATCTGCCCCTGGTCGCCGTACTGCTCGCCGGTGACGGCGGAGATGACGGGGATGCGGGGAGTGGAGAGTTCGAGCTTAGCCAGGTGCGGCTCCAGGGCGTCGGCCGCCGGTGCCATCAGTGCGGTGTGGAAGGCGTGGGACACCGCCAGCTCGGTGGTGGTCCAGCCCGGCTGGCGGAGTTGCTCGCGGGCGGCGCGCACAGCGGAGGCATGGCCGCTGATGACGACCTGGCGCTCGGCGTTGACGTTGGCGATCCACACGTGGCTGAGTCCAACGAGGTACGGCGCGACCTCGGCCGGCCCGGCCGAGACGGCCAGCATCGCTCCCGGCTCGGCAAGCTTTAGGTCCGCCATCGCGGCACCGCGGCGAGCCACCAGGCGCACGGCCTCCTCGCCGGTGAGCACGTCGGCCGCGGCGGCGGCGCAGAACTCGCCGAGGCTGTGCCCGAGCACGCGATCCGGGCGAACGCCGACGCTGGCGAGCAGGTCGGTCAGTGCCAGGCTGAGCGCCGCGATCGCCGGCTGGCACACCTGCGTCTGGGCCAGCCGAGCGGCCTGGTCGCCGGCTGGGCCGGTGGCCGGGTACAGCGCCGCCACCGGGCCTGCCCCGGTCTCCGCGCAGGCGACCGCGTCCAGCTCATCGAGGCGCCGCCGGAAGACGGGGAACAACTCGTAGAGGTCGCGCAGGATGCCGACCCGCTGAGCGCCCTGGCCCGGATAGGCGAAGGTGATCGGCCCAGGCGCGACGGCCGGGTCCCGCGCCGCGTAGCACACTCCCGGGGCCAGGCGCGGCCCGGTCAGTCGGGCGTCCGCGAGCAGGGCGGCGGCGAGGCCGAGCCGCTCCCGCAGCTGCGCCTGGTCGGCGGCAACTACGGCCAACAGGTGTTCTTGGCGCTCTCGGCCGGCCAGTTCGGCGGCCACCGCGGATGGCGTCAGCAGCGGGTCTCCCGCCACGGCGGCGGCCACCGCCGCGGCGTGTCGGCTCAGCAGCGGGCGGGTCGGTGCGGAGACCAGCAGCAGCTGGGGCGACCGGGGCTCGGCCGCCACCCGGATCACGTCTCGAACCGACGACTGCACGCAACCGGGCGGGCTATCGACGGGCACGCCCGTTCTCGGGGCGGCGCCACCTACCGGCGGCGGTGGGCCCGGCTCGGTCTCCTCCAGCACCACGTGGACGTTCGTGCCGCCAAAACCGAAGCTGCTGACGCCGGCGCGACGCGGTCCGTCCGGGCTGTGCCAGGCCGCCCGGGCGGTGGCAACCGCGAATCGCGAAGCGTCCAGGTCGAGGCGCGGGTCGGGTCGGAATGGCGACGGCTGCGGCGGTATCACGCGGTGTGCCAACACGCCGACGGTCTTGATCAGGCCGGCCACCCCGGCCGCTGCCATGGTGTGGCCGACGTTCGCCTTGACCGAGGACAGCCAGCACCGGGAGTCGCCGGCTTCGCTCTGGAGCACCGCCCGCAGCGCGGTGAGCTCGGTGCGGTCACCGACCGCCGTCCCGGTGCCGTGCGCCTCGAGGAAGCCCACGCTCGCCGGGTCGACGGCGGCGTCGGCGTACGCCCGGCGCAGCGCCAACGCCTGACCAGCAGCGTCCGGGGTCATCGGGCCCTGCGCCCGGCCGTCGTTGCTCGCGCCCGAGCCTTTGACCACGGCGTACACCTTGTCGCCGGCTGTCCGGGCGTCGGCCAGGCGCTTGAGCAGGACGGCGCCCACGCCCTCGCCGAGGACGAATCCGTCGGCGGCCTCGTCGAAGGGCCGGCAGCGGCCGGAAGGTGAGACGGCACCGATCCGGCTGAACCCGATCAGGCTGTCCGGCACCAACGCGACGTGCACACCACCGACCACAGCCGCCGAGCAAGCCCCGGACCGCAGGTGCAACAGGGCTTCGTGGACAGCGAGCAGCGACGAGGAGCAGGCGGCATCGATCACGAAGCTCGGGCCGCCGAAGCCGAAGGTCTGGGCGACGGCCGCCGCCGTCATGTTGAGCAGCGTGCCGGTCATCGTGAATGCGCGGGGCGCGGGAACGTCACGGACGAGCTCCCGAACCGCCGCGGCGAGGTCGTTGTCGGCGCGGGCGCCGAACGCGCCGGCCGCCATCTGGGCCGAGCGCAGGCCGGCGGTCAGCACATCCTTGAAGGTGGTCACGGACGCGCCGACGAAGACCGACGTCCGCTCCCGGTCCAGCCGTCGGGTGGCGTCCCCGGCATCCTCGAGCGCGGCCTCCACGGTTTCGATGAGCAGCCGTTGCTGCGGGTCCATGACCTGCGCCCGGCGGGCGGAGATCCCGTACCGGCGGGCGGCGAAGCGGCGGATGTCGGGCAGGAAGGCGCCGACGTCGGTGTAGCTGCGTTGCGGGTCCCTGCCGCTCGGGTCGAAGCCGGACCGCCACCGGTCAGGTGGCACCGGACCGAACGCCGTACCGCCGCTGTCCACCAGTCGCCACAGCGCGGGCACGTCCGGCGCCGACGGATAGCGGCCGGCCATGCCGACGACGGCGATGTCCGGTCGGTCCGCCGCGGCCGACCTCATGCGGTCACGGCCTTCCGGCGAACGGTCGGCAGCACGTCGAGGATCTCCTGGACCGTGGCCGCGCCGACCAGCTCCGCCGATGCGATCCGGGCGCCCAGCCGCTCCTCGAGGCAGCAGACGAGCTCCAGCACCTGAACCGAGTCCAGGCCCAGGTCGGCGACCTCCGTCTCGGCGGTTAGTGCCGGCACCAACCCGGTGGGACTGACATCCGCCACCGCGAGGGCGAACAGCTCCAGCACGTCGTCGGGCAGGCCGCCCTGGTCAGCTTCGAAATCCATGGCTTCTCCCCGAGCCAGCTGCCCGCTTCGGCAGCATCTGGGGCCCGGTCGGCGTCCGGATCCGGCGGGCGTGGGTCCGCAGTGACAGAGCGTCCGGGAGCCGGCGTGATACCCGTGGGGGCCAATGGCCGCGGGCCGGCACCGATGTATCAACGTCAGGGCAGGCGGGCTCTGCCAAGCGACGGCCATCGAGGGCGAGAGACGAAAGAGAGCTGCCATGTCGGAGAGCACGTCTGCGACCACCCTGGTTGCCGCGATCGAGCAGCTGCCGGTCGCGGTCGGCCGGAGCTTCACGTTCGTCGACGCCGCCGGCGCGGAAACTGCCGTCGGTTTCCCCGACCTGCACGCGACCGTGGCGCGCCGACACGCGCAGCTCGCCGAGCTGGGCGTCCGTCGCGGCGACCGGGTCGCCGTCGTGCTGCCCGACGCGGCCGACTTCGTACCGACCTTCCTCGGGGCGGTTCGCGGTGGTGCGGTGCCCGTGCCGCTCTACCCGCCGGTCGCGCTCGGGCGGCTCGACGCCTACCTGGACGGTTTGACCGCGATGCTGCGGGTGGCGGCACCGACCCTGCTGTGCACCGGGTCTGCTCTCCGCAACGTGCTCGCCTCCTTGCTGGCCCGGGTGCCGTCCCTGCGAGCGGTCGTCGCCGTGGACGGCCTGCCCGAGCCGACCGCGGCCCCGGCAGCCGCCTCGGTGACTCCGGATGAGACCGCGCTGTTGCAGTTCACCAGTGGCAGCACCGCGCACCCCAAGGGCGTGGTCGTGCCGCACGGTTCGCTGGCGGCCAACGCGGAGATCATCATGCGCCACGCCCTGGGCGTCGGGCCGGAGGACTCGGGCCTGAGCTGGTTACCGCTCCACCACGACACGGGACTGATCGGATTCGTGCTGGCGCCGATCTTCGTGCCCACGTCGGTGACCTTCCTGCCGACGCTGACCTTTCTGCGCGACCCGCAGTCGTGGTTCGACTGGATCGACCGCAAGCGCGCCACCATCTCCTTCGCGCCCAACTTCGCCTATGCCCGGGTCCGCCGGCGGGTGCCGGCCGAGGCGCTGGCTCGCTGGGATCTGTCCTGCGTGCGGGTTCTCGGCTGCGGGGCCGAGCCGATCAGCGCCGACACCATGCGTGCGTTCGTGGACACGCTTAGTCCGGCGGGCCTGCGGCCGCAGTCGATCGTTCCCTGCTACGGCATGGCGGAGGCGACGCTGGCCATGGCGTTTGCCAGTGCGGAGGAGCTGCTGCGGGTTGACGCCGTGGACGCCACGGCGTACCGGCTGCAGGGGGAGGCGCTGCCGGTGACCGCGGCGACGACCACCGCGCAGGAGTTCGTCAGCTGCGGCCGGCCAGGGCCGGCGCATCAGATCGCGGTCGTCGACGAGCAGGGCCGGGTGCTGCCGGAGCGGGTTGTCGGTGAGCTGGTGTTCCGAGGCCCGTCGGTGACCCGGGGCTACTTCGGCAACATCGAGGCCACCCGCGACGCGGTCGTCGACGGTTGGCTGCGCACTGGTGACCTCGGCTACCTGGCCGCGGGGGAGGTCTACGTGACCGGGCGCAAGAAGGACGTCCTCGTCATCCGCGGCCGCAACGCCGATCCGCAACAAGTCGAATGGGCGGTCGAGTCGGTGAGCGGCATCCGGGCGGGCAACGTCGCGGCCTTCACCCGGCCGGGAGGTGAGACCGAGGAGCTCGTGGTGGCCGTCGAGCGCACCGCCGCCGGCGCGGACGACGCACTCGCCGCGGCCGTCGCCCGACGGGCCACCGAGGTCACGCAGTTAGCGGTCGCCGACGTGGTCCTGCTGCGCGCCGGCGATCTGCCGAAGACCTCCTCCGGCAAGGTGCAACGGGCCCGAACTCGCGAGTTGTACCTGGCCGGAGACCTGGGCGCCGTGCTCTCACCCGCGCGCACGGTCGCCTGAGGGGAGAAACCCGTCCCGCCCGTCTGCCCACTGACCCGTCCCGTCGGGAGGATTTCGTGCTCGAGCGGTTGGCAGCATTCGCCGTCCGGCATGCCAAGGCGGTCCTGCTGGCGGCGGTGCTGACGGCGCTCGTCGCCGGTGCCGTCGGCGCCGGGGTGGCCGGGCGCCTGAGCACCGGCGGCTTCACCGACCCGGGTTCGTCGAGCGCCCGGGCCGAGCGGCTGCTCACCGACCGGCTGCACCGGCCGCCAGCGAACCTGGTGCTGATGGTGACCGCACCGGGACCAGTGACCAGTCCGGCGGTGGCGGCCGACGGCCTGGCGCTGACCAACCGGCTGGCGGCCGATCCCGGCGTCGTCCAGGTCGCGTCGTACTGGTCGCTCGGATCACTCCCGGAGCTGGTCAGCCGGGACGGGCGCAGCGCCCTGGTGGTGGGCCGGGTGACCGGAGCGGAACCCGATGTACGACGGACGGTGCGCCGACTCGGACGGAGCTACGCGCAGGGCGTCGGCTCGCTGCGGGTTCGCGTCGGTGGCAGCGCGGAGGTCACCCGGGCCATCGACGAACGGGCGGAGGCGGACCTGCGCCGAGCCGAGGTGATCGCCCTGCCGGTGACGCTCGTCCTGCTGGTGCTGGTCTTCGGCGGGCTGGTGGCAGCACTGCTGCCGCTGGGCGTCGCCCTCGTCGCCACGCTGTCCACCATGGCGCTGTTGCGCGGGCTCACCGAACTCACGCCGGTGTCGCTGTTCGCGCTGAACCTCACCACCGGCCTCGGGCTCGGACTCGCCGTCGACTACTGCCTGTTCGTCATCAGCCGCTACCGCGAGGAGCTGCGCCGCGGAGCAGCTGGCGACGCGGCCATCGTGCGCGCGCTGGCAACCGCGGGCCGGACCGTGCTGTTCTCCGCCGTGACCGTTGCCGGTTGCCTGGCCGCGCTGCTGGTCTTCCCGCTCGGCTTCCTGCGGTCCACGGCGTACGCCGGTATTCTGGTAGTGACGCTGTCCCTGCTCGGCGCCCTCGTGCTGCTGCCGGCCCTGCTGGTCGTCCTCGGCCCGCGGATCGACGCCCTGGACCCGCTGCGGCGGATTCGCCCCCGAGCCGGACGGCACCGGGCCAGTCGAGGTCTCTGGTACGACCTCGCCGACCGGGTGCTGCGGCGCCCGCTGCTGGGTGTGGTCGGCATCACGGTGCTGCTGGCCGTGCTCGCCACACCGTTCCTGCACGTGCGGTTCGCCAACGCCGACGACCGCACGTTGCCGGCCTCCGCGCCCGCCCGGCAGACGCAGGACGCGCTGCGCACCGAGTTCGCGTTGCAGCTGGACGGCCAAGCCTTCGCCGTGCTTCCGAGCGTCGATCCGGCGACCGAGGCCGGCCGAGCCGTCGCTGCGCGGTACACCGCGACGCTGTCGACATTGCCCGGGGTCGAGCAGGCCGAGGGACCCACCGGCCGTTACCGCGAGGGCGCGCGGTCCGCCGGACCATCCGCATCCGTGCCGCCGGGTCCGACGGTGGTCGCGGTGCTGCCGAGGGTGGACCCCGGGTCGCCGGCGGCGGAGCAGGTGATCCGGGCCATGCGCCGCATCGGCCCGGCCGACACCCTGGTCGCCGGTCCGACGGCGGACCAGCTCGATGCCCGGGCGGCCATCGCCGGACGGACACCGCTCGCGCTGCTCCTGGTGACCGGTGCGACCGCGGCCCTGGTTCTCGTGCTCACCGGCGGTGTCCTGCTGGCCGGGAAAGCCATCATCGTCAACGTGTTGAGCCTGTCTGCCAGCTTTGGGGCCATGGTTTGGGTGTTTCAGGACGGTCATTTGCAGGCCGCTGTGGGCGACTTTACGGTCACCGGGGCCATTGACGCCTCGACCCCGATCCTGTTGTTCTGCATCGCGTTCGGCCTGTCCATGGACTATGAGATCTTGCTCTTGAGTCGCATCAAGGAGGCGTACGACGCCGGAGCAGACACGGCGGAGGCAGTTCGAGTCGGCCTGCAGGCCAGCGCCGGTCTCATGACCGCGGCGGCCGCGATCGTGGCCGCCGTCTTCCTGGCGCTCATGCGCTCTGACGTGGCCTTCCTCAAGCTGTTGGGACTGGGGCTCGCGACCGCGGTGATTCTGGACGCGACTGTAGTCCGCGGGGTGCTGGTCCCGGCCTGTGTCGGCCTGGCTGGACGTGCGAACTGGTGGGCGCCAGCTGCACTTCGGGGCTGGGTCCGGCGTCTCGACCCAGAACGGCGGACTACGTATCGCCCTCGCCCGACACCGCCGGCACCGGTATCGCCGTCATCGCGGCAGCCGGTCCGGCACCAACCGGGGTGGTCGTCAGGCGCCGACCGACGCCAGCTCCCGGTGCTGCCACCAGCGCACCGTCTCGCGCAGCCCGAGCTCGACCGACGTGGGCGAGAGCCCGAAGGTCCGCTGCGCGGCGGTGGAGTCGAGGACAAACGGGCGGTCCAGTTGGTACCGCGTCTCCCGGAGCTCGCGCACGAGTGGCGACACCAGCTCGGCCGCGCGCAGCGCCACGGCCGGTAGCCGCCGGACGTCCGCCGCCGGCGCCCCGGCCGCCGCAGCGAGACCGGTCAGCATGCCGCGCTGGCTGACCGGCTCCGCGGTGGGCACGTGCCACGGCCGTCCCCAGGCCCGCTCGTCCGTGGCGAGCACGGCGAGCGTGCGAGCCACGTCCGGAAGATACGACCAGCTGTGCGCCGCGTCCGGGTCGCCGATCACCCGGACCGGACGACCGCGCAGCACTCGCGGCAGCACCCGGGATCCGAGATAGCCACCCGTGGTGACGCCGGGACCGTAGAAGTCGGCGGCCCGCGCCTCGGACACCCGAACTCGGCCGGCCTCGGCGGCGGCTCGCGCCTGCGACCAAATGGCCGCGCGGACCCGGCCCTTGGTCCCGGTTGCCGCCAACTGGAGATCCTCGGTCAGCGGCCGGTCGACCGGGCCGTAGGCGTAGAGGTTGCCGGTGGTCACCAGCACCGCCCCGGTCCGCTCGGCGGCCTGCAGCAGGGCAGTGGCCAACGGGGGCCACAACCGCGGCCACCGGTGGTATGGCGGGTTGGCGCAGTTGTAGAGCGCCGCGGCGCCCCGAGCCGCGACTGCCAGCGCGGCACCGTCCGAGGCGTCGAGCGCCACTGGCTCGATGCCCGGGCCGGCGCCTCCGCCGCGGCTGACCTGCCGGACGTCGTACCCGAGCTCGAGTAGATGGGCGGCCAACGCCGTGCCGACGGCCCCACGCCCAACCACGACGTGTCTGGCCATGTTCATCTCCGTCTCCGAGAGCGGTGCTCTGACGAGAGCACTGTTCTCGGTCGGTGCGCCTGTTGTCAAGAGCAGTGCTCTCGGGCTTCCGGCTAGAATGCCGCCATGGACGGTTCCGGGACGGCTCGACAGCTGGCCAGGGCGGCCACCGCGGCACGCATCACCGACGTCGCCCGTAGTCAGCTGGCGGAAGTCGGCGCATCCGGGCTGTCGCTGCGGGCGGTGGCCCGGGAGATGGGGTTGGCGTCCTCCGCGCTGTATCGCTACTTCCCGCACCGAGACGCCCTGTTGACCGCCCTCATCATCGACGCCTACGACGCGCTGGGGGCCGCTGGCGAGCGGTCCTATGCCGCCGCTGCGCGCGCCGGCACCGACCCGGGCGGCCAGTGGCTGCAAGTGTGCCGAGCCTGTCGGCGGTGGGCACTGGCGCACCCGCACGAGTTTGCGCTGGTCTATGGGTCGCCGGTGCCCGGCTACGCCGCTCCGGCCGACACCGTGGGTCCAGCCACCCGGGTGCCGCGGTTGCTGGCTCGGGTCTTGCGCGCCGCCGCTGCCGCCGACGTCCTCATGCCGCCGCGTCAACCAGTGCCCAAGGTGCCACTAGTGACGGCCCAGGTCCTCGCCATCGCCGGCCCGGCACCTCCCCAGCCGTTCGCGGACCTGATCGAGCGCTCGCTCGTGCTCTGGGTGGTGCTCATGGGCGCGCTGTCTTTCGAGCTGTTCGGCCACCTCGAGGGTGTGGTCTCGCACCGGGGCGCCTGGTTCGACGCCGCTATGGCGGTCGCCGCGGAGGGCGTTGGCCTGCCGGTACCGTTGCCCGCTGCCCGGCGGACACCCGTCCGCTGATTGAGCTGGGTGCCGTCGAACGATCGTCGGCAATGCCTGGGGACCGACGCCGGCAGGAGGTCCTCAACCCCCGAAGCAGACGAAGCTCGCGGCGGCCAGCGCCGCGGAGGTCGACGGATCCCCGGCAGTCACGTCTTGGCGCGCGGCGGCGAGCGCCTCCGCCGGCGACCGGCCGACCCGCAGCCCGCGGTGTAGTGCCAGCATCAGCTCGTGGGTTCCCTCGTCCGGCACCGGCGCCACGCTGGCAATGACCGACCGGGTGCCCAGCGCCAGCAGTACCGCCGCCAGCCCCATCAGCTCGTCGCCGGGACGGACGTCGGACAGCCCGCTGTCGCAGGCGGAGAGCACCAGCTGCCGGGGCGCGGCGCGCAGCATCTCCAGGTCGTAAACCATCAACGGCCCGTCGGCCAGCTCGAGGCAGGAGAACAACGGGTTGTCGGCGCGGAAGCACCCGTGCGCGGCGAGATGGACCAGCCGGGCGCCGTCGGCACCGGCCAGCACGGCCGGCGCGGTTGCCGCCGCGCCGGTCAAGTCAAGAGCGTCGCCGTAGTGTTCGGCAAGGGCCGCCACTTCGGCCGCGGCAGCCGGCAGTCCCGGCCCCGCGGCCAGCACGGTCGGACCACTCGGCTGGTCCGGCGACGTCGCGCCGCGCAGCCACAGTGCCGCGGACGGCACCAACGTGATCGGCCGCCCGGATGTGCTCGGCAGCGCCGCCCAGGGCAAGGCGTGTAGAGCGCCGGTCGGTACGACGACGAGCTCGCGGTCGCCGACGACCGAGGACAGCGGCCGCAGCAGCAGCCCGTCGAGCACCTCGGCTGCATGCCGGGCGGCGGCGGTCACGGCCGCGTGCACCGGCGCCGGGAGGCCGCCGTGAGCCAGCCGCCGCTGGGCGTACTGGATGCACTCCAGCTCACCGTTCACCTGCTCCAGCGACCCGACGTCGTGCAGGCGCAGTCGCCCCCCGGCCACGACCACCGCCGTGACGTGCCCTTGGAAACCGACGTACTCGATCAGCACCCGAGAGCCCAGCGCCGCCGCAAGCGCGGCCGGTGATGCCAGCCCGGTCGGTGGCTCGCGTGGGTCACGGACGGCGTGCCGGGCGGCCCGGCACACCGCCACCTCAACGGTCGCCTGCCGGTGCAGCAGCGGCCGGGGGTCGTGGCCGGCGCGCACGGCGTCATCCACCGCGGCGCCCAGGCGGCGCAGCTCCGCCAGCAGTCCCGTCAGCTCAGCGTCGTCGGGCGGTCGGACCGGACGGGCCCGCAGCGCGCTGGCGCGCCACCGTTCCGACCAGAGGAGGACGCCCGCCGGCTGCCGACTGGCCAGCGCCATGGCCAGTCCGGTCTTAGCCAGGTCGGTGCCGTGGTAGGACACGGCTGCCCGCAGCTCGGTGGCCCCGAGCGTCGCGCGCAGTGCGTCGAGCACCCGCAGCCCGGCTTGCAGGGCTCTGACCGCGCCCCGTCGGTCGCCGCCGGCGAGCCGCAGCAGCGCCTCGCCGTGCCAGGCCCGGGCTCGCAGGTCGGCCGGACCGTGGCGCCGCCGGGAGCCGACCGCCGCCAGGTCGCGGCGCGCGGTCTCCGGCCGACCGAGCGCGAGTGCGGTTCGGGCGACCAGCAGCTGGGCGTCCACGGACTGCGCCAGCCAACCAGCCGCAGCGAGGTCGGCGACTGTACGGCGGCCAGCGCGTAGCAGTGCCGGCGTGCAGGCACCGTCCTGCCAACCGGCGCGGAGCAAGACGTAGCGCGCGAGGGCGTCCCAGGCCGGTCGATGCTGCTGCCGGAATGCTCGGGAGGCGTGCTCGGCCTGCACCCTGGCCGCCGGCACGTCGCCGGTGAGCAGCGCGGCATGCGCGAGCACCAGCCGAGCTTCGGCCAGGTCGGCCACCTGCTTGCGCGCGGCGTACTCGGTCACCGCCGTCTCGGCCGCCGCGCGGCCCTCGTCCACCAGGCCGACGGAGAGCAGCACCTCGGCCCGGTGCGTGGGCAGCAGGCCGAGGTAGCCGCCGGCGGCGCGGTACGCCATCTCGGCGGCGTCGAAGTGAGCGAGCGCGGCCGGCAGGTCGCCCCGCAGCGCCGCGAGGTAGCCGCGGTTGTGGCGGGCCACCGCCGCCTCGTGTGGCCGGCCGGCGCCCTGCAGCAGCCGCTCGGCGGCGACGAGGTCGTCCTCGGCTGCTCGCCACGCGCCGCGCTTGGTCAGCAGGATGGCGCGGTTGAGCCGCAGCTGACCCTCCAACAGCTGGTGGCCTTCGCGGCGTACGACGGGCATGGCTGTGCGGTAGGCGGTCAGCGCCTCGTCGAGGCGACCCAGGCGCATTAGCACGGTGGCGTGTTGGATGGACCACTTGGCCGCCGGCAAGCCGGTCAGTCCGGATCGCGCCAACTCCAGCTCCCGCAGGGCCGTCCGGGTGTCACCGACCTCGGTCAGCGCGAAGGCCAGCGTCGTGCGGGCCTCGGCGGCGCGTTGCGGCAGGCCGCCGCGTTCGGCCCGGCGGACGCCGCGGCGCAGGTGCACCAGCGACCGGGTGAGGTCCCCCTGGGCGATGGCCGCGAGCCCGAGTGCCCGCTCGGCCACCGCGGCGACCTCCACGCAGCCTGGGTCGATGGCTCGCGCGTCCGCGGCCAGCTCGCGGGACCGGTCCGGATCGCCGACCGCGAGTTCCACCGCCGCCAGGGCCTGCGCCAGCCCGACCGTCACACTGCCCGCCCGACCGTCACGCTGCCCGCCCGACCGTCACGCTGCCCGCCCGACCGTCACGCTGGCCCCTCGACTGTCACGCCGGCCCGCCAAGCCAGTTGGCCGGTCGGTCGGCTTGCCGGCGCGGACCCCTGGTGGCCTAGGGTCGCCGACGCGGGGGACGCGACAGCGGACGGGGGGTCCGCAGACGTCGATCGAAGGGAAGGGGTTGAGGCGATGATGCACTCGGGTCCAGATGCCGCAGCGGTAGTCCGGGAAGCCCTGCGACGCGACGATGTCGACCTGTCCAGCGGCCCGCTGGGGGAGCACTGGCACCGACCCCGCGAGCTGCTGGTGCATGCAGCTGACTACGGGTCGGTTGAGGACTCCGGGTCGGTGGCGGCGTCCCTGTCCAGATGGGGGGCCGAGGAGCGCCCGTTGCCCCCCGCACTCAAGGCCCGCGGCTTCCCGGTGCGCCGGTTCGCGGTGAACCTGCCGAGTCCCGACGACCTCGTCCGGGTGCTGCGCCAGCCCACCCCCACCGGCCCGGAACCTCGCGTGTCGCTCAACCACCTGATGGGGGCACACAAGCCGATCCCGATGAACCCGTTGAAGGCCTCGGTCGGCCGGCCAGAGCCAATCCCGGCCAACTCCGTGCCAGTCGGTACGCCGGGGGAGCCCGGCACCGCGGTCCGGGTCGGAGTGATTGACACCGGCTTCGCCGCCGAGGGCGCCGGGCTGCCGACGTGGGCCGCGGGGCGGGTGCAGCTGCGGCCGGGAGGAGTCGACCGGGACCCGCTCGACACCAATCCGACGGACGGCCGGCTGGACCACGCCGACGGACACGGCACCTTCGTCACCAGCCTGGTGCTGCAGGCGGCCCCGCACGCCAGCGTGGTCTGCCGGCGGGTGCTGGACTCCGGCATCGCCGACGAGCTGACGGTGGCCGAGGCGATGCTGGACCTGCGCGAGGCGGGGTGCACGATCCTGAACCTGTCCTTCGGCGGCTACACCCTCGATGACGCCCCTCCGGTTGCCATGACCGCGGCTCTGGACATGATCAGCGCCGACCAGCGCGCCGGCTTTGGCCGGAACAACACGGTAGTTGTCGCCGCCGCCGGCAACTACGGACGGCGCCGGATCGTCTGGCCGGCGGCGCACGACGACGTACTGGCCGTCGCGGCGCTGGAAGCCGACAGCTCCGACGGCACGCAGGCGAGCGGCGTACCGGACTGGACCGACCGCGGCTGGTGGGTGGACGCCTGCACCCAAGGCGTCGACCTGCGCGGGTACTTCGTGACCTTCACGGAGAGCGGGAAGGGCGGGGAGCAGTTCACTGGGGCGGCGCGGTGGAGCGGCACCTCGTTCGCCACCGCCTGGCTGAGCGGACAGATCGCGCATGCGCTGTCGGGCCGGCCCCCCGACACCCCCGTCCGGCAGGTGGCCGCCGAGCTGCTGGCGCAGGGGCCGTTCATCCCTGAGCTCGGGTACCGGGTGGCCGGACAACAGTAGGTCCCGCGCCGCTGACCTACACGACCAGCCAGCTGGTCATCACGGACCCGCCGGTGGGCAGTTCGCACCGCAGTCGAACCGGCCCCGCGCTCACCCCGCTGGCCACGAACCGACCCAGGTCATCGGGCTGGACGACTACCACGCCGTCCCGGTGGTCGACCTCAACCACGCCATGCCGCCGGCCGACGACCTGGCCGACGAGCCGCCGGGCGCCGGCCGCCGCGGTGACCTGCAGCTCGATCGAAATCCGGGGGCTGGCGAAGGAGATGAGACGTGGTTCGGCGGTGCCCCGGACCAGCACGGTCCCGGCCTCGACGGCGGAGTCGGCGACCAGCTCGGCCAGCTCGGCGTCGAGGTTACGCAGCTCGAATGCGGCCAGCGCGGCGTCGTGTACGGACGGTGGGACGGCGTCGAAGCGGCCGGCCGCCGTGCGCAGCTCGGCCAACAACTCCTCGTCGGCGAGCTCGATCTCCAGGGACGGGGTCTCGACAGCAGGCGGCAAGCCGGCGGAATGCCGGTCGTCGGTACCGTCGGTCATGGTTGTCGCCTTTCTATCCCCTGCCCGCACAGAGTGGTCCGGGGACCGGCTGATACATCCGGGGTCATCCGACGTCGATTCCGGCATCGACCAAGCTGCGCAGCTTTGCCAGACACCGTCCTCGAGTAGGGCCGATGCTGCCGACCGGCAGGCCGAGGGCGGCGCTGACCTCTTGGTAGCTGGGGGGAGGCGTGGCCATCAGCACGCGCAACAGTTGCTGACACGCCGGCGATAGCTGCCGCACCGCCTGCCAGATTAGGGCGTCGCGTTCTCGGACAAGCAGGTGCGCGTCCACCGGCGCGTCGGGGGCGGCGGTCAGGTCTAGGGTCTCGCCGTCGACGGGGACGGCCCGACCGGACAGCCGGATGACCCGGAGACTCTCGTGCCGCGCGGTGGTGGCCAGCCACGCCCCCAGGTGGTCCGGGTCGCGGATCCGGTCAAGGTTCTCCACGAGCCGCAACCACGTCGTCTGCACCACGTCGGCAGCCTCGCTCTGCCCCAGCCGGTGACCGCGGGCGACCGCCCACAGTAGCTGCTCGAAGCGCTCCACAATCG
>Ga0209840_1000125_pt1 | contig 17000 bp, 18 predicted proteins | sample PersoiDNA2013190_FD_185802 | JGI IMG/M metagenome (GOLD analysis project Ga0209840, IMG submission 185802) | Permafrost soil microbial communities from the Arctic, to analyse light accelerated degradation of dissolved organic matter (DOM) -... | ecosystem: Environmental > Terrestrial > Soil >... | reverse complement strand
CCGTTACTGAGGGGTTCCGGACACCCCGCCGACCCGGCCCAACCAGCCACCCACCAGCACCGACCCCGCAACCACACGACCCGCATCCAGGCCAGAACGTACGCCAAGCACTCCGCCGACCCCGCACCACAACCCGCCGCTGACCTCAGCAAACGTCCTTAACGTACGTTCTCACCTCAATGTTGGTCGACCCCCGGCGCTGTCTCGATGTCGAAATGCACGGTCGTCCCGACCCTGACGCCGGCCTTCCGGCGCTTCGCCGTGCACCCGGACGGCCAGGCCACCCTTCTAGGCGGGCGAGCTGGCGTGGTTGGCTGCCCAGCTCACCTCCGCGCCACCCGCCCCGGCAACTACAGCACGTGGGACAAGGTGGAGGAGGCAGCCCGAGCGGAACCCGACTGTCGGTGGTTCGCCATCACTCGCAGGCGATGCCGTCGCCGTCCCGGTCCAACCCGGACCGATAGCCGGGATCACCACGGTGCAAGGGGGCGGCGCCTGCCGCCCGAGCCGCCGCGCAGCTCGCGTAGTAGGCACTGCCGCCGCCCGGTGCGGGCGCCGGCGGGGCAACGACCGCCGGGGGCGGAGCAGTTGTCCGCGTGGGGGTGGGCGTCACCCCGAGGTAGTGCTGCCAGGCCGCGTACCAGTCGGTCGCCATCGCTTGCTGGGCGTCGGGAAGGGCCATGGCGCCCGAGCACACTTGGGCGTGGAGCTTGTTCTCGAGTTGGTCCTTCGCGCTTGCGCCCAGCGGGCCGGTCGGCTGCGGCCAGAGGTTCCGAACGCTGTTGTCGCCGCCGATCTCCAGGGCGACCAAGTGGTCCAACTCGTACGCCCCCGCGGGCGGTGGATAGGCAATGCCGTAGGCACTGAACACGCTGCGCCGCTCCTCCTCCGGCACGTTGCGGACGGTGGCGGTGTAGCCGGCCTTGCACAGCTGGGCGGTGGTGACTGCTGCCAGCGCCGAACCTGGGGTCAGCTTGCGATCCGGCCGAGCCACGCCGGCGGCCGATTCGACCTGTAAGCCGCCGCCCGCGCCGGGAGCCGCCGCCGGGCTCTCGCTGGGCCCGGGTGAGGTGGGCGTCGGGCTGAGGATAGGCGTCGGGCTCGGCAGGGGCCTCGGACTGTCGGTCATCCGCGCCGGCGAGCTCTTGGCCCCCGGTGACGTTGTCGGGGCGGGCGAGATCACCCCAATCACGATGAACAGGGCGAGCAGCACACCGGCGCCGGTCAGGAGTTTGTGTCGGGCGGCCCACCGGGCCCAGCGTGGGTGACCGCCGGGAGGCGACCCACCCTGACCGGGTTGCGCCGGCACCGATCCGCCCCGATCCGGTGACTCAGCCCCCGTCACCACAATTCCTCGTTTCCGAACTCGTCTCGTTGGCAGCGACGATGCCACCCAGAGTCGACGGGGTCTAGCTCTCCGTCGCGGACGATGTGCTAACCCGATGGGTGCGACCAGACGCCGAGGCCGATGACGGTCTGGCCCTATTCCTCCACCCGGGGTCGCGTTTCGATGGCGTCGAGCCGGGCGTGCACCGCCCTCAGCTCGGCCAGGACCTCGCCCAGCGTTGCCTCTGTCGTCGTCTCGGCGACCTCGACCTCACGCAGGCGATCCACGAACCAGGCCGCGATACTCGCGGTGATCACGCCGAGCAAGGCGATGCCCACCAGCATCAGGGCGCCGCCCACGAGGCGACCGACGCCCGTCGTGGGGTACCGGTCGCCATACCCGACAGTGGTCACAGTGGTGATCGCCCACCACAGTGCGTCCGGGAAGGTCCTGATGTTGCCGCCCACCGCGCGGCTCTCCACGTCGTACATCGCCGCGGCGGCGAGCACGAGCAGCCCGGCTGCCGACGCGGAGACGTAAACGGCGACGGTGGCGTGCAAAGACCGTTGGGCCCGGCTCTGGGCGACGCCCGCTACCACCCCGATACGGGCCAGCCGAAGCAGCCGCAGGGCCCGTATCGGCCGGAGGAACGGGACGATCAGCACGAGCAGGTCGAGCAGATGCGACCGGACGAAGCGCCAGCGAGCCGGCGCCAGATAGAGGCGCGCACCGTAGTCGATCGCGAACACCGACCAGATCGCGACGTCGGCTGCGGTGAAGGCGGTGCGCCCGGCCGGCGGCAGGTCGATCACCAGGGGCACCACCAGGACGACAAGGAAGAGCAGCGCCAACGCCAGCATCGGGCGCTCGGTGCGGCGCTCCCACACTTCGTAGCCGGCCGCTCCCCGTTCGTCTGTCACGGTGGACAGCATGGCTCGACACGATCACCGGGTGACCGAATGAGCGAGCTTTCCGTTCCAATGGTGGAGATCAGCGGCTGAGGACGCCGTCCGCCGCTGGCTGCGATCACTCGCCCCTGACACCCCGACAACGACCTGGGCACGCTCAGCCGGCAGCCCCCTCGAGAAATGACGCGAGAGTCTGGCTCGGCACGGGTTCTACGCTCTCGCGGTGATCGAAGGCGGCAGTCGCGCCCGCAACCAGCCCGCCCCACCGCATGTGATCTTCGAGGCGCTCACTGATCCGGATCGCGATCCGATGCGGCCTTGGCTGATTCTGCTCGGGGATGAACAGCGGCCGCGCGTCATCGAGCAGGACGAGCCTCACCGGCTGCTGTGGTCGTAGGTGTGGGTCGAGCGACCGGACGCTCGGGTGCGCTTCTGCGGCGGTGGAACGCAGCTGCGCTGGACCCTCCTGCTCGACGAGCCACTGCCGGCGCACTCCCTACTCGGTCACTTGCGCAAGCGCCTCAACGTACTGATCAACGGCAACCTCCGGTACACATTCGGCAGTAGCTGACCTACCCGATGACGGAACGCGCGGCAGTACGGAAACCCTGGCTGGGCTGGTGGGCGACGGGGCAGCTATGCCGCGGGCCCAGTCATCTCGACGACCCCGAGGCTTCGAGTTCGCCCGCGTGGGTTGACCCGAGCGGCCAGCACGCTCGCGGCCCAGCCCGTGACCTTCTCGACGTGCTCAGGGGTGTAGCCCGCGAGCACCAGATCGACGCCGTCTTCCAAGCTCCAACCACCCCTCGGGCTGGACAGGGAACGAACGGTGACCAGGCTGGCCCGGCAGCTTGGTGCGGGTCGGGTGGTGGTAAGTGCGGCGGCGCGGCATGGGGCCGGACAACCGGCTTTCTGACGATGGACACCCCCGCAACTGCACAGCCTACTGAGCCTTACGGCCGCTACCGGGCCACGAGCCGGGCAGGGGTTGTGTCGCTTTGCCGGATGCTCGATCCCTAGGGAGGCGATCGCGCGCGAAGCCGCCCACGGCCAGCAGCTCGGGATCCGGTCAGCCCGTCGGGCCGGCGCCTGCTGGGCACAGATCGGTGCGGCCCTCGGGATGAGCAAACAGTCCGCGTGGGAGGCACTCACCCAGTGGATGGACGAGCAGGCCGCCCAACGCGGGCGATCCGGGTTCGCTGGATTCGACGCCGAGGACGTGGCAGTGGGCTCAGGCCCTCGCCGGCGACAGCGCCGACAAAGGCGCCGACTGACGGCCGGCAAGAAGGATCCCGACGCCGCCGGTGCGAAGTGTTCGGCGTCCCGTGCCGGGAACCGGTGTCGGTTCGCCCATTCCAGTGGACTGCGTTCGGCGAGTGTCTTGACGTTAAGGGCATGGCGAACCTCGATGCCCTTGACGCCAGCCGCAAGGCGTCCGAAACTCAATATGCGCGCCGCAATAGCGGCACGAAGTGAGCCCGGCAGCCCTCCGGACGGTGGGTGAGCCGGGCTTCGCGTTGTCAGAGCCGTCGGACGTCGCGAACCACCGGCCCGACTCGACTACGCCAGGCAGACCCGTGGGTCCAGCACCAGGCAGCCGCGTCCGCGATCCACAGCAGCGGCTCGGAACGCGCCGGCAGGTGCTCGTAGGTCAGGCTGCCGGCGACATCCGCCCGTCGGACGGCGTCGTAAAGGACCACCTGGTCACGTTCGATCAGCGAGTCGTCCTGCTCGATCACGAGTCGATGGGCCCCCGCGACGCTCAGGTCGGCGACAAGCTTTCGCAAACACGCCTCCCGCCCCGCTCGCTGATCGCGAATGCCGGTGGCGTCGTAGATGTCCAACGCCGCTCCGGTCCGGCAGACCGCCGCGGCGATCTCCTGCCGTCGGCTGGGCCGCTCCTTGACGAAGTGCAGCCGCGTCTGCCCCGGCAGGCGCAGCGCCTGCATCATCGACCGCGCCGGTGCCAGGTCGCGGGGAGCCAAAACGGCCGCGACGAGCAGCAGCCCGGGCGTCTTGGTCTCGTCGACGAACGCGTGGGCGGTCATCCCGCCGCAGTGTTGACACCGCTCAACGGCGGCTGCGCGGCGCCCCCTTGCTGCAGTGCCCGGTACACCGTGGCTCGCGACACCCCGAAGGTGCGCATCAGGTCACTGACCGGCTCCCCGTCGGCGCGCAGCGACCGGACCTGCCGGGCCTGCGCCGCGGTCAACCGAGGTGGCCGGCCCGTGTGTCGGCCGCGCAGCCTGGCCGCCTGCCGGGCGGCCGCCGCCCGCTCGTGCATCAGCTCCCGCTCGTAGGCCGCCAGCGCGGCGAAGATGCCGGCCAGCATCCGCCCGGTCGGGGTCGAGTAGTCGATCCCCTCCCGCAGCGAGCGCAGCAGCACCGCGCGCTCGGTCAGCGTCTCGATCGTGCGGATCACCCCGGACAGCGACCGACCCAACCGGTCCAGTGCGACGACGACCACGGTGTCGCCCCCACGGACGTAGTCCAGCAGCTGGGCCAGTCCGGGCCGGTCTTCCCGCACCCCTGACAACTGGTCGGTGAAGATCCGCTCGCAGCCGGCGGCGGTGAGGGCGTCCCGCTGCGCCAGCAGGGACTGGTGGTCCGTGCTGACCCGGGCGTACCCGACCGTTGACATCCCGGCAGCGTCGCAGAAGTCGGCGGAATGGCCGACTCCGCCACGCCGAGTTTCGGATGTAGTTGAGCGACGGGTTAGGTCAGAGAGTCAGGCGCAGGTCCTGTCGGATTCCGTAGTTCTCTGCACAAGGTGCCGAACTCGTCTGCACGGCCGCCGCCAGCGCTTGCCCCCGTCTCGCCGTGGACCCGTAGACGTGTAGTGGCGATGTCGCTCACCGCGCCGACTTGCCGTCCTCGGTGGTCGCCGTAGTCGTGGCGCGGCGCGGCCGCGGTCTCCCGCCCGGCGCCTGCTTCTTCCTCGGGGTTGAGGGCGTGGAGTCGAGGTGGCGGTAGATGGTGGGGCGGGAGACCCCGAAGGTGTCCGCGATCTGCTGCACGGTGTGCTCGCCCGCGTCGTACATCGCCCGGGCCTGGCGGACCCGGGTCTCGGTCATCTTGAACTTCGGGCCGCCCTTGCGGCCCCGAGCCCGGGCGGCGGCCAGCCCGTCGTGCGTCCGCTCGACGATCAGGTCGTGCTCGAACTCGGCAATCGCGGCCAGGAGGTGGAAGAACAGCCGGCCGCCCGGCGTGGCGGTGTCGATGCCCTGGCTCAGCGCCCGCAGGGCTACGTCACGGGCCTGCAGGTCGTCGGCGATCTGCTTGAGGTGGCGCACCGACCGGCCGAGGCGGTCCAGCTTGGTCACCACGAGGGTGTCCCCGGCCCGCAGATAGCGCAGCGCCTCGTCCAGGGCCGGTCGCCGGGCCAGGGTGCCCGAGGCGTGGTCGGTAAACACCTCCACGCAGCCGGCCGCCGTCAACGCGTCGGTCTGCGCCTCCGGATGCTGGTCCCGGGTGGACACCCGGGCGTACCCGACCAACGGCACGAGCAGAACGTAGCGCGAACGGACCTCGCGTTACGCAGATTGCGGACACGAGTCGCGAGACACTCCTGAGGCTGCTTCCGGCCCGCCCGGCGGATGTCTCGTCAACGATCGTCTGTGGACGCGGCCCCGGCCAGGAAATCGCGTGTGGCGAAGGCTTCAGCCAGGTACCCGAAGGGGCATGCTGTGGCCATGCAGCGCGCGCGGGTGGACGGGGCCGAGCTCGAGTACCAGGCCGACGGGACCGGGGAGCCCGTCGTCCTGATCCACGGCGGAGTCTTGGCGGACGGCCTGAGTCCGCTCGCGAGCCAGCCGGCGCTGGCCGAGCACCACCGCATCGTCAGTTACCACCGAGTCGGGTACGCCGAGTCGAGCAAGGCAGAGGGCGATGTCGAAATCGCCGATCAGGCGGTGCACTGCCGAGCCCTGCTTGATCACCTCGGGGTGGAGCGAGTTCACGTAGTGGGGCACTCCTCCGGCGCGATGATCGCCCTGCAGCTCGCGCATGATGCTCCGCATCGCGTCGCGACACTCGCTCTGCTCGAACTACCGGACTTCCAGCAGCCCGGTATCGCCGACTTCGCCGAGACCAGGCTGGTTCCAGCGTTCCAGCGTTACGGCGGCGGCGACAAGGCCGGTGCCGTTGATGCCTTCATGCGAGGCGTCTGCGGACCTAACTCCTGGGAGGCGGCCAAGCGCGCCTTGCCAGAGGGGGCCCTCGATCAGGCGACGGCGGACGCCGACACGTTCTTCGGAGTGGAAATGCCGTCCACCCAGCGTTGGCGGCTTGAGGAGGCAGCGTCCGGGGTCGTTGCGCCCGTACTGGTGGTCATGGGCGCGCTGAGCCCCAAGGTCCACCGCGTGTACACCGAGGCACACGACGCCATGCTGAACCGGTTCCCCCAAGCGGAACCCTTCCTGCTCCCGGAGGCCACGCACATGCTTGCGCAGGACAACCCGGCTGACCTCGCTGCTGCCCTGGCCAACTTCATCGGTCGCCACCCGCTGAAAGGGCAGTCGTAGAGCCGCTGTTATCCAAAGATAAGAGCTGGTGCCTCCTTAGCCTTAGCCAGCAGCCCAGGGATCTGCTTCCGAGAACGATCGCGTCGCCGCAGCCCGGAAGGCCGAGGCCGACGTCGGAACCGGCCCGGGCCGAGGACCGAGCCACATAGCGCTGCAGAACCGCGCCATTTACCGATGAAGGTCACACTTCGGCGCAGGGTTGGTGCTGGATAAAGGGCATTATCCTGCACTTATAATGATCATGCCAGCGGAGGCAGGCGGCGGCCCTCAGAGGGACGTTGCCTTCGAGTCGTGGTGCTTTCGCATCCGGTTCCGGATGGGACTGACGGTGCAACTCGGGGTGGACGAACCCGAGTGGGTTCTTACGCCACCAAACGAGACCCCGGTGTTGACACTGAGAGCCGCCCAGGAGGGGCACCCGATCAACGGGGCCGAACACCTGGTACTGATCTCCAAGGGCCACTCGGACCAGGTGGCGGCCTGGTCGGCGGCACTGGACTGGCGGTCGGTCCTCATGAAGGCGTTTGGCCGGCTCGCCATCGGAGCTGACTTCGGCGACCGTGCTCCCAAAAGCGCCTTCACCGAAGCCGGCCTGCGTCAACTAGAAGAGGAGTACGACTTCCCCCGGGTACTCAATGACGAACACGGGATCATGGTCTTCAGCGAAGGCCGACCACCACGCTTTGCCTCGATCACATTGCCTACCGGCGTTGCCATCACGCCACGGAATCGGGTAGCCCTGGCGATTGGAGCGGCGCGGGGCGCCGCTCGGCTGAGTGATCAAGAAGTCCTGGCCTACGACCTATTCGGCGCCTCCTTCTTCCAGCCGTCCGCTGACGCCCGCTTTCTCATGCTCATGACGGCACTGGAGACCATGATCGAACAGGCACCTCGACCAGATGACGTCAACGACTGGGTCGACGAACTGATCAGCCAGACTCGCCGAGCCGACCTGAACTCGGCTCAGAAGGAATCGCTTGCGGGCTCGCTGGAGGGTCTCAAGAGGGAGTCCGTCGGCCAGGCCGGCCGCCGTGTCATCGCCGCTCTCACCGGCCGCACCTACCAGGGCAAGTCAGCCAAGGCCTTCTTCACCGCGTGCTATGAGGTACGCAGCGCCCTTGTCCATGGACACTTCCCCCGTCCTAGTCCAGAGCAGGTTGGCGGACTAGCCGCCGACCTGGAGCACTTCGTTGGTCACCTCATCAGCGGACAGCTGGCCCAGGCTCTGAGTCTCAGTGACTAGCGACGAACTTGCTTACCGGGAACTTGCCGGTGCGGCCGACCGTCACGCCGTAGTGGCCCGACTCCCCAGGCTGCCCTCGGCGTGCCCGAACTGGACTCTGACCCGGCCTGGCGCCTGGCTGCTGCGTTACTGGTCGGGCCTCAACGACGGCGCGAGGTGCAGCAGGCGCATGCTGCCCGACGGACGCTTATGACTACATCCGCGAGTACGACTGACCGGATGAGCTCGGCCTGGATGCGCTGTGACGGGGACTGCCCGCCGCGACACGTTTGACGTGACGAGCACGCGGGTCGAGCGGGCAGCGGAGCGGTGTGCGTCCGCGCGCCCCGGCGGCGGCTCGCACCCCCATGGGCGCAGTGTCCCGGTCCCCGCGAAGAAACGAGCGTTCTCGTGAGCCAGGCTGCACCCGACAAGGGACCGGAGTGGAGGTGGAGGCTCGCGGACATGACTCGCGGCATGCGCGCGGAAGACGCGACCCTCACGCTCGCGACCGCCGCCGCCGCCTGGCGACGCTCCGCGGACCACGTGGACACCCCAGGTGGCGCGGACGACACGGCCCGGCATGCTTCACACGAATTGCCGTTCCAGGCCCTTGAAATGCAGCGCGCGTGGCTTGACGAGGCGAGTGAAGGCCAGCTCGCGACGTACGTCGCGGACCTCGTCCGCGTGCAGGCGGAAGGTCGGAACGGCTTCGAGCACGTCTCGTCCGAGCCGATGACGGAGGTGGTAGTCACCGCCCTGATGGCCCGTCGTCCACTGCCGAAGACTGGACCGGTGGTCCTGTACGACCCGGTGTGCGGGACCGCCGGGATGCTCACCGCTGCAGCGAGCGCCCTCGGCGCCAACGGCGCCAACGTCAAGTCGTACGGACAGGACGTGAACCAGTGGGCAGCTGCAGTCGCGAGCGCCGCCCTGACCGTCGGCGCCTATGCGGGGTCGATCACCGCGGCGAACTGCCTCACCGGGGACGCCTACCCCGCCATGCGCTACGACTACGCCGTCGCTGAGCCGCCCTTCGGATTGGAGTGGAGGCACAGTTCCGACTCTGTGAGGGAGCAACATCGCGCCGGCAAGTTCCCGGGGGGCCTGCCGCGGCTGACCGACGGCAGCCTGCTGTTCGTCCAGCACCTCGTGGAGAAGATGCGCGCCCTCGCCGACGAAGGGGCCGGGCGGTCGTCCTCGTCGCGCCTAACGCGCTCCGCGGTTCGGACGGCGACGCCATCCGTCGGTGGTTGCTCGCGGAAGACCTGCTGGAAGCTGTCATCGGTCTGCCTGAGGGGATCGCGTCCAACACCGCGCTCCGCCTGAACGCCCTGGTCCTGACCAACCACCGGCCCGTCCAGCGGCAGGGGAAGATCCAGGTGGTGGACCTGCGGGGCGCCTACGAGGATCGGACCGGCGGCAGACTGTCCCGCCGCCGGCTCCGTCCCGACGCCCTCGAGGCGCTCCGCCAGGCGCTGTCCACTGTCAAGCCCGGTCCCATCAGCAGGACCGTCGATGCGGACCGGTTCATCAGGCGGACCGCCACCGTCCGGTCCGGGACGGCCGCCGGTCACGCACGTGAATGGCGGCTGCCGTTGTCCCGGGCCGACGACGCTGACGCCTTCGTCGCCCGGCACGTCCAGGCCCCGCCCTCTCGAGTCGTCGACGCCGGCGTGACGAGTGAGTGCGTGATCGACGTGGACGAGGTGCTGAACCGCGACGCCGGCGAAGTCCGCGCATGGGTCTCGGAGCGGCACTGGCCCGTCTCCCGGCTGGCTGCCCTCACGGACGATCCCTCGTACGTGCCGTCGGCTTCGCACGCGGACCGTGCCGAAGTCCTCGCCGCCTTGCCCCCCGGCATGCGGCCCATGCTGCCGGTCGAGCCCGCGGGCGCGGTCGTCTACGGCGATCCCGGGACAGCGGCGCCGGTGAGCCGGTTCGTCGCGCTCACGAGTGGTGAGGACATACAGGCTGAGTTCCTTGCCGGCTACCTCAACTCCAATGCCGGAGTGCTCGCCCGCCGGGCCGCGCTTCAGGCACTCGGCGGAGGTGCCGTGTCGCCTCGCACTGTCTCCAAGTCGGCAGTCGATGCCCTGCTCGCAGCACTTGTGGTCCCTGTCCCGGACTCTGGCACGCAGCAGCGGCTCATCGAAGCCGACAGGGCGGTCCGCGCCGCTTCCGCCCGCGCCGCCCGCACGGCTGTAGATCTGTGGCGCACTCCTGAGCGTCATGCGGAGCTCGTCCGGCAGCTCGCTCCGGCGCGGCAGGACCGACCACTTGCAGCGTGGGCGCAGGAACTGCCGTACCCGATCGCCACGGCGCTCTGGGCCTGTGAGGCGCAACGCGGAAACGAGCACGCCGCGCAAGCACAGCTGTTCCACTTCTGGGAAGCGGTGGCTGCGTTCGTCGCCACTGTTCTCCTGTCTGCCCTCGACCAGGACAACTCACTGCGGCGGAGCGAGATGGAGTCCCTGCGGGCGACCCTGAGCAAGCAACACCTGTCGATGGAACGGGCGTCGCTGGGCGCCTGGCTCGTGCTGACGCAGCGCCTCGGCCGTCGGTTCCGAGACATGGCCGACAGCCCAGACGCCGACGAGCGTGCGAGGGTCACGGCTCTGTTCGCGGGCGCACCGGATGAGCTTGTTCGCGCGCTGTGCAGCCCCGATCTGTCCACTCTGCTGACCAGCGTTGTGCGGCGCCGCAATGACTGGAGCGGCCACACCGGGGCGAAGACTAATCGGCTGCTCGCAGAACAGAACGCTTGGCTGCTCGAACAGATCGAGGCGCTGCGAAGCATCGTCGACGGCACCTGGGCCGGCGCTCCACTAGTCAGAGCGGGCACCTCGTCGTACGAGGAGGGCGTGTTCGTGCACGAAGTCGAACGAGTCATGGGGCTCAACACGCCGTTCCTGAGGGAGACCGTCTCGGTCGGATCACCCATGAACCGCGGCCAGCTCTACGTGGTCGCTGACGGAGCACAGCGGGGCCTACGCATCGAACCGTTCGTGCAGCTCCGAGACAGCCCGACGGCCGCTCACTTCACCTGCTACTTCTACAACCGGCTCGACAAGGGGGAGGCGCGACTCGTGTCGTACCACCTCGGGGGCGACGAGGAACTGCTCGAAGCGTCCCCTGCCCTGGCATCCCTTGTCGCCGGGTTTGATGAGACCGCGGTCTCCACCTCCTCCGACTTAGCCCGGATCCACCGCTGATCTTGTGATGTAGATCGTTCTGTGCCGAGAATGGCTGCTGCACTCTGCTTTTGCATCGGGCACGGCAGCGTGGCCGGTCTGCCGGCTTCTCCATGTCCTCGGGTCGGTGGGGTGGGCGGAAACCGCAGTCAGCAGCGCAGCGGAATCGCGGTTGATCTGGGCCAGTCCTGGCGGGACTCGACGTCATCGACGCTGCTGCCGGGTCAGGACCTCTACACCGTGCTCTGGAACAGCACGCCATGAAAGTGCCGAGGACGCACGAGTGCCCCGTCCCCGTCCGGGACCAGGGGTGCAATCGACCCCTCCTGGTGATGCGTTACAGTGCCCGCCTCTCCCACTCAGCCACAAGCCGAGGAGGTCTTCATGCGGAAGGTCATCTCGCTGTCACTGCTGGCGGCATCCGCTGGCTTGATCGGTCTCGGTGGCCCGGCGCTAGCAGATGGCCCACCTGCTAGCACGACGGCGACCAAGGTAACGGGCCACGTGACGACAACGACTACGACGTACGAGACCAACGTGAGCGTTCCGACGGCGCGGACGCTCGGATCTCTGCAACTCCTTCCCGGGGGGGCTGGCGCAGACCTAAAGGCGCAGGTCGCCTGTGGCGTCGGTGGCAGCTTCCAAGTGTTCGCCATCGTTTCGCAGACGAACTACCAGGACTACTTCGCCAGCTTTGCTCCCGGTGTACCGGTCGAGGTCACAGCGTGCACCGGGAAGCCTCAGATTGTCGATCTCCACCTGACGCACCCCATCCTCGACACGACTGCGCCGTTGACGCCCGGAAAGGCAGCAACAAACCTCCAACTGTTCGTCGGCGGCCCATTCTCAGTCGCGGGGTTTGTAAATGTTGCAGACGCCAAAGTCAACGTTCACTAGATGCTGGTGGTGAGCGGGGCGCGGTAGGCGAGGCCGAGCGCGACGGGCCACCTCTAGCATCGCGCAAGGGGTGGCCCGCTTGGTGCTGTCCGACGTCAAAGCGCCGGGGTGGGTTCATACGCGTCGAGGCCGCAACGCGATCACCCGCTTGTGTCGCGTTCGTCGACGCCTCGCTGGTTCAGCGTCATCGACCGGGAAACCGGAGGCGAGCTGGCCGAGCGCGCCGGCGGCGTGGAAGAAGCTGACTGCGGCCAGGAAGGCGCCAGCACGGCAGTCGACGGCAGCGGGCTGGGCGGTACGGCCGCCGGGGTGGAGAGGGAGCAGGCCGCGAGCGGCAGAAGCAGCAGCACCGCGGCCCGCTTCATCGGTTCCTCGCAGCAGGTAAGCGGAACCAACCGGCGCTCGCCCAGCTCCTCGAACGATGTGTCGGTGCCGCTGTAGTGAAGCGGGTTCGCATTACACCGGTCCGGACTCCGCTGCGACCGGGTCCTGCAGGGCACGGTAGATCGTGGCGCGGGAGACCCCGAAGCTGCGCACCATCTCCCCGATCGACTCCCCGTCGGCGCGTAGCGACCGGACCTGCCGGGCCTGGGCCGGGGTCAGCCGCGGCGGCCGACCGGTGTGCCGACCCCGCAGCCGGGCTGCCTGGCGGGCGGCGGCCGCCCGCTCGTGCATCAACTCCCGCTCGTAGGCCGCCAGCGCGGCGAAGATGCCGGCCAGCATCCGCCCGGTCGGGGTCGAGTAGTCGATGCCTTCGCGCAGCGAGCGCAGCCGCACTCCTCGCTCGGTCAGCGTTTCGATGGTTCGGATCACCCCGGACAAGGACCGACCCAACCGATCCAACGCGACGACGACCACGGTGTCCCCCGCGCGCACGTAGTCCAGCAGCTTGGTAGCCCCGGCCGGTCCTCCCGTACTCCGGACAGCTGATCGGTGAAGATCGGCTCGCAGCTGTCGGATTCCGTAGTCCTCTGCACGAGGTGTCCGCACTCGTCTGCACAGCGCCCTAACCGACGCATGGCCGTTCGGCTTGTGGGGCCCGGTCGTCTTGGAACCTGTGCAGCAGCCGTCGGGAACTGATCGGTCAGCGCGGCCGCGGGTGAGGATCCCTACGCCGCACCGCCGCCGCGCAGGTACTGGTAGACGGTTTCCCGGCTGACCCCGAACGCCGTGGCCAGGGCGGTCTTCGCCTCCCCGGCAGCGGCTCGACCGGTCAGCTCGGCGACCTGGGCTGGGGTCAACGAGCGCTTGCGCCCCCGGTAGGCACCCCGCTGGCGGGCCAGCGCGATGCCCTCCCGTTGCCGTTCGCGGATCAATGCCCGCTCGAACTCGGCGAACGCCCCCATCACCGACAGCAGCAGATGGGCCATCGGCGAGTCCTCGCCGGAGAACACCAGCTGCTCCTTGGCGAACTCCACCCGCACGCCGCGGCCGGTCAGCTCGCCGACCAGCCGGCGCAGGTCGTCGAGGTTGCGGCCCAGCCGGTCCAGACTGTGCACGACGACGGTGTCGCCGTCACGGACGAACCGCAGCAGCTCGGTCAGTTTTGGCCGCGCGACGTCCTTGCCCGAGGCCTTGTCGGTGAAGGTCCGGTCCAGCGCCACGCCGTCGAGTTGCCAGATCCGGGTTCTGGTCCAGGGTGCTGACCCGGACGTAGCCGACCCGTTGCCCGGTCATCGCCATCCACTCCGACCTGTCAGGTTGACATCTAAGAGCCCGATCACGAAGTGTCAATCAACTCGAAAGACGACTTCAACCGGACACGCCGAGAAGCAGGACCTGACGTCAGCTTGGGGTAGACGTCAACCGGACACCGGTACGGCCCACAGGGCCGCGGATCCGCGGCAGCGCGTCCCCCGGTCACTCACTGGCCGGTAGTCGCCGCCGTCACGGGTCCGGCCTCCCGAACTTGTGGGCACGACGCAAAGGCGCGCAACGGGCGCGCACAGGCGATACCGAGCGCGGCACACCCCGCCGAGCGCCCAGCCGGCCAGGCATCACGGCGTGCTGGTCGCTGTGCCGACGACTGCGGACACCGACCGACATCTGGCCGCCCCGTCCGGGCTTACCAGTCGATCCCTGATGATCTCTTGTTCGAGTCCTTCCTGACGTGCTGGACGTGTTGGGGCGAGCAGATCCGATCTTTGTCATCCCTGCGTGGCAGTCTGAGCGCCATGGCCGACGGCTCAGCGATCGAGTGGACCGAAGCGACCTGGAACCCGACAACGGGGTGCGATCGCATCTCTGATGGATGCGACAACTGCTACGCCCTGACGCTCGCGAAGCGCCTCAAGGCGATGGGCAACCCCAAGTACCAGTCCGACGGAGACCCGCGCACCTCCGGGCCGGGGTTCGGGGTAGCAGTGCACCCAAACGCCCTCGAGGTGCCTCTGCGATGGCGTCAACCGCGGACTGTGTTCGTCAACTCCATGAGCGACCTGTTCCACGCGCACGTTCCCGACGAGTTCATCGCCCGCGTCTTCGCCGTGATGCAGGCCACGCCACGGCACACCTACCAGGTGCTGACCAAGCGCCCCCGAAGAGCCGCGCGCCTAGCGGCCCGGCTCCCGTGGCCGGGCAACGTGTGGATGGGTGTGACCGTCGAGGACGACGACCAGGTGCAGCGGGTCGATGTCCTTCGCCAGGTGCCGGCGGCGGTGCGGTTCATCTCCGCTGAGCCGCTGCTGGGACCTCTACCCAGCCTGGACCTCGCTGACATCGACTGGCTCATAGCCGGTGGTGAAAGCGGGCACCGGGCCCGTCCGATGGACGCTCGGTGGGTGTTTGACCTGCGAGACGCCTGCCTCGCCACGAGCGTGGCGTTCTTTTTCAAGCAGTGGGGCGGGCGGACCCCCAAAGCGGGCGGGCGGGACCTGGACGGACAGACCTGGGACGCATTGCCGGTGTCGCAGCCCGGCCGGCCCACGGTGGCCGAACTGAACGAGAGGCAGGCCCGCCTCGTGGCCGTATAGAGGTCGCCGTGCTACGCATTGTGTATGGCCGAACGGCCGTGGGGCTTCTGGACTGAGAGCAAGCTCGACATGCTCTCCGCGTACCTGCCGGCCTTCACTACCGCGAGCAAGCAGCGCGCGCGCAGCACGGTGTACCTGGATCTGTTCGCCGGGCAGGCCGCGAACATCAGCCGTGAGACGGGGCGAGCTATAGAAGGCAGTCTGCTACGCGCTCTGCGGACGGACCCACCGTTCACAGTGCTGCGCGGCTTCGAGCTAGCCCAGGCCCGGGCGGAGAGCCTGAAGAGAGCCTGCCAGGCTGAGTTCCCGTACCGGGACGTGCTGGTGCATCCCGGTGACGTCCACGAGACTCTCCGGCCGGCTCTTGAAGCCTTGCTCCGGTACCGGTGGTCGCCGACGTTTGCGTTCATCGACCCGGACGGTGTCGAGGCCCGGTGGGAGCTGTTGGAGACGCTAGTCGCTTTCAAAGCACCCGGAGCGAAGAAGGTCGAGCTGTTCCTGCTCCTCCCCGATCCGCAGATCGGGCGTGTCGTCAACGACAATCTCGACCCCGACAACCTCGATCGTGCCGAGCAGCAAGTCACTGATCTGTTCGGCTCGTCCGAGTGGCGGCCGATTCTCGCGGCGCGACGCGCAGGCGTCCTCGACGCGGAGCAGGCCCGCGACGAGCTGACCAACCTCATGCGGTGGCGCCTGGAGACGGCGTTGGGCTACCGCTTCACCCACACCTTACGGCTGACCAACACCACCGGCGTTCCGCTCTATGACATGGTCTTCGCGAGTGACCACGGGGTCGGGGACAAGATCATAAAGTCCGTTTACGGCAAAGCCGCGACTCGGTTTCCCCAGATGCGCCAGGAAGCCCGAGCCCGGCTCCGGGACCGTCGAGAACAAGAGACCGGCGTCGCGGGTCTATTCACCCACGAGGAGCTGCTGCAGGACGCGCCGCTGAGCCCCGGTGAAACGTACCAGCACAGGCCACCTACGCCTCCTTACAGTGAGACGGTCCAGGGCCGGGACGACGTCTAGGCGCCGTCCGTCGGCAGCGAACGGCGGCTGACCGGCACCGGCTGGTCGAGGTGCCGGTCCTGGTTCGCGGCCGCGGAGGCGTTCCTCGCCCGGCCGGGGCCTGTCTCCCGGTCTCCTCCCGGCCGCCGACGACCCCGACGACGAACTCACCCGGGTGCTCGACCGGCTGTAGTACTGGCAGGCCGCGGCCCGGCGGCGGCGTGCTGAAGCCCGCCGGCCGCCCGGAGGTACTTCGGCCCGATCTGATGGCTGGCCTCTTCGCCTCAAGATCTGGGCGGTCGTTCAACCAGCGACTCTCCAGGCTGCTGATCCGGATGTACCCCACCCGCTGTCCGGTCTTCGGCCGGTCGCAGCGCTCGCTACCGTGGCTAGCCGACCGGCCGCTGCTCGTCGCCGGGCCGGCGACCGAAGCGCTCGACCGGAAGCACGGCACGATCGGCCTCGCGTACCAGCACCCGGAACCACCCAGCGGTGGTCGACTGCCGCACGAGCCGGCACTGGACGGCGTTCGCGGTTCCGCCGTCCTGGGTGTCCTGCTGTTCCTGCCGGCGTCGGTTGGCTGCCTGGCGGCTTTCTGGGCGTGGACGCGTTCTTCGTGCTCAGCGGCTACCTGATCACCGCGCTGCTGCTGGCCGAGCACCGCGCCACCGGCGAAATCGACCTGCGCGCCTTCTGGGTACGGCGGGCCCGCCGGCTGTTGCCGGCCCTACTGGCCGTGCTGGCGGCCACCGCGGTGTTCGCCGCCGTCGTGGCCGAGCCCGCGGCCCGGCACGGCATCCGGCTGGACGCGCTGGCGGCACTGGCCTACGTCGCCAACTCGGCTAGGAGGTCCAACCGGTGCAAAACCAACGCCAGAGCCCGTCGAGGTGTGGGTGGCGGTCGGGTCTAGGGTCCGCGACCATCGTCGGTGATCGCGCCCACAGCCTGG
>Ga0209840_1000123_pt1 | contig 17058 bp, 15 predicted proteins | sample PersoiDNA2013190_FD_185802 | JGI IMG/M metagenome (GOLD analysis project Ga0209840, IMG submission 185802) | Permafrost soil microbial communities from the Arctic, to analyse light accelerated degradation of dissolved organic matter (DOM) -... | ecosystem: Environmental > Terrestrial > Soil >... | reverse complement strand
GCGGCTGAACGGGCAGCCCCAGTGGTCCATCTCGAAGATGATGCCCGGCGCGTCGCTGGTCATCTGGATGGCGGCGTCCTGGTCGGCCAGGTAGTCCGAACCTTTGACGGTGTCGAAGGCGTGCTTCTCGGGCGTGTCGTCGTGGCCCTCGGGGTGGTTGGCCAGAGCTGCGTTGATGCCTCCCTGGGCGGCTCCGGAGTGGCTGCGGCCGGGGTGGACCTGGCTGAGGATCGCCACGTCGATGCCGGCCGCCTTTGCCTCGACGGCGGCGCGCAGCCCGGACAGGCCGCCGCCGACGACGATGAGCTGATGATGGATCATGCCGTCCCCCTCAGCTCACCCAGACCCAGAGGGCCCAGATGCCGTAGACGATGGCCAGGATGCCGACGAGCCACAGCACGGCGTCGAAGACGCGCCGCCCGCCGCTGCTCGCGAGCCCCCAGTCGAGCACGACCATGCGCAGGCCGTTGAGAGCGTGATAGACGACGGCCACCAGCAGCACGATGTCGTTGACGAGCACCGCGCCGCCGGCGAGCCGGTCGCCGATGTTGTCGAAAGAGAGCTCACCGATGGCGATGTAGTGCGTGAGCACGAGGTGCACCATGATGGTGACGATCACAAGGACGGCGGTGACGCGCTGGCCCAGCCAGGGCCACATGCCGCCGCGGCTGCGGTCCAGGGTCTCGGTTCCGAGTGCCATGTCCGCCCCCTATCCCAGGATGAAGCTGGAGGCTTTGATGGCGAACGCGCACAACGTGAGCGCCGCCACGAGCATGCAGACCCAGAAGACGGCCTTGTGCCGCCTGATCCCCACGCCGACGTCCATGAGCAGGATGCGCACGCCGTTGAGCGCGTGGTACAGCACGGCCGCCACCAGCATGAGATCGAGGAACACGAGCAGCGGCTTGTCGAAGGTCTCGAAGAGCTTGTTCAGCGACTCCGGGCCGCCGACGCGTCCCTGGGAGATCACCCAGAGGTGGAAGAACAGGTAGAAGACCAGCACCAGGCCGCTGATGCGGAAGAGCATCCAGGCCCACATGCCGATGCCTTTCCACAGGCCAGCGCCCACGTTGGCCGTTTCGCGCTCCTTCGCGCTCAAGATCGGCACCCCCTTGGCTGATGCAGAGACGGCGCGCGGGTGGAACGACCCCCCGCGTGGTGGTCGATGGTAGACCGGCGCGGAGAACGAAGGCAAGACGAGCCGCGTCAGCGGCGCCGCTCGGCCCTGACCCCCGCCTCGACGGCGGCGCGGATGCGCGCCGTGCGCAGGCGCTCGAACACTGCCAACGCCACTTCCGCCGCCGCGACGAGGAGGACCAGGACGACCAGCGCGGCGCCGGACGAACCCAGGGGCCAGTAGACGATGAGCCCGCCGACGAGCACCCCGAACTGCAGCACGAAGAGGCGGCGCAGCGGCGCGGCGACGACGCCGGCCGGCGGCATGAACACCGCTTCTTCGCCACGCACCCAATCCCACCAGTACGTGAACCAGCGGACCGCGACGAACCCTGCGGCCACCGCCCAGAACTGCCAGGTGGCGAACGGCTGGAACACGCCCTCGGGCACGCCGCCTGCAGGCCTGAGCAGGCGGCCGCTGAAGACCATGTACAGCACCAGGCCCATGGCCGCGACCACCACGAAGTACGTGCGTACGAACTCGCTGACCAGGACGCGGTCCTTGGCGTCCTCGTCGGATGCGGCGCCCTGAGCGCGGCGCGCCCGCAGCCGGTAGGTCAGGCCGTCGGCGACCCCGTCGGCGACATAGGCGAAGGCGACCGCCAGCACGCTCCAGTCTTGCGCCAGGACACCCCACAGCGGCGCCAACGACGCAACCGCGATGAGAAGGATGCTGGGCAGCGCACGTTTGAGCATCGTCCCGGCGGGCGGCGCGGGCGGGGCGTCGGGCATGGCTCCTCGAGATCGAAGGGCTCGGCCGGCGGGCGCCGGCGGAGGCTGGCCAAAGAGTATGCGCCGCGACCGCGAAAGGCAACGCGGCGGCAGCACCGTCTCAGGTGCTACCGCCGCGTTGCCGCTCGGTGCGGACGGGAGTGGCGCCCGGCGTCCCCACCGGTCGCCGGGACCCCGAGCGCCCTACTTCTTGCGGCCGCTGCGCCCGCGGACGGCGGTGGTCTTCTTGGCGCCGCCCTTCGCCTTCGGCGGCGGCGCCTTGGCCTTGGCCGGCGCCTTCCTGGCCGGCGCCTTCCTGGCCGGCGCCTTCCTGGCAGGGCTCTCATCGGCCTCCACCGCTTCGGCCTCGGCCCCGCGGCGCACGCCGGCCTTGCGCCGCGCCAGCTGCAGCAGCTCGCTGGCCTCCTCGAGCAGGTCGTTGGCTTCGGCCAGCTCGGCGCCCCTGCCGTCTAGGCGCAGGCCCATGGCCGCCTCCCACACCTCTTCGACGCGGTCGACCGGCACGAAGGTCATGCCTTTGCGCAGCTCTTCCGGCACGTCCTCCAAGTCGGCCTCGTTGCGGCTCGGCAGGATCACCGTGGTGATGCCGGCGCGCTGCGCCGCCAGGGTCTTCTCCTTGAGGCCGCCGATGGGCAGGACCTGGCCGGTGAGCGTGACCTCGCCGGTCATCGCCACTTCGGCGCTGATCGGCGTGCCCGTGACCAGCGAGCAGATCGCCGTGGCCATCGTCACGCCGGCGCTGGGGCCGTCCTTGGGGATCGCCCCCGCCGGCACGTGGATGTGGATGTCGTGCACCTGGAAGTAGTCGTCTTCGAGGCCGAGCTCGCGCGAGTGCGTGCGCACGTAGCTCATGGCGGCCATGGCCGATTCCTTCATCACGTCGCCGAGCTGGCCGGTGACCGTGAGATGGCCGTCGCCCGGCATGGCCGTCGCCTCGATGAAGAGGATGTCGCCGCCCACCGGCGTCCAGGCCAGGCCCGTGGCGACGCCCGGGTCGCTGGTGCGCCGCTTGACCTCGGCGGTCATCCGCGGCCGCCCCAGCAGGTCGTGCACGCGCTTCACGTTGACGGTGAAGCGCTTGCGGCCCCCGTTGGTCGCCTCGACCACCTCGCGCGCGAGCTTGCGGCAGACGGTGCCGATCTCGCGCTCCAGGTTACGCACGCCGGCTTCGCGCGTGTAGCTCGAGATGATCTCGACGACCGCCTCGTCGCGGAAGGTCACCTGCTTCGGCTTGAGGCCGTTGGCCTCGATCTGCCGCGGCACCAGGTAGTTCCTGGCGATGTGCAGCTTCTCCTCGATCGTGTACCCGGCGAGGAAGATGATCTCCATGCGGTCGCGCAGCGGAGCCGGGATGGGCTCGAGCTGGTTGGCTGTGGTGATGAACAGTACCTTGCTGAGGTCGAACGGCAGGTCCATGTAGTGGTCGCGGAAGGTGACGTTCTGTTCCGGGTCGAGCACCTCGAGCAGGGCGCTCGACGGGTCGCCGCGCCAATCGGCGCCGGTCTTGTCGATCTCGTCGATCATGAACAGCGGGTTGTTGGTGCCGGCGTCGCGCATGGCGCGGATGATGATGCCGGGCATCGCCCCCACGTACGTGCGGCGATGCCCGCGGATCTCGGCCTCGTCGCGCACGCCGCCGACACTGATGCGCTCGAACTTGCGGCCCATGGCCTCGGCGATGCTGTGGCCCAGGCTCGTCTTGCCGACGCCGGGCGGGCCGACGAAGCAGAGGATCGGCCCGTGCAGGTCGGCCTTGAGCTTGCGCACCGCGAGGAACTCGAGGATGCGGTCCTTGACCTTCTCGAGGTCGTAGTGGTCGCGGTCGAGGATCCCGCGGGCGTGCGCCACGTCGAGATTGTCGTCGCTGCTCACCGTCCAGGGCAGGGTGACGATCCAGTCCAGGTAGGTGCGGATCACGGGGTACTCGGCGCTCTGCGGCGAGATGTTGGCGAGCCGGTCGAGCTCCCGGCGGGCGGCCTTGTCGGCCTCTTCCGGGAGCTTGAGCTCGTCGATCTTCTGGCGCAGCTCGGTTGTCTCGGCTTCCTGCTCGTTGGTCTCGCCGAGCTCCTGCTGGATGGCGCGCATCTGCTGGCGCAGGAAGTACTCACGCTGCCCCTTGTCGATCTCGCTGCGCACGTCGCTCTGGATCTTGGAGCCCAGTTCGAGCACGTCGAGCTCGCGCGTGAGGATGCCGATCAGCATGCGCATGCGCTTCTCGACGTCGCTCTCCTCGAGCAGGGCCTGCTTGTCCGCGGCCTTGATGCGCATCGTGCTGGCGATGAGGAAGGCGAGCGGCCCGGGGTCGTCGACGTTGGCGGCCGCCATCTCGAGCTCTTCGGGCAGGTAGGGCACCAGCGCGACGATCTTGCTGAACACGCTCAGCAGGCTGGCGCGCAGGGCGTCGATCTCTTTGCTCTCGTCGACGACGTCCTCGACCTTGGTGATCTCGGCCGCCAGATACGGCTCCTCCTGCACGTACTTGTCGATGTGCACGCGCTGCAGCCCCTGGACGAGGATGCGCATGGTGCCGTCGGGCAGCTTGATCATCTTGTGGGCCAGACCCACCGTGCCGATGGGGTGCAGAAGCTCGGGGCCCGGCACCTCGATCTCGGCGTCCTTGCTGGTGACGAGTGCGAGCAGCCGGTCGCCGGCGAGCACGTCGTCGATGAGCTTGATGGAGCGCTCCTGCCCGATGGTGAGCGGGATCATCGTGTCGGGGAAGACCACCGTGTCGCGCAGCGGCAGCACCGGCAGCGTGCCCGGTATCTCCTGCGCCGCGTCGACCTGGATGTCCTGAGGGTCGCTCATTCGTCGCCTCCCCCCGTCTGGATGTCGATCTTGCGGGCGCCGGCGTCGCGCTCGGTGAGGGTGAGCCTCACCTCGAGCACGCCGGCCTCGTACGTCGCCGTAGCGACGTCAGGGTCGACGTCGACCATGAGACGCACGCGACGCTCGAAGGGACCATAGTCCATCTCCACCTGCTGGTACACGCGGCCCTCGCGCGTGGGGAAGGCGCGCTCGCCGCGGACCACGAGCTCGCGGCGGTCGACGAGCAGCTCGATGTCGTCCATCGCCAGGCCGGTCAGCTCGAAGCGCACCACGATCTCTCGCGTGTCTTCCTCGAAGTAGGCGTCGGCGGCCGGGCGGAAGCCGCGGCCTCGATATGGCTGCCGCGCGGCCATGAGGCACGAATCGTTGAAGGCGCGCAGCACCTCGTTGTGCAGCTTCTCGACATCCACGGGTTGACTCCTTGCACAGGGCCTCGGCGGCAGCGCGTAGGCAGCCGCAGAGGCACGTTCCACGGGACTCTGCGAAGCTCCTACCCACTCCTCAGCCGAGCGTAACGAGACGGGAGACGGCGCGGCGGCGGATGCGCGGCGACTTCCCGCCGCTGCGGGCGCTCGCCGGCCGGGCGCGCTACGGCGCGGGGAGCGTGGCCGGCGCGTTTGCGCCGGCGGCCGCGACCGGGGCGCCGTCGCCGCCGTAGCCGGTGAGCGTATAGCCCTCGCCGCCCGGCAGACGCACGTAGTCGTAGTTGCCGGGGCCTCCGCCCGGCTGCATGGGACCGCCGGCGTAAGGGTTGACCGGCCACGGGTCGACGTACTTGCCCAGCCTCTCCGGCGTCACCACGGCCTCCGGCGGATACGTGCCGCGGGCGTTGTCCGCGCGCCAGGTCTCGATGCCCATCTGGATGTTGCGCATGTTGCGCACGCCCGTGCGCACCTCCGCCGCTCGGTCGACGCCGGGAGAAGGGGCGATCGACTCGATGCTGGACACGATCCCCCCGAGGATGAACAGCGGGAGGACGAAGGCCGCGAAGCCGGCGATCGCGCAGAGCGCGATGATCACGAAGAGGGCGACTGCCCAGCCCGGGAACGGCTGGCGCGCGCCCGGCGCCGGCGGCGGCGCCTGGCCGGGCAGCATCGGCGATGGATGCTGCGCCGCTGGAGGCGGCGCGACCGCCTGCGGCGCCCCGCACGCTGCGCAGAACCGGCCCTCCCCGGTCAACGGCCGTCCACACGATGAGCAGTACGGCATGAGGCCCCCGATGGTCGTGCTCACGACATCCAGCCAGTCGATTGTCCTCCGCGCGACGGATGACGGCAAGGGCCGGCGCGACGGATGGCGGCCGGGCGGGGCGCGAAGGGCCCCGCCCGCCCTCAGCCGACGATCTCGAGCGTGCGCACGACGGGCGCAGCTCCGTCGAGGTCGACGACGCGCACGGCGTGGTTGTTCGTGTCGGCGACGAAGAGCCGTCGCCCGGCTACGGCGACGCCCTGCGGCTCCCAGAAGCGGGCCGCGCCCGCGTCGCCGTCCTCGTGGCCGGGCTCCCCGCTCCCCACGAAGGCGTGGCTGCGTCTCGTCGCCGGGTCCACGCGCTTGACCCTGTCGTTGTACGTGTCGGCCACGTAGAGCACCTCCGCGCCCCCGGGACCCGGCCCGGCCGCGAGATCGTACGGATGCTGCAGCCGTACGTGCCCGCCCTGCCCGTCCTCGTCGCCGAACTCGAACAGCCCCTTGCCCACGATCGTCTCGACCTCCGGCCCGTCGCGGCCGTCGAGGTCGGCGAACCGGACGGCGCTCGACTCGCTGTCGGCGAAGTAGAGGCGACGCCCGACCAGCCGCGCGCCCATGGGCTGCGCGAGCGTGCAGCGGAAGGGCGGCCCGTCGCTGAGGTCCTCGCGGCCCGTACCGATCCACGGCTCCACGGCGCCGGTGACGAGATCGAGGCGCCAGAGCTGGTGCGTGCCGGCCATCGCCACCGCGAGAGCGACCGGGCCCTCGGCCGGTGCGACGCCGACTCGGGCACGTGCGGCGACCGTTCCGGCGGGGGCGGCGGGAAGCAGCTCGACGTCCCACGGCGAGCTGAGCGCCGCGCCGCGCCCCACGCCGGCCTCGTTGGGCCGCCGCGCCTGGTAGCCCGTACCCGCGATGGTCGTGACCTCGCCCGTCGGGAGAGCGACCGCACGCACCGCGTGGTTCTCAGCGTCGGCCACGAACAGGGTCTCGACGCCGGCCTCGGGCGCCAGGCCGGCCTCCGTCAGACGGCCGGGAGCCAGCGCCACTCCCTGCGGATGATCGAACGAAGCCTGGTCGGCGCCGCCGTTCACCGCGCCCTGGCGGCCGGAGCCGACGACGCGCACGACCCTCGCCCGAACGCCCCGCTCGTGAAAACCCTCATCCTCTACCTGAAGCTCAAGGATGCGGTCGTGCCCGCTATCTGCGACGAAAAGGCGGCCACCCTGCGCAGCCAGCACCTTTCCGGGGAAAGCGAGCGGGCCGTCGGGCTCAGGCGGCAGCCTGAGCGGCCACGGCCCGCGCCGCAGCCGCGCGCCGCCCGGAGCGTCCGCGCGGTCGAACTCGGCGATCAGGTCTGCGATCACCGGGGCGAGCTGCCCGGCGAGAAACTCGCCCGGCACGGCTCCCACGATACCGCCGGCCGGATCCAGCAACACGGCCGTCGGCCAGGCGCCGACGCCGTAGGCGCGCCAGATGCGAAACTGACGGTCGTTGACGATAGCGTGCTCGACGCGCAGGCGCTGCGCGGCGGCGGCGATGTTGGCGGTCACGCGCTCGGCGCGGAACTTGCCGCTGTGCACGCCGATGACGACCAGCTCATCGGCGAACCTCGCTTCCAGCTCCCGCAACTGCGGGAGTACGTGGATGCAGTTGATTCAGCCGTAGGTCCAGAAGTCGAGGAGCACCAGCTTGCCGCGCAGGCCGCGCAGGGTGAGCGGCCGCTCGACGTGGACCCAGTCGAGCCCGTCCTGGAACTCGGGCCCGGGCTCGCGGGTCTCTGGTGTGGACATCGACGCTCCGTTCCGAAGACGTGGGGCCGCCCGGCGGCGACGCGTTGTGCTCAGGATGCCCGCCGCCGCGGGCGGCGAATCACGGCAGGGCCGCGAGCGACCCGTGCATCCGTCGCCCCGGAGGTTTACCATGGCATCGTGCAGCTGGCATTCACCACGGTCGACGACTTCTACGCTCTGCTCGAGCAGGCGGGCGAAGCCCTCGACTACCGCGAGGTCTGGCCGCACCTCTTCCCCGTCGCCAACTGCCCTCCCGAGCTCATGTACAAGCTGGTCGCCGACATCGTGCACGGCGACGAGCGCTTTTCGTGGGAGAGCGACGTGCACGTCGGCCTGGCCACGTGGCGCGCCCGGCGCCGCGACCTGGCCGACGTCGCCTTCACCGTGGTCGACCTCGAGACCACCGGCGCAACGCCGGGGTTCGCCAAGATCACCGAGATCGGCGCCGTGCGCCTCGAGGGCGGACGCGAGGTCGACACCTTCTCGTCGCTCGTGAACCCCGGCGTGCGCATCCCCGAGATGATCACCGGCATCACCGGCATCGACGACGCCACCGTAGCCGACGCGCCCCCGATCGACGTCGTGCTGCCGCGCTTCGTGGGCTTCGCGGCGGACTCCGTGCTCGTCGCCCACAACGCGCAGTTCGACCTCAGCTTCCTCGACTACGAGCTCGGCCGCCTGCAGCGCCGCACCTTTCCGCGCCCGGCGCTCGACACGCTCCGCCTGGCGCGCAAGCTCTGCCCGCAGCAGCGCTGCTCGCTGAACGCCCTCAGCTCCCGGTTCGACACGAAGGTGAAGCCCGTGCACCGGGCCCTGCAGGACGCCCAGGCCACGGCCGAGCTCCTGCTCCTCTTCCTCAGCTGGCTGCAGGAGCAGGGCATGAGCACTCTCGAGGAGGTCGCGCGCTTCTGCGAACCCGGGGCGCGCCGTAACTACCACAAGATCTCGCTCACGGAGACGCTGCCCACCACACCCGGCGTCTACGTCATGCGCGACGAGAAGGGCGCCGCCCTCTACATCGGCAAAGCCGAGAACCTGCGGCGCCGCACGCGCGACCACTTTCTGCAGCGCCAGGCCTACGGCGCGCGGCAGGCGCTCGAGCTGCTCGACCGGTTCGATGTCGTCGAGACCGGCTCCGAGTTCGCCGCCCTGTTGCTCGAGGAGCGGCTCATCGCCAAGCACCGGCCGCTGTACAACTCGCACGGCACGCGGGTGCCCAGCTATCACTACGTCAAGCTGAGCGCCGACGACTACCCACGCCTGTACACCACGCCCAACCTGCGCGACGACGGCTCCTACTACGCCGGGCCCTTCCGCAAGGCCAGCCTGGCCCGGCGCTTCGTCGAGTGCCTCAACGGCGTGTACCCGCTGCGTACCTGCGCCCACCTGCCGGCGCGGGCGGCGTCCGGAGTGGCCGGCGAGCGCGGCCGCGGAGGCCACGCCTGCCCGCGGGCCGGCACCGGCGCCTGCCTGGCGCCCTGCAGCCGGCCGCTCAACGGGGAGTACGCGGCCGCGGTCGCCGCCGTGCGCCGCGTCCTCGAGGGGCACAGCGAAGACCTCGACGAGCGCCTGCAGGAGCGCCAGGCGGGCATGGTGCAGGCCCTGGCGTTCGAGCAGGCGGCGCGCCTGCAGAAGCAGCGCGAGGCACTGGAGCGCGCGCTGCGCACCGTGCGCCGCCTGCGCGCCGCGCAACGCGACGACGCGGTCATCGCCTACCCCGCGAAGCGTGCCGGCTGGGTCGCGCTCTGGGGCGTGCGCGGCGGCCGCATCGCCGTGGAGCGCGTGGTCGGCCGCGGAGCCTTCGGTGAGGACGCCGCACGCGGCTTGCTCACCGAGCTCGCCGCGGCCGCTCCGCCGTCGCCGCCCTTGCCGGCGACCATGCTCGACGAGATGCTGCTCGTCCACTCCTGGCTGCAGAGCCAGCGCGAGGCGGCGCACGTGCTCGACCTGCGCGCCCTGATCGCCGGCCGGCTGGCTCTCACCGAGGCGGCGGCGGCCCTCGTCGACCGCGTGCGGCTGTGCGCCGTCACGCCCTACTCTTCCATCGCCCGGCCACGCCCGCGCCGCAGCAAAAGCACCGCCCCGATGGCGACGACCGCCACGGCCACGGCGACGACCACGTAGATCAGGCTGTTGCTGCCGCCGCCGCCGCCCGCGTCCGCGGCGGCGACCTTGGGCCTGAGGTTCAGGTACGTGTCGATGCTGTCGTTGATGAGCGCCACGGGGCCGCTCCCCTCGGGCACCCGCGTCCAGCCTTCCCACTTGTCGGTGTTGTAGGCCTCGAGCTGCTGCTCGTAGTTGGTCACGATGTACGGGGCTTCCGCGTAGAAGATCTGCTGCATGCGGTCGACCAGCGGCTTGCGCTGCGCCGGGTCGATGGTCCGCGCCTGCTGCTCGTAGAGTTTGTCGTACTCGGCGTTCGACCAGACGGGGTCGTTCCAGCCCTCGATCTGACCGCTGGTGAACACGTTGAGGATGTAGTCGGGGTCCACGTACTCTCCCCAGCCCCAGATGTAGATGTCGTAGTCGGGTGCGTAGGTGCTGCCCTTGTAGTTGTAGAGGGCGTCGCTGATCGCGCCGGAATCGAGCGTCTGGAGGGTGATCTTGAGGCCGATGTCGGTGAACCAGCCGGAGACCAGTTTGCCGGTGTTCTGGCTGGCGACGTCGTCGGAGCGGGCCCACAGCCGAAGGTCGATGGGCTTGCCCTTGTATTCGCGCACGCCGTCGCCGTTCGTGTCTTTGTAGCCCGCCTCGTCGAGCATCTGCCTGGCCTTCTCGAGGTCAAAGCCGAAGGTCTCATCCGGCGCCGGCGACCAGGCGTACGTGGGCACGTCGGGCGTGATGATGCTCTGGCCGACGGTGGCGTAGCCGCCGTAGGCGAAGTCGACGATCTTCTGCTTGTCGACCGCCCAGCTGATCGCCTGGCGGAACTTGGGATCGCGCAAGACCGGGTTGCCCAGCGAGTCCTGGCTGTCGTAGCTGTTCATGCAGAGCTCGTCGAAGTAGCGCAGTTTGGCCGCGTTGGTCGTCAGCGACGGTTCCGCGGCGAGCGCCTTGAACTGCGCCGCCGGGATGCCCAGCGCGTAGTCCAGGGCGCCGGTCTTGAGGTCCTGGGTCATCGTGTCGCCGTTCTGGTAGATGGCGATGACGAGCTCGTCGATGGTGGGCTTGCCCTCGACCCAGTAGTCCCGGTTCTTGACGAGCTTGATGTAGCCGCCCTTCTTGACCGCGACGGTCTGGAACGGGCCGGTGCCGACGATCGGCGGCTTGTTGACGTAGTCGTTGCCGGCGCGCTTGCCGGGCACCTTGCTCCAGATGTGCTCGGGGAGGATGGGGATCCACAGGCGCAGCATGTTGGCCTTGGGCTTGCTGCAGGTCATCGTGACGGTGAAGTCGTCGAGCGCCTCGACCTTCTCGATGTTGTTCGTGTAGCTCGTGAAGGCGGTGAGGTCGTTCTTGATGATGTAGGTGTAGGTGAAGACGACATCGGCGGCGGTGAAGGGCTGGTCGTCCTGCCACTTGACGCCTTGGCGCAGGTTGAACGTCCAGACTTTGCCGTCGGGCGACGTATCCCAGCTCGTGGCGAGCTCGGGCCGCGGCGAGAGGTCGGTGTTGTAACCCACGAGGAAGTCGTAGTTGAGGTGGAAGATCTCGTAGGAGGTGCCGCTGTAGCCGACGAACGGGTTGAGGTTGTCGGCGTCGAAGGTCGTGCCGAACTGCACCTTGAGCGTGCCTCCAGAGACGGCCGGCGACGGCGAGCCGCCGGCCAGCGCGCCGCTGATTCCCCACGACAGGCCGGCGGTGAGCAGCAGGGCGAACAACGTGATGGCGACGCGCAGGCTGCGGCGGCGTCGCTCAGGTGCGTGACTCATGGCTCCCCCTCGTCGGGACGGACGGGCGCCCGGCAGCCGAGGTGGCTCCCTCACCCCGGTCAGACGACCCCTCTCCTGTAGGAGATGCTACATCCGGCGCGCGAAGCTGCCTAGGGCACGCGCCGGAGCTCCGCGACGGCGGGTGGAATCGGGGCTCAGGCTTCTTCGGCCTGCGGGCGCCGCCGCAACAGGATCACCGCGACCACCGCGACGACGACCACGCCGACAACGACCCACAGGCCGGCGCCGCCGCCGTACAGCGCCGGCGTCGGGCTCTCGCTCGCGGCGACGGCGCTGCCAAGGCCCCACACGAGGCCCAGCGCGAGCACCACCGCGGCGACGATCAGGATGAGTGCCGGACGACTGCGTTCCTTGATAGTCACGTGTCCCCCGTCTTCGTGGTGGCCCCTGCAAGGTGGCGCCCGGCCCCGTGATCCCCCACCGTCGAGTGCGCTCCTGAATCATAGTCCGCTGCAGGTCGCAGGGGTCAAGAGGCGAGAGACCCGGTCTTCCGGCGGCGGCGGCGGACCGCAGGCGGCCGGCGCCGGGCCGCGGTCGACGCCGATCGCGGCGGCCCCTGCCGGCCGTTCCGTCCGACGTTTACACGAACATATGTTCGTGTTACCGTTACGCTCCCTCACCCGTCAATCGACCAGCCCTCACCAGGAGCACCACATGTCTCGCGGCGGAGCCACCTCCAGCGACAAGCCCGGCGCCAACGGCGACCCCGGCGCCGGCGGCAGGCCTCGCGGCGGCGCCAGGCCCGGCGGCAACGGCGCGGCCACCCCGATCGCCGTCAGCTGGGACGAGCGGCAGCGCCGCCCGGTGAGCTTTATGTGGCGGCGCCGGCGCTACCGCATCGAGCGCGTGCTCGAGACGTGGGTCATCGAGACAGGCTGGTGGAAAGACGACGGCCACGTCAGCCGTTCGTACTGGCGGGTGCGCGCCGAGGGACGCGTGTTCGACCTGCGCTACGACCGCCTCACGAAGGCGTGGGCGCTCGAGCAGGCGCTCAATTGAGCCGGGAGAGCCGATGAGCTTCGTCCACCTGCACACCCACACCACCTTCTCGTTCGGCGACGGCGCCTGCCGCATCCCCGAGCTGGTGGCCGCCGCCGCCGGCATGGGCATGCCGGCCCTGGCGGCCACCGACCACGAGGGGCTCTACGGCGCCGTGCGCTTCTACCAGGCCTGCAAGGCGGCCGGCATCAAGCCCATCGTCGGCGTCGAGCTCACGGTCGAGCCGGCCGTCGGCCGCGACGGGCGGGTGTGGCAGCCGGACGCGAATGCGCCGGCCGGGGCGTCGGCCACGGCAGGCGCGGAGGGCGGGCACGGGGGTGAGGGAGGCTCGCGAGGCGCCGCGTTCGCCGCCGACGGCCACATCCGGCATCTCACGGCGGCGGCCACGGTGCCCCCCGCCGCCGCGAGCGCCGCCGGCGCCGGCGGCCACCACCTGGTGCTCCTCGCCCGCGACTACAAGGGCTGGAGCAACCTCTGCCGCATCATCAGCGCCGCGCATCTGGAGCACCCGGGCGAGCCGCCGCTGGCGCGCCTCGAGACGCTCGCCGAGCACGGCGGCCACCTTGTCGCGCTCAGCGGCTGCCGCCGCGGCGAGATCTGGTCGCGCCTCCTGGCCGGCGACCGCGCCGGCGCCCGCGCCGCGGCCTCCGTCTTCCACGAGATCTTCGGCCGCGAGTTCTTCGTCGAGCTGCAGCACGAGCTGCTCCCCGACTCGGGCGCCTCGCTGCGCGCCCTCGACCTGCTGGCCCACGAGCTCCGCCTGCCCACCGTGGCCACCAACGACGTGCACTACACGGTCAAGGCCGACGCCGGCCTGCACGACGTGCTCGCCGCCGAGGCCGCCAACCAGCCGCTGCCCAACCCGCTGGGGCGCAAGAACGCCGAGCTCTACCTCAAGAGCCCGGCGCAGATGCGCCGCCTCTTCCAGCGCTACCCCGAGGCCTACGCCAACGCCGCCCGCATCGCCGCGCGCTGCAACCTCGACCTCGGCCTCGGACGCCTCCTCTTCCCCGCCTACCCGCTGCCGCCCGGCGAGACCGCCTTCTCGCTGCTCTGGAAGCGCTGCTTCAAGGGTGCCGAACAGCGCTACCGGCCGCTCACCGCCGAGGTCACGGCGCGCCTCGAGCGCGAGCTCAAGGTCGTCGAGGAGCTCGGCTTCGCCGAGTACTTCCTCGCCGTGCACGACATCGTCGAGTTCGCCAGAGGCCGCGGCATCTATTACTCGGGCCGCGGCTCGGCCGGCAACAGCATCGTCAGCTACGTGCTGCGCATCTGCGACGCCGACCCCATCGCGCACGAGCTGCTCTTCGAGCGCTTCCTCAACCCGGCGCGCCGCGAGATGCCCGACGTCGACATCGATTTCTGCTCGGCGCGTCGCGACGAGATCATCCAGTACATCTACGAGCGCTTCGGCCACGACAAGGTCGCCATGGTGGCCACCGTCAACACGGTGCGCGCGCCCTCGGCGGTGCGCATCGTGAGCCGCGCCTTCGGCTTCACGCCGGAGGAGATCGACGGCCTGTCCAAACGCGTGCCGTGGGGCAGCGCCGCCAAGCTCGGGGAGATGCTCGCCGAGCGCCCCGAGCTCGCCGACCACGAGTTCCAGCACCCGCACTACCGCCGGCTCGTGCACGTCGCCGAACGCCTCTCCGGCTTCCCGGCGCATCTCGGCACCCATCTCGGCGGCTTCATCCTCTCGCGCGACCCGCTCACCGACCGCGTGCCGCTGCAGTGGGCCGCCAAGGGCGTCGTGGTGGCCCAGTTCGACAAAGACGACGTCGAGACGCTGGGCCTGGTCAAAATGGACATCCTCGCCCTCAAGATGCACTCCGCCATCGCCGAGGCGGTGCGGCGCATCGAGGCACGCACCGGCGAACAGGTGCGCGCCTGGGAGCTGCCGCGCGACGACCCCGAGGTCTACAGGCTCATCCGCTCGGCGCGCACGGTGGGCCTGTTCCAACTCGAGAGCTCGGGGCAGCGCAACCTGGCCACGCGCCTGCAGGAGCGCGACTTCGAAGACGTGATCGCCGCCATCTCGCTGTTTCGCCCGGGGCCGCTGCAGGCCGACATGATCGCGCCGTTCATCAGGCGGCGGCACGGCCGCGAGCCGGTCACCGTGCCGCATCCGTCTATGGAGCGCATCCTGCGGCGCACTTACGGAGTGATCGTCTACCAGGAGCAGGTCATCGAGGTGGCGGCCGCCGTGGCCGGCTTCAGTCTCGCCGAGGGCGACCTGCTACGCCGCACCATGACGCACGAGCGCTCGATGGAAGAGATGGACGAGATCGGCCGCAGCTTCGTCGAGAAGGCGGTGGCGCGGGGCGTCGAGCGGGTGGCGGCCGACGAGGTCTTCCGCCAGCTCCGCGGCTTCGCCGCCTACGGCTTCAACAAGGCGCACGCCGCCTGCTTCGCCATCGTCTGCAACGCCAGCGCCTGGCTCAAGGCGCACTACCCGGCCGAGTTCTACTGCGGCATCCTCAACAACCAGCCCATGGGGTTCTACTCGCCGCGCGTGGTGCTCAACGACGCGCGGCGCTTCGGGCTCGCGGTGCGGCCGCTCGACGTCAACCTGAGCGGCGAGTGGTTCGAGGTCGAGGACGACGGGCGGGCCTTGCGGGTGGGGCTGGCCTACGTCAAGGAGATGAGCGGCGCGGCGCGGCGGGCGATCGTCGAAGGGCGCGGCGGTGACGGCCGCTGCCGGGTGGGTGAGGGGGTCGGGGGACCGTCGCCGGCGCCGGCATACGCCGCGCCGGCTCCGATGTCCCCCTCTCCCCCTCACCCACCCTCCGCGGCCGCTTCGTGCGCCGCGGCCGAGCGCCCGGCCGACGCATCGCCCGCGGGCGGCCCGCCGCGGCCGTACACCTCGCTGGCCGACTTCGTGGCGCGCACGCGCGTGAGCCGCGAGATCGCGGAGAACCTCGTGCGCCTCGGCGCCTTCGACGCGCTCGGCGTGCGCCGCGAGGAGCTCGTCGCCCAGGCGCCGCTGCTCTACGCCGGGGCGCGGCCGGCGAGGCGCGAGGTGACGGCCGGCGCGCGAGCGGCCGCCGACGAAGGCCTCGACCAGCCGCGCCTCGCCCTCGACGAGCAGTTCGCGCCGCTCGCCTTCCTCCCCGACTGGTCGCGGCAGCGGCGCGTCAGCGTCGAGCTCGAGCTGCTCGGCCTCAACGTGAGCGCCCACCCGCTGCGCTTCGTGCGCGACCAGGTCCAGGCCTTGGGGGTCACGCCCATGGCGCGCCTGCCGCAGGTGGCGCACGGCCGCCGCGTGCGTCTGGCCGGCGTGCTGGAGCGCGCCCAGATGCCCTGGATCCGCAGCGGCCACCGCACCATGTTCCTCACCCTCGAGGACGAGACCGAGCTGGGTCAGGTGGTGGTCTTCAACGACGTCTACCTCAAGTACGGGCGCGTGCTCAAGGACGCCATCTACCTGCTGGTGGAGGGCGAGCTGCAGAACGACGAGGAGCATGGCCTGGCGGTGGTGGCGCACAAGATCATGGACCTCACGAAGGTGCTGGGCCGCGACGAGGCGCTGCCGGGCGGCGAGCGCCGGGCCGGCGAAGCCGGCGGCGCGCTCGCCGCCCCGGGCTCCGTGCCCGGCGGCGGCTTCGCCTACCAACGGCCCGACGCCTGGGAACTGCCGGCCGTCGAGCCGCGCACGCGACCCGGCCGCACAGGATGACCATCACCGCTATCCTGGCGTTTCATGACCTGTCAGGGTACACTGAGTCGTAACCCCGCCCGAAGCAGGTGACGACATGAGCCCCACAGCAAGGGTCAAGTTCTCCACGCAAGTCGATCCGCAGCTCCTCAAGCAGGTGCGCGACATCGCCGACGCCGAGGGCCGCATGCTGCAGGCGGTCATCGAAGAAGCCCTCCGCACCCTCGTCGAGGAGCGTCGCCAGAGCCGGCCGCGCGCCCGCGTCCTGGCTGCCTACCAGGCTGGCGTGGCCGTCTTCGATCCGCTCTACAAGAAGCTCGCTGAGTGACCTGCTACCTCACGCTCGCCGAGGTCGTCGCCATGCACGCCGACCTCATCGAGCGCTACGGCGGCACGCCGGGTCTCCGCGATCTCGGGCTTCTCGACGCCGCGCTCTATCGCCCGCAGAGCGGCTACTACCAGGACATCGTCGAGGAAGCTGCCGCCCTCTGGGAGAGCCTCGACCAGAACCACCCGTTCATCGACGGCAACAAGCGCGCAGCCTTCGCGGCTACTCAAGCCTTCCTGTTCGTCAACGGGCTCACGATCGTCGCCGAGCCGCTCCAGACGTTCGCCTTCATGGACGACCTCCGGGCGCGCGGCGAGTTCGACTTCGCGCACCTCGACGCCTGGCTACGCGAGCACACGCGAAGTTGAGTGGCTTCAGAGCGAGCACGCCCCGCGCCAGAGCCCTCAGAACACGGCGACCTTGATCACGACCTCGTCGCCCTTGAGCAGGCGAGAGCCGGCGACG
>Ga0209840_1000122_pt1 | contig 17237 bp, 14 predicted proteins | sample PersoiDNA2013190_FD_185802 | JGI IMG/M metagenome (GOLD analysis project Ga0209840, IMG submission 185802) | Permafrost soil microbial communities from the Arctic, to analyse light accelerated degradation of dissolved organic matter (DOM) -... | ecosystem: Environmental > Terrestrial > Soil >... | reverse complement strand
CGTTTTTATTGTCAATACGTGTCAACCCGTCAAAGACCTGTAGTTCGATGTTGGCTTCCGGAATGCCAGTTGTAATGGCTGGATCGATCGCAGCGGGCTCAGTCGCCAGGTTGTACGTTACCTCCTGAGTAACTGCCTTTGGTGACGGTGCACAAGACAGTCCACCAGATAACGAGAACAGGAATACTGCCATCAAGACAAGTGACAGTGCTTTCCTCATACAATAGCCTCCCCTGTCCCAAACAGGATTTGTCGCAGGTGCGACACCCTCTAATATTATCAACTGGCAGCAAAAATACAACAGAGCGAGACCGAGAGTCCCAATTCTTCTCTCGGTCAACACTCCAACATTCAGAAGCGCTGGTCACGAAGACCGGCGCTTCTGTTTGCAGTCGGTTTTAGCTACTTGCCCTTGGCTGTTTTAACGGGCGGAGTAGCCTCTGAAGAAGCGTCCTTGAAGAGCTCTTTGATGGTACCGAGACTTCCCATGAGAGCACTGCTCTCGTACGGCAGGAACACCTTGTTGGATGGGTTTGCGCTGATGGCTTCGAGCGTCTCCATGTACTTCAGCGCCAAAACGTCCTGGGAGGCGCCACCCTCGTGGATGCCCTGAAAATACGCAATCGTCCCTTGTTTGCGAGCGTTCGCGACTGTGATCAATGCCTGTGCCTCACCCTCAGCATTGAGGATCCTCTGCTGCCGAGCGCCCTCGGCACGAAGAATCGCTCCCTGTTTCTCTCCTTCAGCCTTGTTGATCTCGGCTTCCTTGAATCCTTCGGCTTCGAGAATGACGGCACGTTTGCTACGCTCGGCCTTCATCTGCCGCGTCATGGCCTCGAGGATCTCAGCCGGCGGGTTCACTGACTTGATTTCCGCACGCGTGACCTTGACACCCCATGGGTCCGTGGCAACGTCGACGATCTGGGTCAGCTCGTTGTTGACATTCTCGCGCGAGACCAGAAGCTCATCGAGGTTCAGACTGCCCGAGATGTTGCGAATGGACGTCATGGTGAGCTTGAGGATGGCCTCGTTGAGATTGCGTACCTCATAGACCGACTTCACAGGGTCCGTGAGATAGTAGTACAGAACGATGTCGATGCTCGTAGGAACGTTGTCCTTTGTGATGACAGCCTGGGGTGGATAGTCCCACGCCTGTTCTCGCAAGTCGACGACCGCCCTCACACTATCGAGGATAGGGATCAGGAAATGCAGGCCGGGCTTCAGCTCCCGGCTGAATTTCCCGAGGCGCTCGACGATGACCGCGGTGCTCTGGCGAACAATCAGAATGTACCGCAAGGCAAAAAGCAGAACTACGGCGATCCCAACCAGCCACCAGACAAAGGTCCAGTTGAACGTGAATGGCATGAGTACCTCCTATTCCTTTCTCACAGTCAAAGTGACACCTTCGATCGAGACGACAACAACCTTGTCGCCTACGGCGGCCACGGCTGTCTCATCATCAAGAATGGCTCTCCATGTCGTACCTTTGAGCGCCACGCGTCCCGCACCACCAGCTGAGATAGCCATGACGGTGCTTGCCGTCTTACCTATCATCTCTTCAGTATTCGTTCGCATCTTGGAACCACCCCTCAACAAACGCGAATTGATGTAACGCCCAACGAGTGCCATGAGCGCAAACGATACCAGGAAGAACACAACGAACTGCACTGACGTGTTGAACCCGGCCCAGCAGAATAGGAGCGCAGCGAGGGCCCCACCCGAAAACCAAACCAGCAGGTAGTAGGGAAGGAAGGCGTCTACCACGGCACACACAACTGCCATCGTTATCCAGAAACCAATCATGAACACCTCCCCGTAACGGAAACCCTTTCGTCGCGTGATGCTGTTGTCATTCTAGTACCATGCATGTGCAGTTCAATAGGGTGGCAAACAACTCGCGTGAGCGAACGCAAATGCCCGCTACAGTTTCTTCAGCTGGGCGTACTGCGCGGCCAGCTTCTTGATGCCAACCTTCTTGAAATCAATGACGGTGAACTGATCGTTGCCGTCATAGAACACCTCCAGAACTTTCCCGGTGCCGAAAATATTGTGCATGACCATGTCGCCCTCGATGAGTTCGGGCCGCTCGCGAGACGATACTCCGGCGACCTTCTCCCTGGTCAGTTCCATCTCCTTGATGAAACGCGATGGTTCCTGGAATCCCGAGCCGTAGTAGCTGGTACGCTGCGTGCAGTACGTTATTGCGAGTTCCTTGCGCGCGCGTGTGCATGCCACGTAGAACAGCCGTCGCTCTTCTTCGATGTCGGCGCTGCTGTCCAATGCCCGGCGGTGGGGAAAGACCCCTTCCTCGGCACCGACGACGAACACGTCGCTGAACTCGAGACCCTTGGCCGAGTGCGCCGTGATGAGCAAGACCCCTTTTCCCGTGCCTGGCTTCATGCTGTCCTGGTCCTGTATGAGCGCCACCTGCGACAGATAGGCCCCCAGCGAGCAGTCCTCACTCATCCTGTCGAACTCATCGACAGTGCGCATGAACTCCCCGAGATTTTCGCGTCTCGACTGCCGTTCGAAGTCGCCTTCCTCACCTTCGTCGCTGTATTGTTCAAGAAGTCCCGACGAGGCAAACACGAGGTTGGCCGCACTGATCGCCGACTCGCCCGCCGCGCCGATGTGCACAATGAGATCGACAAATGCCTCCAACTTGTCCTTGGTCTTGCCGGCCTTCGCCTGCCCGACCCATTCGGGCAATGCCATGAACCACGACGTGCCATGCTCGGCCGCCAGCTGCTTCAGTTCGGAGAGGCTCTTGTCGCCGAACCCCCGAGAAGGCCGGCTCACTGCCCGTTCGAACGCAAGATTGTCGCTCGGGTTGAAACCAAGCCGGAGATATGCGAGAACATCCTTCACTTCCTGCCGTTCGTAGAATTTCAGCCCACCGACAATCTGATAGGGGATATTCGACGCAAGCAGCGCTTCCTCGATGACACGAGACTGGCTGTTCATCCGATAAATGACCGCCATGTCTCGAGGATCCGCACCACCCCGAACCAGGGCATCGATGCTCGAGGCGACGAAGCTGGCCTCTTCCTCCGGCGTCAGAGCTTCGAACAGACGCACTGGAGTACCTGTTCCGTTGTCCGTCCAGAGCTTCTTCGCAAAACGCGTCCGGTTGCGTACCACCAGGGAATTCGCCGCGTCGAGGATGGACTGTGTCGACCGGTAGTTCTGTTCAAGCTTGACGACCGTCGCACCTGGATAGTCCTTCTCGAACCCGAGAATGAGCTTGCTGTTAGCGCCACGGAATGCATATATGCTCTGATCATCGTCACCGACAACCGTGACGTTGCCGTGCATCTTCGAAAGCCGCTTGACCAGTTCATACTGCATTTTGTTCACATCCTGGTACTCGTCCACCAGAACATGCTCGAACTTCGAGCTGTAGTACTCCTCAACCTCCGGACACTTGTCAAACAACCGGATGACCAGCGCAATGAGATCGTCGAAATCCAGCAGATTCCCTTGCTGGAGACGCTTCTGATAGAGCTTATAGACAGTCGCCGTCGCCTTCTCGATGTAGCTATAGCCATAGTCAGAGAGCTCTTCGGGAGCAACCAGATTCGACTTCGCGTCGGAAATGCGGTAAACGATCTTCTGTGGCTCGTAGGTCTTCGGGTCCATGTTCAGCTCTTTGAGGACCTGTCGTACAAGACGCGTGCGATCATCTTCGTCGATGATGACGAACCTGTTCGTGTAACCCAGATCAAGTTTCTCGATCTGCTCTCTCAGGATACGGCCGCACAGCGAGTGAAACGTGCCAATCCACAGTCCTTTGCGGGAGAGGTCGGTCCCAATGAGCGCGTCGACGCGCGAGCGCATCTCACCTGCTGCCTTGTTGGTGAACGTGACGGCCATGATGTGCGATGGGGCAATACCACGCTTGGTGATGAGATATGCGAGCTTATAGGTGATGACTCTGGTCTTGCCCGAGCCCGCACCCGCAAGCACGAGGCAGGGACCCTTGCATTCCTCGACAGCCCTGAACTGCTGTGGGTTGAGGTCTCCCTGGAAATCCAGAGGCATCAGGCGGCTCCGCCGACAGTCATCGTCAAAAGCACCAGGACACCAAGCCCGAGCAGCGTCGGGAGGAGGTAGAGAACAAGTGCCTTCGCTGTGCTCTTCTCATAGAAGAACCGGACCGCCAGGACTCCCATGACGAGCACATACAGGACAGCTCCATAGGCGAAGACATCGAGAACGATACCACTTGCGACACCGGCCGTGAGTATCCCGACCACACGCAGAGCCGCTCCCACCAGCCCGGAAAAGCTGAGGGCAACATACATGTGCGGAGCCGCAGTGCGCTTCCATACGAGTTGCGCTATGGCGTCGATGATAACCACCGACAACATCACGAGAATGAAGGGCTCGGTCACAAACGTCCAGAACGTCCCCGGAGCTTGTTGTGCCTGGGTAATGGCGTCTGTCATCTGGCTTGTGAGACCAACGGACTTCAGGAGGCCGACGATATCCATGAGGCGGAAACTCATCGCATCAATGACGCCTGTCAGCAGCAAGGCAATCAGGGCCGCGAGTACTGACGGATGCTCACGAATCCGGCGCATACCCTCGGCGGGGCGTCTCACAAACAGGAACAGCAGATCGATGAAATATCCCACGTCTATCTCCTTTTCATATGCAGCAACGATCAAAAGGTACGGTCGACAGACATCTACGTGCCTGTCACGGAGCGTGTATTTCAGTATACCGAGGAACCGGCCCCAGCCAACGGTGACCGCCGCTGCCGGTCGTCACACCTTGTTGACGCGCCATAAGCTGGGCTCATACTAAGAAAAGACGAGCAGGCGCATCGGAGGTGCCAAGTGCTGTTCGACACGATCTTCGTCATATCAGCAGCGATCATTATCGTCCAGAACCTGTTTTCCAAACAGGGAAAGATTGGCATATCCCTTCTGGCAATCGGCTTGTCTGCACTCCTGACAGCCTCGCTTACGCCGTATTACGTCAGCTTCATCAGGCTCCCGAATCAAGGCCTTGCTACTGTCGCCTATTATATCGTAACCTATCTGCTCTTGTACGTTCTGATTGCCGTTCCCGCCGTCATCCTCTCATCGATCATCAAGATCGCCATCGCAGGACTTCTGTTGGGACTGGTGACGCATCTTCTGCCCGTTTCCCTCTCGGCTGGTCTCGTAAGCAAGAGCCGCATCTATCCCCTGATGGCACCCCTGTTTTCCAGACTCCCTCCGATCGATGTCCAGGCTCTGGGAAGCTGGCTCCACAATCTACTGCCCGGAAGCCACTAGGAGGCCCCGGCGCTACGCCTTGTCGCGTGTGCCGGGCTCCACGTGAATCACAACCTCCTCGACAATTGGGACAGAGGCCTTGATGCGCTTCTCGACTTGCTCGGCAAGCTCGTGCCCTGACGCGACGGAGATGGTCGGCAGAACGTCGAGATGAAGGTCGACGGCGAGATCGCTGCCCTCGAACCGTGTGCGGATGCTATGTGCATCCTGGACTCCCGGGATCGACTCCGCCGCAGCCCTGATGCTCTCCACCACACCTTGGCCCGCACTTCGACCAATGAGGATGTTGATGTTTGGCAGGAGAATACCAAGAGCGAACCTGATGATCAGCACAGCAACGATGACCGTGATGATAGGGTCGAGCACCGTCCACCGCTGCTCACCAACAACGATAGCGGTGATGCCCACGAACGTGCCAAACGAGGACATCGCATCGGAACGGTTTTCCCAGGCGTTTGCGACAATACCCTGGTTGTTTAGCCTCTTTCCCCATCGGAAGTTGTAGTGATACAAATACTCCTTGCATACTGCGGTGACAAGAGCTCCAGCCATCGCAATCCAGCTGATTTCGTATCTCAGGCCGTGGTTGACGATTTGGTCGATCCGGATGACCCCCGATCGGATGAAACTCGCACCGACTCCCACCAATATCAGGCCAAAAGCTGCAGCCATAAGCGTCTCGACGCGCTTGTGACCATATTGATGGTCTGCGTCCGGCGATTTGGCGGCGATACGCAGGCTGATAAGGAGAAGGATATCAGTTACAAGGTCGGACGCCGAATGTACTCCATCTGCCAGAACGGCCTGGCTGTGGCCGAAGTAGCCTGCCAGAACCTTCAGAAGCGACAGGCCCAGATTTGCCCCTGCCACCCTCCACGTTATCCTCGCCCCTGTCTGGGCACGCTCAGCATCACTCAGCCCTGTCATTGTCATATGTCCTCTCGCATCGTATCGGTGTGGAGGTCCCGCGGCAATGCCGCTGCAGTGACTGCCCGACTTTCCTCGTCTGATCCTCTCTGACGTGTGTCCTTGCTTGGGCACACGCTCGAAGTATAGGTTCGTACATCTTCCTGTCAACAAGAAAACACTGCATGCATGCGAACTGAAACTGGAGGCTGTTGCGCCAAAATTCGCCTCCACCAGCAACGAGATTATCTCACAGTCCCTCGTTGACAATTGGCCCAGCCCCGGCTACGCTATATTTATAGATACAGGTGCTGCGGAAGCCGATCCGGCAAGACCGTCTGCCACTGGGAGGAACGATGGATGACAAGTTTGCACGAGAGGGTCTGACCTTCGATGATGTCCTGCTGATTCCCGGAAAATCGGACGTCCTGCCACACGACGTCGATCTCGGGACACAGCTTACGCGCTCGATCCACCTGAATATCCCAATCGTCAGCGCTGCCATGGATACTGTCACCGAATCCACAATGGCCGTAGCAATGGCACTGGAAGGCGGCATTGGCTTCATCCACAAGAACATGTCCATCGAACGTCAGGCTGCAGAAGTCGCCACGGTCAAGTCCATCTGCATTCACATACCTTCTTCCATAGCTCACCTCGATCCGCGGCAGACTGTTCTCGAAGCACACGATCTGCTGGACCGGTTCAACGTTTTCGCATTGCCACTCATGGAGGGGCGCCATCTGGTCGGCCTCGTCACTCCCTCAGATCTTGCTTTTGAAGAGCCATCGACCCTTCTCTCGCAGCTCCTCCACGCGAGCTCGAAGATCGCAATCCCGCCGGGCCTGGATGCGCCTGGCCTCTCCACACATCTTGCAAAGTGGGGCATACGGGAACTTGCTTTGGCCGATGCAGATGGCCAATTGGCCGGTTTTGCGACAATCGATGAGATTACGCGGACGCTGGCATCTCCCGAGGTTGTAACAGACGACAGGGGCAGACTGCTTGTGGGAGCTGCAGTCGGTGTGGCAACCGACTTGCTCGCACGAGCCCGCTCGCTCGTCGAAGCAGGGACAGACCTGCTTGTGCTCGACAGTGCTCACGGTCATTCCCTTGGCATCGTCAGAGCCGTAGCGCTCCTCAAACAGGCATTCCCCGTCGTCCCCATTCTGGCGGGCAATGTGGCGACACCAGAAGCTGTTCGCGACCTGGTCATCGCCGGAGCTGATGCGGTGAAGGTCGGCATAGGTCCGGGGTCGATCTGTACGACCCGTATCATAGCGGGAGTCGGCATGCCCCAGATGACCGCCATCTACGAGTGCGCCCAGGAGGCCCAGCGCCATGACGTTCCCATCGTCGCCGATGGAGGCATCCGGTACTCCGGCGACATCACAAAAGCTCTTGCAGTTGGAAGCAACACGGTCATGCTCGGCGGTCTTCTCGCCGCCACAGTCGAAAGTCCGGGCGACGTCGTCACGGCAGGGAACAGACAGTACAAGACCTACCGCGGCATGGGATCGCTTGGCGCAATGGAGCAGGGAAGCAGCGACCGATACTTTCAGGATACTCGGTTCAAGCTGGTACCTGAGGGTATCGAGGGCCGCGTTCCCTTGAGGGGTTCGGTCCACGACGTCCTATATCAATTGCTGGGCGGTCTGCGAGCGGGCATGGGCTATTGCGGTACACCAACACTCGACCTTCTGCGAAGTGAATCCCGCTTCGTGCGAATCACAGGAGCAGGACTTCGCGAGTCTCATCCCCATGACGTCGATATAACGAACGAAGGTCCCAACTACCGCCCAGAATGAACTCCACTGCAAAGCACGAACTTGTTCTCATCCTGGACTTCGGCGGTCAGTACACCCGACTCATCGCACGTCGAGTCCGCGAACTTCACGTTTTTTGCGAGATCATCCCGTTCGACACAGCACTCGAGACGTTGACCGGGAGGAACCCGAAGGCAATCATCCTGTCCGGTGGTCCCGCCAGTGTATACGCCGCCTCTGCCCCTGTCTGCGACACAGCCGTTTTCGAAGTCGGGGTTCCGATCCTTGGTATCTGTTATGGAGCCCAGTTGATGGCCAGGCTGCTTGGGGGGTCCGTTGAACACGCTCCAGCAGGCGAGTATGGGAAGACAATTGTCAAATTGGACGAGATTTCCTCTCTGTTCCACGGTCTTCCCGTCGAGACATCCTGCTGGATGAGCCACACCGACCGCATCGGGACCATCCCCCCGGGCTTCCGGACCATCGCCTCCACCCCGGCATGTCCGGTTGCTGCCATGGAGAATCCCGACCGACGACAATTCGGCATACAGTTCCACCCCGAGGTGGTTCACACCCCCGTCGGCCGCGACGTCCTGCGCCACTTCCTTTTCGAGGCGGCAGGCTGCTCAGGCGACTGGACGATGTCCAGTTTCGTGGACGATGCCATCCAGGACATTCGCTCGAGAATAGGCCATGAGAGAGCGCTGTGCGCCCTCTCGGGCGGTGTCGACAGCTCGGTCGCAGCGACGCTCGTGCACCGTGCCATCGGCAATCGCCTCACGTGCGTGTTCGTAGATACCGGGCTGCTCAGGACGGGCGAGGGCGACCGTGTCGAATCGCTGTTCCATCGCCGCTTTGATATGCCTCTTGTGCGCATTGATGCCTCAGCACGGTTCTTCGCGTCGCTCAAGAATGTCACGGAGCCCGAGAAGAAGCGCAAAGTCATAGGCGCGGCATTCATCGACTGCTTTGCCGAGCAGGCGCGCGCCATGCAGGGCATCCCGTTTCTCGTCCAAGGGACACTGTACCCGGACGTCATCGAATCCGGAAATTCAGTCGCCAGCACCATCAAGAGCCACCACAACGTCGGCGGCCTGCCTGCAGATCTCTCATTTTCGCTCATCGAACCACTCCGACTGCTGTTCAAAGATGAAGTGCGCGACCTTGGCCGCGCTCTGGGACTACCGGAAGAACTTGTAGACAGACAGCCGTTCCCGGGTCCTGGTCTGGGCGTCCGTATCCTTGGCGAAGTGACACCAGAGAACGTCGACATTCTGCAGCGTGCAGACGCCGTCGTCGAACGAGTGATGAGAGCTTCCGGCTGGTATACGAAGGTGTGGCAGTCGTTTGCAGTACTTCCTGGTATCCGAACTGTCGGCGTCAAGGGTGACGAACGGACGTATGCCCATACAATTGCCCTTCGTATCGTCGAGAGCAGTGACGGCATGACCGCCGACTGGGTGCGGCTTCCTGCCGACGTACTCGAGGAGATATCTCACGCGATTACCAGCGAACTGCCTGAGGTCAACCGGGTGGTCTACGATATTACGTCGAAACCCCCCTCCACAATCGAGTGGGAGTAGAGCTAACCACAATATGCAGACGGCAGACGCCCCTTCTAACAAGAAGGGGCGTCTGCGTTCTTCAGGCAAGAACCTCAGTCTCTCGTGACGTCCCGCCGCTGTTCAGGTGACAGATCGAGACCCAGCGTCCCTCCAGGGTTCATGATGCCATGCGGATCAAAGTGACACTTCAAGGCACGATACACATCCATTGCCGGCGTACCGATCTGGGCCTCCAGCCATGGGGCCGTCATCTTGCCGATTCCGTGGTGATGGCTCATCGCAGCCCCCGATTTCTGAATGGCGTCCAGGATACCGGTCTGATAGGCGATATAGTCAGGGATCTCATCAATGCGCGCTATGAAGATGAAGTAGAGATTGCAGCCCTGCGGATAGAAATGGCTCATATGCGTGGTACAGATGGTCTTCGGTCTGCTGTGGCAGAAAGCGCGGACGGTCTCATAGACACTCTCGAGGTTTTCCCAGTTGACGGCACATTCCAGCGTGTCTGTCATGATCCCATAGTCTTGCAGGTCCTCGCGCATGTAGGGATCACGAAAACGGCCCTTCTCCCAGCCTTTGGTCACGAAGCCAGTTGTGTACGTCGCCCCATGGCGCCGGCAGATGCGACCAATGTTCCGTGCTACGTTTCTGGTGAAAGCCGCCTCGCCGTCCGTGAACCCAAGCATCAGACAGCGCTCCATGGGCCTGTATCCTCTGGCGGACAGAATCCTGTCGATGACCGTCTCTTCGACACCGTAGAGTTTGAGAGCAACATCGGTCTCTTCGGGGTCGGACAATCGGAACACCGACGGGAAGCCAAACTGGCCTTGCATAATCTCTCGCGCCGCCTCTCTGCTCTCTTCCCACGTACGGAAGACATAGCTGAAGCGCCGCTGGTTCTCCGGCATCAGGTGAAAGACTCTGAGCGTCACTTCGGTCAGGACACCAAAGGCCCCCTCGCTGCCCATCATGATTTCGTCGATGGACGGTCCCGTAGCTGTTGCAGGATATTCACCCGTCCGCAGTATGCCGACAGGCGTCACGTATTCCTGACAGACCACGAGATCCTCGATCTTACCGTAGTAGGTGGAGTTCTGCCCGGCGCCTCTGGTGACAACCCACCCGCCGACCGCCGAGTACTCGAAGGACTGGGGAAAGTGCCCGCATGTGTACTTCCTCGTCGCATGAAAACGTTCGGGCGCTTCGTTGAGTGCTTTTTCGAGGTCGGGACCCGACATGCCCGCCTGGACTGTGATGGTATGATTCTTCTCGCTGAACCGCACAACCCTGTTCATGTGGACGCGCATGTCCAGCGTCACGCCACCCCGCACCGCCTCGACGCCCCGTGTCACGGAAGATCCACCGCCATACACGTAGAGCGCAATCCGCTGGTCATCGCAAAAACGGACGATCGACTCGATATCGGCAGTACTCCGTGGATGCAGAACCACGTCGGGCACGTTTTCGACGACGCCCTCGCGCAGACGCATCAGGTCGACCATGGTCTTGCCATACGCCACCTGCAGCCGCGAGTACGCGTCGGTACGGATGTTATCCGAACCCACGATGGCCGTCAGAGCGTCCAGCTGCTTTTTCTCCATGTGGCTGGGAATCTCCTGGGGCACCTGCTCCAGACCCATCTTCTCTCGGCGCTGAAAGTCCGCGTCAGTCATCCCAAACGTCTCCTTCATGAGCGCATAGAGACGCTTGTTCGGATGCTTGAACTCTGTCGGACCACCCCACTTCAGGATAGAACGGAAGGAGCCAGGCGGCGCGGTGTCTTCGAACCAGTCCGGCTGGAACGTGCTTTTCTTGTCGGTCATCAAGCCTCCTCAGATGTCTGGATACCCGGTTATCTGCTGAATCTCACGGTAGAGCGGCTGCAGCGCGGGATAAATGCGCTTGTAGACGCGCGTGTACAGTTCGTGGTAAACACGGGCCGCCTCAGGACGTGGCAGAAACGTACTGTCCCAGTGAACCATTTGTTGTACCGCCTCTTCATGCGTGGCATAGACACCGATCCCGACAAAACCGTTGATGGCAGCGCCCAGACCTGACGTCTCATAGGTCTCGCTTCGCACCACCGGTCGATCGAACAGGTCTGCGGTGATCTGGCAGATGGCATCGCTCTGTGAACCACCTCCCGATACCATCACGCGATTCACCTTCTGCCCACTCTTGCGCTCGATGCGTTCGAGGCCTTCAAGCAACGCGTAGCCAATGCCTTCGATGATGGCGCGATAGATATGTGGTCTGGTATGGACATCACCGAACCCGATCATTGATCCCTTTGCCTCGGGCATCTTAAGGCCGGGACCCCAATATGGCTGGAGCATCAGTCCTTGCGACCCCGGCGGTATGTCCTCAAGATGCTCGTTCAGCACGACTTCGGGCGGAACACCGCGCCGTTCCGCCTCCACTGCTTCTTGAGCGGCAAACTCTTTCTTGAACCAGCTCACCATCCAGTAACCACGGAAGATCTCGACCTCCGGATTGAAACACCCCTTGATGCTGGCTGGATAAGGCGGCATGAATGGGATCGGCTCGAAGTACTTCCGTGACGTCGTCTGCGCTGTCGCGGTCGTCCCGAAGCTCAGACTGACGCTCGTCGTGTCGACACAACCGACGCCCAGCGTCTCACATCCTTTGTCGGATCCGGCAGCAATGACTGGTGTGCCTTCAGGAATGCCGGTCTCACGCGCTGCTTCGCTCGATATGGTACCCATTTGTTCTCCGGCGTCCACGAGCTCGGGCATCTGATCCCGGCGTGCGCTGAACATGTGCCACCGCCAGCTGCTGTCACTACGGGGCCAGCTGCGTGCGGCATAGTCGAACGGGTTGTGACCAATCTGTGACGCCACCGAATCGACGTACCGCCCCGTCAGTCGAAAGCAGAAGAACCCCGACAACAGGAGCCACTTGCTCGTCCGCGCCCACAACTCCGGCTCGTTCTCCACCATCCAGTTGTCCTTGCCTTTGCGTCTGGTAATCTCGACGGCCCTCGTCATCCCTGCAACTTTGAACTGCAGTCGGTCCATGAGGGGCATCGGCTTCTCACAGCGAGCCATGCGCTGATCCAGCCAGACAATGGCGGGTCGCACAGGGATTCCGTCGGCATCCATCGCAACGACTGTGTCACGCTGCGTGGTCACTGCAACGGCACCGATGCAGCTCCACGCTTCGGGCGATTCTTCCTTGAGTGCCTGCAAGGCCGTACACGTGTCTCGCCAGTAGTCTTCGGCGCGATGTTCGGCATATCCCGGTACCGGTGAAAAATATGGCTCGAACTCTACCTTATGCTTGGCTACCAGATGACCACTGTTGTCAAACAGTAGTCCTCGAACACTCTGCGTGCCACAGTCAATCGCCAGAACATATCGATCTCCCATTGCGGTCCTCCCCTTCAATCAGATCCGCCAGATCTGCGGTCGCAACGACTGCGACACCAGTGCCGGCGACATTCTCAATGAGAGTATCACCCGTCTGCACCTCGCGGTCAACTACCAGACAGGAAATCTCAGACATGACAGAACGGACGCTGGCAAGTGGGACTTCGCCCCGAGTACGCACCGGGAGCCGACGTGCGGCCGCGAATGACGTCCGAGCGGTGGAGCAGACAGTCCGCGTCGGATTTGTGAGTTCCTTCCGCGCAAACTCGATTCCCCGGGGACAGAGGTTGCCCGTGATATGCCAGGGGTCGACGTCCTGGTTGACCTGGAGACTGCATCCGTTGGGACACACGATGCACGTCAACTCCCTCACGACTTCACTTCCGCTGCCACTATTGACTCGGTCCCAATGTCAAGAGATGTTGCATCAGCGGGGATCAGACTCAGGTCGATTTCCAGGCGCTCCATCTCCGGCGGACGCAGATGCTGATAACGATGGCGAGCCACCATCTCCCCTCTCGCGGCGACCTGGACGAGCGTTGTCCCGAGTTCTTCCCTGGAGCGGAAGTAGACAACGGCATGCGACTCTGGGGAGTCCATGTCGACGAACTGCGGCACAGCATAGAGCAATACGGTGCTGTCAACCATCACAGGAAGGAGTCTGCCCTTATGGCGCCCTGCAACAAACGCAGCAGCGGCCGCGCCGGCCCGCTCACCAGACTCCGTGACATAGTCCACCAGGTCGTTCACATGGCCCGCATTGCCACACACGAAAACCCCTGGAACCTGCGTCTCGCCATTCTGGTCCATCACTGGTCCTTTGGTCACCGGATCCATGGGCACACCTAGCGCCTCGCCGACCTCATTCTCGGGGATGAGGCCGACAGACAGGATGACGCCGTCACAGCACAACCGTTCTTCCGTTCCCACAACCGGGCGCATCTTCTCATCGACCGCGGCCGTTTCCACCGCTTCGACGTGGTCGTCCCCGAAAATGCGGGTCACGGTTCTCGACAGATGCAGTGGAATACCAAAATCGTCCAGACACTGCGCGATATTGCGAGAGAGACCCGACGGTGTCGACTTGGCCTCAAAAACGCCCAGCACTTCAGCCCCCTCCAGCGTGAGCCGGCGTGCCATGATGAGCCCGATGTCGCCACTGCCCAGGATGACGCACCGCGTCGTGGGCAAGTAGCCGAGGACATTGACATAGTACTGGGCAGCACCTGCAGTCATGACTCCCGCAGGACGCGTACCCTGGATCATGACCTGTCTCGCGGAGCGTTCCCTGCAGCCGGTGGCCAGGACAACAACCTTAGCGTGCAGTTCCGTTACGCCGCTGCGGTCGACAAGCATCAGAATGTTTTCTTCGCTGTTCCGATGCGCCTCAGCCACGAATGTAGACGTCAGTACTGGGAGACCGGCCTCACGGACCATATGAACGAAGCGCCCCGCGTATTCCGGTCCCGACAGTTTTTCTCCAAACCTCAGCAGACCAAACCCGTCATGCACGCACTGCTTAAGGATGCCTCCAAGATGGTTCTCCCGCTCTATCAGAACGGTGATCGCCCCACCTTGTGCAGCGGCCAGCGCGGCAGCCATGCCCGCAGGTCCTGCCCCCAGCACGGCGATGTCGACGTTGCGAACCATCATGACGCTCTCCGCACCGACTTGGTCTCAGCGGCAAGAATGAACGAGTCGCCACCCTTCTTGGTGATGGCCGCCAGCTGTTCACCATTCTTCTCGCCTATAATACGCAGCACCTGAGGTGTACAGAATCCACCCTGACACCGTCCCATCCCGACCCGGACGCGGCGCTTGACTGCGTCAACACTTGTCACCGGAATCGGTGATCCAAGCGCATCCATGACCTGACCCTTGCTGATTCCTTCGCACCTGCACACGATGACGCCATAGTCCGGACGCCGGTGAATGAGCGCATCCCGATCCTCCCACAACATGCGTTCGGGTTCGGGGATTCCACGCCGATGCCCATCAAAGGTTGGGTTGTCGGCTACCGTAGTCACCTCTTCGAGAGCGCTCACGGTCAATCGAGCAACCTCTTCTGCAATGGCTGGAGCCGATGCCAGTCCGGGAGACTGGATACCGGCTGCGTGAACGAGATTTCGCACATACTGCGACCGCTCTACTATGAAGTCCTCCTCGTAGGTCGCAGGACGCGTACCCGCGAAGTACGTGATGAGATCTGCTGGCGACAGTTCTGGAACCAGGGGGAGATACCTCCGCAACATGAGCTCAATATGGTCACGGTCCGTGCTGTAGTCTTCCCGGAAAGGCTGTTCCACGGCATTCGGCCCCACCAGGATGTTGCCATCTATAGTGCGGTTTATGCCGCCGCCCTTAGTATCAGACTTGACTTGAAGCAGCCGCGGCTTTGCGACGACATGCGAGATGAGATGCCCTTTCTTCCGGTCGAGAATGATGATTTCCCCTTTGCGAGGATGGATCGTGAAGAACTGATCGCCTGCCATATCCGCCACAGTATCCGCATAGAGACCGGCTGCGTTCACGACTACTCTGGGGTACAGCGTTCCCCGGTTGGTGCGGACCGCCGTGATCCGCCCTTCACGTACCTTCATGTCGACGACCATGGTTTCGAGGCTGACTCTTGCGCCATTCCGTACGGCGTTCTCGGCATAGGCGACCGTCAGCAGGTATGGCGATATGATGCCTGTCGAAGGCATATGCAAGGCGGCGGAGAACTCCTGCGTGAGGTGCGGCTCCAGGGCAAGCGCATCGTTTCTGCTGATCAAATGCACCCCTGGCACTCCGTTCTGCCTGGCTCGAGCCATGAACAGAGGTCCAAGAAAACGCTCCCAGCGCTCCTGGTACAAGATGAGAGACCCGCACCGGGTAAAGGGGACGTCCAGTTCAGCCGCCACGGTATCATACATGGCGTTGCCACGCACATTGAAATAGGCCTTGCTGGAGCCCGGATGCGGCTCGATGCCTGGATGGATCATGCCATTGTTCCTGGATGATGCATGCGTAGCAAGATCGTCTTCTTTCTCGACCAGCACGACCGAGATGCTCTTCCTGGTGAGTTCGCGCGCAAGGGCACAGCCGGTGACGCCTCCTCCCACGATCAGGACATCGACATGAAGACCATCCAGAGTAGCATCTCCGAACTTCGGGGAGCGGGGCGGAGGCAATGTCAGCCCGTCGACTGCGAGCCTGTTCACGACTCCCTTATACCCTTCGTGAGCGGCCAGCTTGCCCGCGCGCACAACCTGGGCCCAGTTGTCCACCAATCCCTCGAGAATGATGGAATCGTGCCCTTCACGGCAACTAATGCTTGTCTGCACCTGTTGTTGAAGCCTTTGTTGAATATGTTGTGCCCGTCTGCTCATTTCCCCGCTCCATAGATACGGACGTTCGGACGTCCTGATGTATAGAAGAGGATAGACGAGATGCTGGAGAGTGTCAAGACGTCCGATGCCCGCTCGGAAAAGACAGCGTGCCGGGGATCAGAGTCCGAGTGAGTAGATGCTTGTGGGAACGATGAACCGAAGCGTGTAGAAGGGTGTTTCCCGGCCGATGATGTAGATCCAACGATCCATCTGCAAGACCCGTGCCCCTCCCTGGAGATCGAGAAGAGTCTTCTCCTCGGGAGAAGGCAGCCGCGGAACGATGACCTGATCGATCCGCGCGATATCGACCTTCAACTCTTCGATGATGATAGCCGAGAGAGAGCCTGTCAGATCGAATCGCTCTCCAACGTTCTGAAACTCGTGCGAGAACCAGGAATCCTCTACTGCGATGGGGGCGCTCTCTGCGTAGCGAACACGACGCACGTGAGTGCAGGTCTCGGGCGCGGTCCACCTCAGCTGTGTCACAAGTTCAGGCCCAGGAACAAACTTCTCGTTGGTTACGATGACATTTCGTGGATTCACCCCTCGGGCACGCAGTGAAGTCGTCAGACTGATGAGGGGTTCGAAGCCCATCGACGGTTGCCGATTAGAGACAAAGGTCCCAATTCCCTGCCGCTTGACCAGGTAGCCCTCATTGACCAGCAGTGCGACAGCCTCTCTGACTGTTGCCCGTCCGATGCCATATTGCTTCATGAGTTCAGCCTCGGTCTGTATCTGTGATCCCACCGACATTGTTCCATGCTTGATGCAATCAGCCAACTCATCCTTGAGTTGCGCGTAAAGTGGCATATGGCTTTGCTTGTCCAGCATCCCGGCTCCTTGTCCTGATAAAGAGATCAGCCCCGCAAACTACAGTATATGGCCCTCGACGCGCCGACCAACCGCCCAGCCATGATCCGGATCACGAATACCGCGACAGAACCTCGGCCACCGG
>Ga0209840_1000121_pt1 | contig 17278 bp, 11 predicted proteins | sample PersoiDNA2013190_FD_185802 | JGI IMG/M metagenome (GOLD analysis project Ga0209840, IMG submission 185802) | Permafrost soil microbial communities from the Arctic, to analyse light accelerated degradation of dissolved organic matter (DOM) -... | ecosystem: Environmental > Terrestrial > Soil >... | reverse complement strand
GGCATTGCGGCCGCTCCCACCCGTCGTCGCCGGTGGCGCGCTGGTCGTGCCGCAGGGTGCCCTGGACCGGCTGGCCGGCCGGCGGGATCAGCCGGTTGCCACCTACGCGAAGGACACCGCCGAGGTCGACCGCCGGGCCGTGGCTGCCGTCCTGGCCGCGGAGCGCTACCTGGGCCGCGATCCGAAGGAGATGCCGCACAACAATCCGGGGTACGACGTGCGATCGCTCACCCCAGACGGCCACCTGGTCTTCCTGGAGGTCAAGGGCCGGATCGCCGGTGCCGAGGACTTCGTCGTCACGCGCAACGAAGTGCTCTACGGCAAGAACGCCGATCGCTATCGCCTGGCCCTGGTGCGCGTGTCGCCGGACGGGCCGGACCGGGATGAGGTGCGGTACCTGATCGACCCGTTCAAGGGCTTTGACTTCGGCGACTTCGCCGCCGACGGCGTCCGGGGCGACTGGACGGCCATGTGGGTCCGAGGCGGCCCGCCGCAGTGATCGAGCAGGTTCTGGCCGTTGTGGTACTCACGGGCGCGGAAGTATCACAACCGCTGGCCGGTGGGAGTTGAGTATCACTGGCACCAGGCCGTCACGTGACCGAAGATCGGGGCGTGGGTGGGGTCGGCTCACGCCTGCGGGAGGCGAGTTTACGCCTAGTTTTGCGTTACCCTCACACTGTCAGGGTGCGAGAAACTTGGGGGAAACTTCGGTGGTCCGGCCAGAGATTGACGCAGTGCTGCGCGCGATCGAGACCGGGGCCCGACCTCGCGACTTGGAAACAGAGACGCTTGACTTCAAGACCCAGGGCAGGTCGGTGCCCGACACCCTGAAGGACCTGGCTGAGGCGGTCGTCTGCTTCGCCAACTCCAGGGGCGGGTCCGTGGTCGTCGGCGTAGCGGACGATGACGTAGGCGAGGCAGCTTTTCGCGGCACGACCCTTGACCCAGTACGAACGCAGCGCCGCGTCTTCGAGTTGACTGACCCACGACTGACGGCGGCCGTCGACCCGGTGCAGTGGGCGGGTCGGCGCCTGCTGATCCTTACCGTTCCGGCAAGTCCGGACGTCCACGCTGTTGGCGGGCGCTCGACGGAGCGGATCGGCTGCTCTTGCGAGCCGATGTCGACATCCCGAATCGCCACGGTCGTGGCCGATCGGCGGGGCGATGACTGGTCGGCGCATGACTCAGACCTGAGGCTGAAAGACATCGACCCCGTCGCGATCGGCGTCGCTCGCGCGATGCTGGAACGGTCGCCGGACCCCCAGCGTCGGGCCTACGTACGCCGTAGCGACGAAGATCTGCTGCGGTTCCTGAGCCTCGTGTCTGCGCGCGGCCGGCTGGTGAACGCGGGCGCGCTGCTCCTGTCACAGCTTCCCACTCCGGCTGACCAGATTGCCTACGTTCATCGTCGTACGCCGGCGGGTGCCTTAGTCGTGAACGAGCACCTGACCACCCCCCTCTTGCTGGCTGTGCACCGGTGCTTCGACTTGATCGAGGCCCGGTCCGACCGGACGTCGGTCAACGTTCCGGGTGGACAGCAACTACAGCTTGCTGACCTGCCACCGGCCGCGGTGCGCGAGGCGATCGTGAACGCCGTTATGCATCGCGACTACCGCAGAACCGGTGTCGTCCAGGTTGAACACACTTCCACCCGTCTCATCGTTACCTCGCCTGGACCGTTCGTTAGCGGGGTGACTGTGCACAACGTGCTCACGACATCGTCACGATCACGCAATGCGGTCCTCGCTGGTGCCATCCGTACTCTCGGCCTGGCCGAGACTGCGGGTGCCGGTGTCGACCGGATGTACGCCGAGATGGCAAGGCTTGGTCATCAGCCGCCTGCCTTCGTCGCCGACGCGGACCAGGTCCAGGTCACGCTGCTCGGTGGTGCGCCTAACACCCACTTGGCCCGTTTCGTCGCGACGCTCCCGAGCGACGAGTCTGAAGACGCCGACACAATGCTGACGATGTTGACTTTGCTGACTCACCGGACTGTGACCGCAGAAGTACTCGCCCCCTTGCTGCAAAAGCCAGAACCGGAGGCTCTGTCAGTGCTCGACCGGCTGACCTCCGAGCGCATTGCGCTCTTGGAGCGCACCCGCGAGTCCGCCCGGCGATCCCGGCCCGTCTACCGCCTCCGCGAGCACGTCGTCGCGGCTCTGGGTCCGGCTCTGAGCTACCGGCGGCGCACGACCGACGAGTATGACCGGAAGATCGTCGCAATGGTGCGGGAGGTCGGGGAAGTCAACGCGCGCCTGGTCAAGCTGCTTCTCGTCCTCGACACGGCGCCTGCCTCCCGAGTGCTCGGCGACCTAGTAACGCGAGGTGTGCTCGTGAAGACCTCGACGGCCGAGCGCGGACCCTCCGTCACCTACGGAGCCGGCCCCCGGTTCCCCAAGACGGCGGGTGGCCGACGTCCACTTGCTAAACCGGCGGACTCGAAGGAGCGTCGGCGATGATTTACAAGCGCAAGCTGATCGAGGTCGCGCTGCCGCTGGAGGCGATCAACCGGGAGTCGGCGCGAGAGAAGTCGATCCGGCACGGTCATCCTTCGACCCTGCACTTGTGGTGGGCCCGTCGGCCGCTTGCTGCCTGCCGAGCAGTCCTGTTCGCGCAACTTGTTGACGATCCGTCCGCACACCCGGACCAGTTTCCGACCGAGCAGGCGCAGGCGGTTGAACGGCGGCGGCTGTTCGACCTCATCGAGCGCCTGGTCGTGTGGGAGAACAGCGGCAACGAGGCGCTGTTCCGGCAGGCCTACAACGAGATCGCGAAGTGCTTCGACGGCAAGCCACCCGCGATCCTGGACCCGTTCTGCGGCGGCGGGTCGATCCCATTGGAGGCGCAACGACTCGGGCTAGAGGCGCATGCCAGCGACCTGAACCCGGTGGCGGTGCTCATCACCAAAGCACTGATCGAGATTCCACCAAAGTGGGCCGGCCGGCCGCCGGTGTTCCCGGGCGCCGCCGAGTCGCGGCTCGACTGGTCGCGCGCGACCGGACTCGCCGAGGACGTCCGCCGGTACGGGCAGTGGATGCGCGACGAGGCGGAGAAGCGCATCGGGCACCTATACCCGAAGGCCACACTGCCGGACGGATCGAAGGCCAGCGTGATTGCGTGGATCTGGGCGCGCACGGTCACGTGTCCGAGCCCGGCCTGCGGCATCGAGATGCCACTCGTCCGCTCCTGGTGGCTCGGGAAGAAGAAGGGCAAGGAGGCCTACGTCGTCCCGCGCGTCGAGAACGGCCGGGTCGAGTTCGGCATCGGGCATGACGTCGCGCATGCGCCGATAAAGGAGACCGATGGGACGGTCCGGCGCACTGGGGCTGTCTGCGTCGGCTGCGGCACGGCCGTTCCGCTGGCATACGTCCGAGTCGAGGGTAAGGCCGGGCGGATCGGCGCCCGCCTGATGGCCGTCGCCGCCGAGGGCCACCGGCGGCGCGTGTACCTGACGCCAACCACCGAGCATGAGAAGGCAGCGGATGTGCCGGTGCCGGACGACGTGCCCGACACCGAAATACCGCACAACCCGCGCTACCTAACGACTCCGAACTACGGGATGACGCGGCACGCGGACCTGTTCACCCCGCGCCAGCTCACCGCCCTGACGACATTCAGCGATCTCGTGGGCGAGGCGCGAGGGAAGGCCTACGTCGACGCCCTCGCCAGCGGCATGGCAGAGGGCGAGCGGCTGGAGGCCGGCGGCACTGACGCAGCCGCCTACGCCGACAGCGTTGCGGTGTACTTAGGCCTCACGCTCGGCCGGATGACGGACATCAACAATGCGCTATGCCGATGGGAGAATACAAAAACGCAGGTGCGTAATCTTTTCAACCGCCAGGCCATATCCATGATTTGGGACTTTGCTGAAGCTCCGCCATTTGGCGTCTCGGCCGGCGGTTTTGGAGTGAGCCTGCTTAATTTGTGCAAAGCGCTCGACCGTTTGGGCTACGGGCAAGCAGGAAAGGCGGACCAGCTCAGTGCCCCCCGCCGTGCTTACGGTGATGTTCTGATCGCTACCGACCCGCCATACTACGACAACGTGGGGTACGCCGATCTGGCGGACTTCTTCTACGTCTGGCTACGCCGATGCATCGGAGACGTTATGCCAGCGACCCTCAGCACACTGCTGACGCCCAAGGTGGATGAACTGGTCGCTGATCCGTATCGTCATGGTGGCGCGCAAGGAGCGGGTCAGTTTTTCGAGGACGGCTTTCAGCGAGTATTTGAAAGTATTCGGACTGAGACGCCGCCGGACCTGCCCATAACTGTCTTCTACGCCTTCAAACAGTCCGAAAGCGACATCGATGGCACGGCGTCGACCGGCTGGCAGACTTTGCTTCAAGGGATGCTTTACTCCGGCTGGCAGGTCACGGCGACGTGGCCTATTCGCACGGAGCTTGGGAATAGGACGCGCAGTCTTGACTCCAACGCGCTCGCTTCCTCAGTCGTGCTCGCGCTACGGCCTAGGCCGCCGACCGCTGAGGCTGTGACCCGGCGGGCGTTCTTAACAGCACTCAAGAGCGAGTTGCCACGTGCTCTTCGGGACCTGCAGCAGGGCTCGATCGCGCCGGTGGACTTCGCTCAGGCCGCTATCGGTCCGGGGATGGCGGTGTTCTCTCGGTATCGGACGGTTGTCGAGGCGGACGGGTCGGCCATGACCGTGCGCACCGCGCTTGCCCTCATAAACCACGCGCTGGACGAGGTGCTCACCGAGCAGGAGGGTGACTTCGACGCGGATACCCGGTTCTGCGTCAAGTGGTTCACGCAATTTGGCTGGGACGAGACCGACTTCGGGCACGCCGACCAACTGTCCCGCTCCACCAACACGTCGGTAGACGGCTTGGTCCGCGGTGGTGTCTTCTGGGCGCGGGCGGGGCGCGCCCGCCTGCTCGCGCCCGACGACCTCAGTAACGGCTGGAACCCACTGACCGACGACCGGATCAGCGTGTGGGAGGCCGTCGTACGGCTGGCGAAGACGCTGGACCAGCAGGGCGGCGAAGAGGCCGCTCAACTCATGGGTGCCGTTGCGCAGCGCGTCGACCTCGACACGGCGAAGGAGCTGGCCTACCTGCTCTTCGCCATCTGCGAGAAGAAGAAGTGGACGGACACCGCCCTACTCTTCAACGGTCTGGGGACGTCCTGGTCAGACCTGTCGGCTGTCGCGCGCGCCGGTGGTTCGCGCACCCCACCGCCGGCGCAGCCGGCACTGGAGTTCGCCGCGGGGGGGCCAAGCTAGCCATGGCTGCACCGACGCGGCGCACTCCCACGCTCGAGAACGTCCGGGCGCATCGGGCGGAGATCTCGGCGCTGGCCGAGCGTTACGGCGTGAGCGACATCCGCGTGTTCGGCTCGGTCGCCCGCGGGGATGCCGACGAGCTCAGCGATCTCGACCTGCTCGTCGACGTACGCCCAGATCGCGGGTTGCTGGCCTTGAGCGCCTTTGCCGGCGAGGTCGAAGACCTGATGCAGGTGCCGACGCAGGTCGCGACGGTGAACGGACTCAAGGCGCGCATCCGGGCTCGGGTGACTGCCGAGGCGGTGCCGGTGTGAGGAGTGACCGCGAGCGTCTCCTCGACATCCTGGACGCCACCGACCGGATCGCGGTGCGGGTCGTCCGCGGTCGAGAGCGCTTCGATGCGGACGAGGATGCCCAGTTGGCAATGGTTCGCCTGATCGAAATCGTGGGCGAGGCCTGCGCCAGCGTCTCGGCTGGTACGCGTTCGCGACACCCTACCGTCCCGTGGCGAGCGGCGGCGGACTTGCGCAACCGCGTTATCCATGGCTACTTCGACATCGACCTGGATCTCGTCTGGGTTGCCGCTGCGACCGAGATGCCCGCGTTGGCCGGGCCAGTCCGCGCAGCCCTGCACGAACTGTCGGCACAGGGAGAGGACCGCTGATGGCGATCAGCAACCGGGACCGGGTCGGGCGCGGCTTCGAGCTGCTGGCTGCGGGCCTCGAACCCTTCGTCGACCGAGCCATGACGGCCGTCCCCCCGGCCGGGCGGGACTGGCTTGAGCTACTGGAAGCGCGGGACAACACCCGCCACGGCTCGGCAAGGAAGCTCAGCAAGACCGATCCCGCCCTGCTGCTGCGGGTGCTTACCGAGGAGCGGCGGGTCTTCCAGGACGCGTTGTCCCGCAGCGAATCGTCTTTCGCCTCCGTGCTGCGGGACTCGCGAAACGGCTGGGCGCACAACGAGGCATTCACCGGCGAGGACACCAGTCTGGCACTGGAGCTGATGGACCGACTGCTCACCGCGGCCGGTGCCACCGAGCAAGCCGAGGAGGTACGGCGGCTGCGGCTCGACCACCAGCGGGCGCTCTACGAGGCCGACACGCGAAAGGCGGTCAAGGCGGCGGCGACCGTCTCGGTCCCGGGAACCGGCGTGAAGCCATGGCGCGAGGTCGTCACCCCGCACGCCGATGTGGCCACCGGTCAGTACAACGCGGCCGAGTTTGCCGCCGACCTGCATATGGTGTCGCGGCACGAGGGCAGCCAAGAGTACGTCGACCCGGTGCACTTCTTCCAGCGCACGTATCTCACCGAAGGCCTGCGGGACCTTCTCGCTCGGGCCGGTCGGCGGCTCTCCGGCGACCTCAACGCGAGCCCGATCGTCAACCTGCAGACCAACTTCGGTGGCGGCAAGACCCACTCGATGCTGGCTCTGTATCACGTCTGCTCCGGCCGGCCGCTCACCGACTACCCGCAGGAGGTGCAGGAGGCGCTGGTCGGCGTCTCGCTGCCAACCGATAACCCGATCCGTCGGGTCACGCTGGTGGGAACGCACCTGTCGCCCGGCACGGTCAGCATCAAGGACGACGGCACGCCGGTGCGGACGCTGTGGGGCGAGCTAGCCTGGCAGCTCGGTGGCCGCGCCGCATATGACGTGGTTGCTGACGCCGACCGCACCGCCACCAATCCCGGGGCAGCGCTCGGCGGACTGATCACGGCGTACGCGCCCTGCCTCATTCTCATCGACGAGTGGGTCGCCTATGCCCGTCAGCTCTACGGCAACGACGACCTCCCGGCGGGGACGTTCGACACCCAGTTCACCTTCGCGCAGACGCTGACCGAGGCGGTCAAGTCGGTTCGGGGCGCGCTGCTCGTCATCTCAATTCCCGCGTCGAGTCAGCCTGGCGACGCCGGCGAGGTTGTCGGCAGCGACCTCGAGGTCGGTGGCCTGAACGGTCGGGAGGCGCTGGCGCGGCTGCAGCACGTCGTCCGCCGGATGGCGGACCAATGGCGGCCAGCGACAGCGCACGAGTCGTTCGAGATCGTGCGGCGGCGGTTGTTCGTCGAGCCGGGGGCAGATGCTAAGCGGGACATCGCTGCCGTGGCTCGGCGATTCGTGCAGTTCTACGCCGAACACCGTGGTGAGTTCCCGCGCGAGTGCGGCGAGACGGCGTATGAGGGTCGGATCCGGGCGGCGTACCCGATTCACCCGGAGCTGTTTGACCGGCTCTACGAGGACTGGTCCACGCTGGAGCGCTTCCAGCGCACCCGCGGTGTCCTTCGGCTGATGAGTGCCGTCGTGCATGCGCTGTGGGCCTCGGGCGATGCCGGTCCACTCATCATGGCCGGCTCGGTGCCACTGGACGTGTCCACCGTGGGTAGCGAGCTGCTGCAGTACCTCCCCGACGCCTGGAAGCCCATCGTGGATGCCGACGTCGACGGCGAAGGCTCGACCCCGGCGCAAATCGACGGTGAGCGGCCAACGTTCGGCGCCCGGTCGGTGACCCGCCGGCTGGCCCGGACCATCTTCGTCGCCGCGGCGCCGACGCTGCACACCGCGCACAAGGGCGTGGAGCGCCAGCACGTCTGGCTCGGCGCCGCCGTACCCGGCGACACGGTCGGCAACTTCGGATCGTCGCTGGAGGTGCTGTCCCAGCGCGCGACTTATCTGTACGTCGACGGAGCTCGCTACTGGTACGACACCCGGGCCTCCGTCACGCGCACCGCCCAGGACTTGGCGGACCGGCTGCGGGAACACCCGGAGGAGGTGTGGACACAGCTGTGCCAGCGCCTCAGCGAGCAGCGGCGCATCCGCGGCGACTTCGCGGCCGTGCACACCTGTCCCGAAGACAGCGGAGCCGTCCCGGACACCGAGGAGGCGAAGCTCGTAATTCTCCATCCGCGGTACCTGCACAGCCGAGGTAGCGACGACTCCACCGGTCTACGGTTCGCTCGACAGTGCCTGGACACCCGCGCCTCGGGGCAGCGCGCCAATCGCAACACCGTTGTCTTTCTCGCTGCCGACGAGCGCCGGTACGAGGAGCTGGCCGAGGCGACCAGGGACTATTTGGCCTGGAGCAACATTGCCGGGCGCACCGACGAGCTCGACCTCACCGCCCAGCAGAAGGTGCAGGTGAGCCGCCGTCGGGACCAGGCAGACGACACAGTCCGCCTGCGGGTGGCGGCGACGTATATCTGGGCGCTGGTGCCCGAGCAGCCAGAACCTGCCCGTCCCGCGGGCTGGCAAGTGGTCAAAGCCGAGGGGTCGCAGGACGGGCTAGCCGACCGGGTCAGCGCGAAGCTGCGTCAAGGAGGCTTGCTCGCGACCACCTACGGCTCTCGGAACGTCCGGATGGATCTCGACGGCCCGCTGCGGTCGGCGTGGGAACGGGGGCACGTCGGTGTTGGTGACCTGTGGTCCTACTACCGGCGCTACCCCTACCTGACGCGCCTGCGCGACCGCGCTGTGCTGGAGGGAGCGCTCCGCTCGGCGCTCGACGACATGATGTGGGAGTCCGACGGTTTGGCGCTAGCGGGCTCGTACGACGGCGCCACCGGCCGTTACCAGGGGTTGGCAAGCTACAACGCCGGCTCCATCGCCGAGTTGACCGACGCTGTGCTGGTTGTCCAGCCGAAGATAGCTACCGAGCAGTTGGAGAAAGAGCGAGCCGCGAAAGCACCAACCGATGGCGGGCGTGAATCGGGCAACAACGGCAAGAAGCCACCGGAACGCGGCCCCAACGTGCGACCACCCATCGAGCCGGTCAGGCCGTCGCCGCCGGACACTCGGTTCTTCGGTGCCGTGAGGGTGAACCCGCAGCGTTATGGCCGGGACTTCACCCGCATCGCCCAGGAGGTTCTCCAACACCTCGCCGCAGTCGAGGGCACCCATCTCGAGGTGTCGGTGGAGATCACGGCAACGAACGACGCCGGCTTTCCGGCCGACCGCGTTCGCACGGTGAACGAAAACGCCCGCACGCTGAAGTTCGACGAGTTCGGCTTCGCGCGGGACTGACTCAGCGCGCTGTGCGGCTCTCGCCACAGTGGCCCGGTGGGTGACCCACTGGGTGACTGTCCGGGCAACCCACCTTGGTGTCAGGTAGTCATCGTCGTCCTTGGCCAAGGTGACGAAGGAGCGCGCCATCTGGCGGCCGTTCGGCGCCAACTCCTCCCCGAACAGGGTGAGCGCCAGATCGCCGCAGGTGGACCGTCGTTCGGCGAGCCGGGCATCGGGCTCGCCGACGCCTCGCTGGTCGTGCTGGCCGCGCGGGCCGCAACCAGGTCGCTGCTCACTTTAGACGAGCGTCACTTCCGGGCCGTACGCCCGCAACAGGGCGGTGCCTTCCGATTGCTGCCGGCAGACGGCTAATGCCCACGGGCGATCGACTCCAACCGATCGACGCCAACCTGGCGCTCGGGCCAAAGCACTTGAGGAGGCGGTGTCAGTGGCGAGACTGCGGATTCGAGCCCTCGTTGATGCGCAAAGGCTAAGATCATTGTGCGCCGGCACCTCACTTTCACCGGCAATCTGCGGCGTCCGCGCACTTGGATCATCATCCTAGTGCCTGGCGGTCAGCGCGTGCACGGGTCGACCGCGTCGTAGACCAGCAGGCCGGTCGCGGAATCGAGCCGCGCGCCGGCGGTCACCCGGTGCGGCTGCAGCCGGCCGGCGAGCAGGTGCTGCACGGTGCCGCCTCGCACGATCGTGACGAAGTCGGCGACCAGCCGGCGGTGACAGCGCCACCACACGGTCTCGCTGCACAGCACCGCGATGCGCGTGCCAGCGGCCCCGGCCAGCAGCTCGTCGATCGCGGTGGCGAACTCGCAGTCGCGCATCCAGGCTGCGTACGCCCGGAAGGAGGTGTTGCGCAGCGCGATGTCGGGCGAGTCCGACGGGAGCTTCCGGAAGCCCCCGAGCCGGCGATCCCACCGGTAGTCCACGCCGTACGCCGGCAGCCACTCGCTGAGTCGGTCGCGCGCCAAGTGCGGGCTGCGTCGGCTCCCCGGCGCGATGCGGATGTCGACCAGCGCCCGCACCTGCGCCACCGCCAGCGCGGTGCCGAGCTCGGTGGCCGCGGCCGTCCCGTGCCCGACGGTGAGCAGCTCGACCACGGCTCAGGCTTCCGTCACGAGGCCTCGTCGGCCAGCGCCAGCCAGGCGTCCTCGGCTTGCGACTGCTCGGCCTGGACGGCGCGCAGCTGCGCGTCCAGGGCGCTGACCGCCTCGTAGTCGGTGGCCCGGGCCGCCATCTCGGCGTGGATCCGCCCCTGCTCGGCCGTCAGCTTGGCCAGCTGCCGCTCCAGGCGGGCCAGCTCCTTGCGCGCCGCCCGCGAGTCGCCTATCCGGGACCGCGCCGCCCCGCCGGCAGACGTGGCGCCGCCACCCGCCCTGCCGGGTTCGGCGGCTGCGACCGCCGTACGCCGTCGGGCCAGGTACTCCTCGACTCCGCCCGGCAGCGCGGACACGGCCCCGTCCCCGAGCAGCGCGACCACGCCGCCGCAGGTGCGCTCCAGGAAGTATCGGTCGTGGCTGACGACGACGAGCGTGCCGGCCCAGCCGTCCAGCACGTCTTCCAGCGCAGTCAACGTGTCGATGTCCAGGTCGTTGGTCGGCTCGTCGAGCAGCAGCACGTTCGGCTCGGTCATCAGCAGCCGCAGCAGCTGCAGCCGGCGCCGCTCACCCCCGGACAGGTCACCGACCCGGGTCCACTGCCGACCGCCGGCGAACCCGAACCGCTCCAGCAGCTGGGTAGCCGTCAGCTCCCGACCGCCTCCCAGGCTGACCACGCGGGCCACCGCCTCGACCGCCGACAGCACCCGCAGCTCCGGGTCCAGCTCGGTCACGTCCTGGGCCAGGTAGGCGGCCTTGACGGTGCGGCCAACCCGCACCCGGCCGGAGTCCGGGCGCAGGTCTCCGGCCAGCAGCCGGAGCAGCGTGGTCTTGCCGGAGCCGTTAACCCCGACCACGCCGACCCGGTCCCCCGGTCCGAGCCGCCAGGTGGCGTGCTCGAACAGGACGCGCTCGCCGAGACGCACGGTGGCGTCCTCCACGTCGTACACCTGGCGACCCAGCCGCGCGGCGGCGAAGCGCTGCAGGGTGACGTCGTCGCGAGCCGGCGGTTCATCGGCGACCAGCGCGCTCGCGGCGTCGATGCGAAACCGCGGCTTGGACGTGCGGGCCGGCGGCCCGCGGCGCAGCCAGGCCAGCTCCTTGCGCAGCAGGTTCTGCCGGCGTTGCTCGGTCACCGCGCCGACCCGCTCCCGTTCGGCCCGCGCCAGGACGTACGCCGAGTAGCCGCCGCGGTAGGTATGCACCCGGCCGTCGGCGACCTCCCAGGTGTCGGTGCACACCGCGTCGAGGAACCAGCGGTCGTGGGTGACCAGCAGCAGCGCTCCGGCCCGCGCCGCCAGGTGGCCGGCGAGCCAGCCCACGGCCTCGACGTCGAGGTGGTTGGTCGGCTCGTCCAGGACCAGCAGGTCGACGTCGCGAACCAGCAGGGCGGCCAGCGCCACCCGGCGGCCCTCGCCGCCGGACATCGGGCCGACCACGGTGTCCAGCCCCAGGGCGGTGAGGCCCAAGCCGTCGAGGATCGCCCGCACGCCGGCATCCCCGGCCCACTCGTGGGTCGCGGCGTCGCCGATCACGACCTCGCGCACGGTCGCCGTCGGCGGCGGCGCGGCGTCCTGCGGCAGGTACGCCAACCGCAGCCCGCCGACGTGCGTGACCCGGCCCGCGTCCGGCGGTTCGCTGCGGGTCAGCACCGAGAGCAGCGTCGTCTTGCCGCCGCCGTTGCGGCCGACCACGCCCACCCGGTCGCCGCCGCCGATGCCGAGGGAGACGGCGTCGAGCAGCACGGTGGTGCCGTGCGCCTTGGTGACGACCTCGAGGTTGACGAGGTTGCCCGCGGTGGCCACGTGTCGGTCACCCTCAGCCCGGTACGACGCGCGCGCCGGCAACCGGCCCGCTCACCCGGCGTACCGCCCGGGCCACGCCCTCGGCCGCCAGCGCCGCCGCCAGCTCGACGGCGTGCTGCGGCGAGCCGGCGAGGAAGGCGCAGGTCGGTCCGGAACCGCAGACGACCGCCCCCAGCGCGCCGAGCTCGGTCCCTGCCTGCAGCGTCCGGCGCAACGCTGGTCGCAGCGCGATCGCCGCCGGCTGCAGGTCGTTGCGCAGCGCCGGTCCGAGCTGGGCCGGGTCGCCGGTCCGCAGCGCCGCCAGCACCTCGTCCGGCCGGCTGCGCAGGCTCGGCCGCCGCTCCCGGCGGCGGTCCAGCTCGGCGAACACTGCCGGCGTGGACAGCCCGCCATCGGCGAACGCCAGCACCCAGGAGAACCCTTCGCGCCCAAGGACAGGGGTCACCCGCTCGCCACGTCCGGTGCCCAGCGCGGTCCCGCCAGCCAGCGCGAACGGGACGTCGCTGCCGAGCTCGGCGGCCAGGGTGGCCAGGGTGGCCCGGTCCAGCCGCAGGCCCCACAGGGCGTCGCAGGCAACCAGCGCACCGGCCGCGTCCGCACTGCCGCCGGCCATTCCGCCCGCCACGGGAATGGCCTTGCGCAGGTGCAGGGCGACGGCCGGTGCGACTCCGGCGTGCGCGGCCAGGACTTGCGCCGCTCGGAGGGCGAGGTTGTCGCGTTCGGCAGCCGGGTCGGCGGTCAGTGCGGCGGCGCCTTCCCCCTCAACGGTGACCGTGAGCCGCTCAGCCGGGCCGGCCACGATCTCGTCGTACAGGGAGACCGCCTGGTAGACGGTGGTCAGCTCGTGATAGCCGTCCGAGCGCCGGAGCCCCACCCCGAGATGCAGGTTGATCTTCGCCGGCACCCGCACCGATACGGTGCGCGGTGCGCGGGGCTGGGAAGACAGCGGCTCTCCTGGTGCGGGTCTCGGCATCGGCGCAGGGTGGGGCAGGTCCAGGCAATGTTACCGGGAGGGGGTGCCGCGTCCCTCGGTCGCCGCGGGGCGGGCTGCCGCGATCCGGGCGAAGTTCGCCAGTGCGAGCGACTCCCCCCGCGCGCCCGGGTCGACGCCGGCGGCCCGCAGCACCCACTCGGCCTCGGCCGCGCCGCCCGCCCAGCCGGCCAGGGCCGCCCGGAGCGTCTTGCGGCGCTGAGCGAAGGCCGCATCGACGACCGCGAACACCGCCCGTCGGTCGGCGTCGGTCGGCGGCGGGCGCCGGCTGAAGGCCACCAGCCCCGAGCCCACCCGCGGCGCCGGCCAGAACACCGTCCGCGACACCGAGCCGGCGCGGCGCATCTCGGCGTACCAGGCCGCCTTCACCGAGGGGACGCCGTAGACCCGACGCCCGGGCGGCGCACACAACCGCTCGGCCACCTCGGCCTGCACCATGACCAGGCCGTGAGTGATCGTCGGCAGGTGTTCGAGCACCCGCAGCAGCACCGGTACGGCGATGTTGTACGGCAGGTTGGCGACGACGGCGGTCGGGGGCGCCCCGGGTACGCCGGTCAGCGCGAGCGCGTCCGCGGCGATCACTTGCAACCGGTCGCGGTACGCCGGCAGCCGGGCCGCGACCGTCTCCGGCAGCGCCGCAGCAAGGGTCGGGTCGACCTCGACCGCGACTACTCGCTGAACCACCGGCAACAGGCCCAAGGTGAGCGAGCCCACCCCCGGGCCGATCTCGACGACCACGTCGTCCGGGCCGAGCGCGGCGACCCGAACGATGCGCCGGACAGTGTTCGGATCAATGACGAAGTTCTGGCCGAGCGCCTTCGTCGGCCGTAGGCCCAGCCGAGCGGCGATCGCCCGGACCTCGGCCGGCCCGATCAGACCGTCGCCCGGGCCGATCAGACCGTCGCCCGGGCCGATCAGACCGTCGCCCGATTCCGGCACCTACAGGTGCCGGCCGCAGACCGGCCACGGTGCCCGGCCCCGCTGCTGGTAGAGCATCTGGGCCCGAGCCAGCTGCTCCGCCGGGGATGCATCCGACGGCCGTCCGGTGCCGCCGACCGATGCCCAGGTGCTCTGGTCGAACTGGTAAAGCCCCTGATACGGCCCCGACGCGGCGCGTGGGTTGCCGCTGGACTCGCACTGGGCCAAGGCGGCCCAGTTCAGGCCCCCGCCGCCGCTCGGTTGTGGGGCGGCTGGAGCGACCGAGGCCGAGCCTGACGACTGAGTCGGTGCCGGCGGTGCGGCCTGCGTGCCGACGGTGACCACCCGGTCCTGGGGCGGCGTGACGAGCCGCTCGGCGACCGGTTCCCGGGCCGTCTCGACCCCGTCGGTCAGCGTGACGGCATAGGTGCGCTCGAGCGTGCCCGGCGTACCCGGGGACTCCACCCGCTGCGTACCGCGGGCCAGGCCGGCGTCCTCATGGGTGACGGTGCCGAACGGCACCTCGGCCGACTCCACCAGCTGGCTGGTGCGCACCCGGGTCACCCGCAGCGCCGCGCCGTCGGCGGGGTAGGCGTCAGCCGGTTCCGAGACTCGATCGCTCGTCTCCAGCGCGACGCCGGCCTCGGTAAGCAGGTCAGCGACGGTGGCCGCGGTGGAGACCACGTCGCGGGTGGATCCGTCGGTAGTCACCGACACGCGGTGTGGAGTACGCAGCGCCAGGTCGAGCCCGCCGAGCGGAATCTCTCGGGACCGGGACGCTGACAGGTAGGCCCCGTCGGCGCGCATGCCCAACTGGTCCAGGGCCTCCGCGACCGAGTTGGCGGTCACCCAGACCCGTTCCGGCTGACCGTCGACGGTCAGCGCCAGTTGGCGCCCTCGGCGGACGGAGATCTGCGCGCCGTCGCGAACCGGCGCCTCCCGTCCCGGAGCCACCTGGTCGTGCTCGCCCACAGCTACGTCGGCGCGGTCGAGCACGCCGCCGACGGTGCTGGCAAGGGTTCGCAGCTGTCGCGGGCTGCCGTCGATCGACACGGTCACGGTCTTGTCGGCTCGGATCCAGACGATGCTGGCGGCGAGCAGGGTGAGCAGGATAAGGGCCTGTAACCCGTAGCGGACACTTCGACGCACGACGCTCCAACCCTCGGCGTAGCGAGCACGGGAGCAACGGCAACTGCGCCGGTACGGCGAGGGACGCCCGGAATCATCGGGGCGCCACCGACCCAGCGACCTAACGCTGCCGCGGGCCGTCCCGACCCCGGCGGACCAAAGCGGCACGCTAGCAGCCGAGCCGACCAGCCCAATCCGCCGGGGGTCGGTCGAGCGGGCAAGAAATCACCCGGTTGAGCGTCTCCGCCTGAAGGGCACGGGGACGCGGACGCGGTAGCCCTCGACGGTGTCGCCGTTGCGCAGCCACATGCCGCCGCCGCGGCCTTTCATCTCGCCCGGCGCGACCGCGCCTACACCACGCTGCTGAAGGCCACCGAGTTGACCCTCGGCTCGATCTCCGCGCTCTACGGCCTGACCAACCACCCGGGCCTCGACAGAACTCACGCTGGACGTCGAAGCGTCAAGCGAGCAGGGCGATGACCCGGCGGCACCTCGGGTGCATCAGCGGCTCATCTGGAGAAAGCTCGTCGGCTGCTGGTGCCGATCGACCGGTTGGAGGCCGGCGAAGGGGTAGCACGGGACCTCAGTGAGTGAAGCTCGTCTGGGACGAGAACGCTTGGGACGACTACGTGTGGTGGCAGACAGAGGACCGCAGAGTCCTTCGGCGATCAACGCGCTCGTCCACCGTGTCGCCGCAACGGCAATGACGGGATCGGCAAACCCGAGTCCCTCCAACACGGATTTCACGGGCTCGACGCTTCACTGACGAACATCGCCTCGAGGACAAGATCAGCGGGAACGAGGTTCGAATCGCCGCCTGTCGCCACCACCACTGCTTAGAACGCCCGATGGCCGACCGGGACCGGCCCGTGGAGCACCGACGTAGGGCGCTGGTGCGCTGCCGGTTGCGGGCGGCGTCGTCACAGCCAGCGGGCATTGACAGGTTGGGGTATGCCGGAAGCAGTGTTCGGGACGATCGGTGATCACTGACGGGCCACGGGCAGGGCGCTGCGGTTGTGACCAGCGCAGCAGGTCACAGTGCAGCTCCAGAGTCCCGGCGTCGCAGTCCGCGATCACCGGAGCCAAGCCAGCGGCGGCGAGGGTACGGCGGATCGCGATGTTCGTCGCCATCACCGTCGCGGTCAGCACCTCGGCACCGGATTCTACGGCCTGTCCGGCGAGCACACAGGCCAGGCAGACGCCCAAGCCTCGTCGCTGCCAGTCGTCCTCGACCAGCAGGGCCGCCTCCGCCTCCAGCCCGTCGAGGCAGACGTTGCCCATCGCGACCAGTCGTCCGTCGAGGGCTTCAGCGACGGTTGTCACCGTGTCCGCGAGCAGCCGACGCACGCTCGCCGGGCTGACCTCGCTGGTGGCCATCAGATACCGGCGGTACCGGCTGGCCGCACTGCATCTCCGGTGCATCGCGGCCACCGCGTCGACATCGGCGAACGTGGCCAGCCGCAGGAGGACGGGTGGACGCAGCCCGACGGCAGGGGGGAGCGGCAACAGGACCAAAGACTCCATGGACGCGACATCGGCACCGGCTGGTCGGCGGACTAGGGCCGAAGGTCCCGAGTCAACCGTGATTGTTCTCCGCCGGCAGCGTGGCCAGCCGGCGCAGGCCGCGGAAGGTCCGGGCCTTGACTGTGCCCAGCGGTACGGCGAGCTGCGCGGCAATCTCGGCCTGGGACAGGCCGGCGAAATAGGCGAGGGCGAGCACCTCGTACTGCTCGCGCGGTAGCCGCTCCATCGCTGCCCGCAGCTGCGCCGCCCGGCCGTGGCGCTCTCATTGCTTCCGGCCGTCCTCGCGGTTCGCACTGAGAGAGGGTGTACGGCGGCGATCCGCCGCCCAGCATTCGAGGAGACCTCGTGCGACGTCGCTTGTTCGCCCTGACCGCCGCGCTCGGCGTGGCCGGGCGGCCCTAGCTAGTCGTGCCCGCCGGCGCCGCGTCGGCCGCCGCCGGCGATGCCACGGTTCGCGTGGCCCACCTGTCCCCCGACGCCCCCAGCGTCCACGTCCACGTCAACGGCGCCAAGGCGCTGTCCGGCGTCTTGTACAAGAGCGTGTCGAAGTACCTCGGTGCCGCCG
>Ga0209840_1000120_pt1 | contig 17290 bp, 13 predicted proteins | sample PersoiDNA2013190_FD_185802 | JGI IMG/M metagenome (GOLD analysis project Ga0209840, IMG submission 185802) | Permafrost soil microbial communities from the Arctic, to analyse light accelerated degradation of dissolved organic matter (DOM) -... | ecosystem: Environmental > Terrestrial > Soil >... | reverse complement strand
TCCCGGTGTCCTCGTGCCAGTGCCGGGTCTCCTGGATCACCGTCGCGCCGGCGTCCAGCACAGCGGCCTGCCGGCAGATCTCGTAGCGCACGGCCCGCTCGACGGAGCGGAAGCTGTTCACGTTCTTGGTCTCGGTCCGGGTGCCCAGCGGGGCGTCGGGCGAGGAACGAAGCGAGAGGTTCACGTCGGCGCGGACGTTGCCCCGCTCCATCCGGGCCTCGGAGACACCGAGGCCGCGGAAGATGTCGCGCAGCGTCTGCACGTAGGCCCGCGCCACCTCGGGGGCCCGCTCGCCGACGCCGGCGATGGGCCTGGTGACGATCTCCACCAAGGGGATCCCCGCACGGTTGTAGTCCACCAGCGAGTACTCCGCACCGTGGATGCGCCCGGTGGCGCCGCCGACGTGGGTGTTCTTGCCGGCGTCCTCCTCCATGTGGGCGCGCTCGATCTCCACCCGCAGCACGGTGCCGTCCTCGAGCTCGACGTCCACCCAGCCGTCGAAGGCGATCGGCTCGTCGTACTGGGAGATCTGGAAGTTCTTCGGCACGTCGGGGTAGAAGTAGTTCTTCCGCGCGAACCGGCAGACCTCGGCGATCTGGCAGTTCAGCGCCAGACCGATCAGGATCGCCGACTCGACGGCCGTCCGGTTGACCACCGGGAGCGACCCGGGCAGTCCCAGCGAGACGGGCGTGACCTGGGTGTTCGGCGGTGCGCCGAACACGGTGGGGGCACCGTCGAACATCTTGCTGGCTGTGCCGAGCTCGACGTGCACCTCGATGCCGATCACCGGGTCGTAGCGCGCGACGGCGTCGTCGTAGTCCACCAGGTCGGGGGCCGCGCTCATGCGGTCACCTCCAGCTCGGGGGCCTGTGCCAGCAGGGGCCCGCCCCACTGCTGCTCGAGCAGCATCTCCAGAGCGGCGCCCACCCGGTACAGCCGATCGTCGGCCCGGGCCGGTGCGAGCACCTGGAACCCCACCGGCAGACCCTGGTCGAGACCGGACGGCAAGGAGAGGCCCGGGACGCCGGCCAGGTTCGCCGGGATGGTGGCGACGTCGTTGAGGTACATCGCCATCGGGTCGTCCAGCTTCTCCCCCAGCTTGAAGGCGGTGGTGGGAGCTGTCGGCGACACCAGGACGTCCGCCTGGTCGAACGCCGCCGCGAAGTCGCGCTGGACCAGCGTGCGCACCTTCTGGGCGCTGCCGTAGTACGCGTCGTAGTACCCGGCCGAGAGGGCGTAGGTGCCCAGGATGATCCGGCGCTTGACCTCGTCGCCGAACCCGGCGCCACGGGTGGCGCCCATCACGCGCTCGGCGGTCACCGGGCCGTCGCTCGGTTCCACCCGCAGCCCGTACCGCATGCCGTCGAAGCGGGCCAGGTTGCTGGACGCCTCGCTCGGCAGGATCAGGTAGTACGCCGCCAGCGCGTGCACGAAGTGCGGGCAGCCGACCTCGACGACCTCAGCCCCGGCGCCACGGAGCAGGTCGAGGGCTTCCTCGAACCGGGCCCGGACGCCGGCCTGGTAGCCCTCGCCGTTCAGCTCGTGCACGACGCCGACCCGCACCCCGGTCAGGTCGCCGGTGGCTCCGAGCCGAGCGGCGCCGACCAGGTCGGGCAGGGGGTCGGTCAGAGAGGTGGAGTCGCGTGGGTCGTGCCCGCCGATCACCTCGTGCAGCAGCGCGGCGTCGAGCACGGTGCGGCTGACCGGTCCCGCCTGGTCAAGGCTGGACGCGAGCGCGATCAGCCCGTACCGCGAGACGCCGCCGTACGTCGGTTTGGTCCCGACGGTCCCGGTGACGGCCGCCGGCTGGCGGATGGAGCCACCGGTGTCGGTGCCGATCGCCAGCGGTGCCTCGAAGGCGGCGACGGCGGCCGCGCTGCCCCCACCGGAGCCGCCGGGGATCCGGTCGAGGTCCCAGGGGTTGTGGGTGTTCCCGTAGGCCGAGTGCTCGGTGGAGGAGCCCATGGCGAACTCGTCCATGTTGGTCTTGCCGAGGATCGGCATGCCGGCGGCCTTGAGCCGCTCCACCAGCGTGGCGTCGTACGGCGGGATCCAGCCCTGCAGGATCTTGGACCCCGCTGTGCTCGGGATCCCCTTGGTCACGACCACGTCCTTGACCGCGATCGGCACACCGGCCAGCGGGTGCAGCTCCTCGCCGGCGGACCGGCGGGCGTCGATGTCGCGCGCGGTGGCCAGCGCCTCGTCCGTGCAGATGTGCAGGAAGGCGTGCACCGCGCCGTCGACGGCGGCGATCCGGTCCAGGTGCGCCTGAGTCACCTCGACGCTGCTCACCTCACCGGACTGCAGGGCGGTGGCCAGGTCGGCGGCGCTGCGCCGGATCAGGTCGCTCATCAGTCCTCCTCGAGGATCTGCGGGACGGCGAACCTGCCGCCCTCGGTGGCCGGGGCCGCGGCAAGGGCGTCCAGCACCGGCAGCGGCTCGCTCGCCTCGTCCTCGCGCAGCACGTTGCTCAGCGGCATCGGGTGGCTCGTGGCCGGCACGTCGTCGGTGGCGACCGCGCTGACCGTTGCGACCGCCTGCACGATGACGTCGAGCTCGCCGGCCAGCCGGGTCAGCTCGGCGTCGGTCAGGTCGATCCGCGCGAGGCCGGCCAGGCGCGCGACCTCCTCGCGGGAGATGGTGGACATGGGCCCGAGTCTAGTGTCGGGCTGTGTCCGGCCCGTTTCGCCATCGGGCCGCCCAGACCTGCGCGTCACACCTGCGCGGCGTCCAGCGCATGGGCGATCAGGGCCAGCAGGGCGTCGGCGTAGGCGTCCTCGGCAATCCGCGCCGTGAACTCCTGCTCCCCGCCCGGTCCGCGGGTGCTGACCGTGTGGCTGGGTTCACGACCCGCACCGTCCTCCTGCCGCAGCGAGACGAAGGTCCGGCCGAGGAGCTCGCGGAGCTGGTCCTCGCGCGGGAGCCAGAGCGCCTCCTCCTTGGCAACGGAGTCCAGCGCCCACTCGGTGGTCCCGTTGAAGCCGAGGACGGTGCCGGTCGGGTACTCGCGAGCCTCGATGGTCATCTCGCTCAACGTGAAGACCTCGCCGCTGAGGGCGGGCTGCGGAATGACGAAGCGGTCGCCCGGAGCGGGCGTCCACCGCAGGCCGGCATCGCGAAGGGCCTCGGCACGGGGCTGGGAGATCATGCCCCCAGTCTGACCTGCCCCGCTCCTGGCGGCCAGGTCGTGGCACCGGTCTGCGACTGGATCGCTGGGTGGGCGAGGCGCGTCGCACCGTGGGTGGCGACGGGCTAGCGGGTGCTGAAGGCGGCGTCGAAGGATGCCGAGGGCGGGTCGAAGGCCAGGCGCTGCACGAACGCCAGCGCCTCCGGCGCACCGACCAGGCGGTCCATCCCGGCGTCCTCCCACTCGACCGAGATCGGGCCCTCGTAGCCGATCGTGTTGAGCATCCGGAAGCAGTCCTCCCACGGCACGTCACCGTGACCGGTCGAGACGAAGTCCCAGCCCCGACGCGGGTCGGCCCACGGCAGGTGGGAGCCCAGCCGGCCGTTGCGGCCGTTGCCGACCCGGCGCTTCGCGTCCTTGCAGTCCACGTGGTAGATCCGGTCCTTGAAGTCCCACAGGAAGCCGACCGGGTCGAGGTCCTGCCAGACGAAGTGGCTCGGATCCCAGTTCAGCCCGAAGGCCTCGCGGTGCCCGATGGCCTCGAGGGTGCGCACCGTCGTCCAGTAGTCGTAGGCGATCTCGCTGGGGTGCACCTCGTGCGCGAACCGGACGCCGACCTCGTCGAACACGTCAAGGATCGGGTTCCAGCGGTCGGCGAAGTCGCGGTAGCCCGCGTCGATCAGCTCGGTGGAGACCGGCGGGAACATCGCGACGTACTTCCAGATGGACGAGCCGGTGAACCCGATCACGGTCTTCACACCCAGCCGCGCCGCGGTGCGCGCGGTCAGCTTCATCTCCTCGGCGGCGCGCTGCCGAACGCCCTCCGGGTCGCCGTCGCCCCAGATCTGGTCCGAGAGCATGTCGCGGTGCCGCTGATCGATCGGGTCGTCACAGACGGCCTGGCCCTTGAGGTGGTTGGAGATCGCGTACACCTTCAGGTTGTACCGCTCGAGCAGGTCGAGCTTGCCCTGGATGTAGAGGTCGTCCTCGGCGCCCTGCCAGGGGTCCAGGTGGTCGCCCCAGCAGGCGATCTCCAGACCCTGATAGCCCCACTCGGACGCCAGCCGTGCGACCTCCTCGAAGGGCAGGTCCGCCCACTGACCGGTGAACAGCGTGATCGGTCGTGCCATCTCACTTCTCCTTGGTCGGTGCGGTTGTCAGTCGGTCGCCACGAGGGTCCAGGTGCTGTCGGCGGCCGCGCTCCGCTCGACGGCGTCGAGCACCCGTTGCACGGCGAGCCCGTCCGCGAACGAGGGGGTCGGCTGCTCGCCGGCCACCAGGGCGCCGATCAGGTCGACCACCTGGTGGGTGAACGCATGCTCGTAACCGAGCACGTGGCCGGCCGGCCACCAGGCTGCGATGTACGGATGCTCGGGCTCGGTGACCACGATGCGCCGGAAGCCGCCGAGGCGCGAACCCTCGGTCGCGTCGAAATAGTGCAGGACGTTCATGTCCTCGAAGTCGAAGGCCAGCGACCCGCGCGAGCCGTTGATCTCGATGCGGATCGCGTTCTTGCGGCCCCACGCGAAGCGCGTCGCCTCGAACGTGCCGATGGCGCCCCCGGCGAAGCGCGCCATGAACACCGCTGCGTCGTCCACCGTGACCGGGCCGCGCTCGGCCCCGGCCGAGCCGTGCAGGCCGGAGAACTCGCTCGCCACCGGCCGTTCGTGCACGAAGGTCTCGAGCAGGCCGCTCACGCCGGTGATCCGGTCGCCGGTGATGAACTGGGTGAGGTCGACGATGTGCGCGCCGATGTCCCCGAGCGAGCCGGAGCCCGCCGCCTCGCGGTCGAGGCGCCAGGACAGCGGCGCCTGCTCGTCGGCGATCCAGTCCTGCAGGTATTGCGCGCGCACGTGCCGCAAGGTTCCGATCCGACCCTCGGCGACGATCTGCCGGGCCAGTGCGATCGCAGGGACACGGCGGTAGGTGAAGCCCACCATGGCCTTGGCGCCGTTCGGAGCCGACGCCGCGGCCCGGGTCATCGCCTCGGCCTCCGCCACGGTGTTGGCGAGCGGCTTCTCGCACAGCACGTGCTTGCCGGCCGCGAGCGCCGCGATGGCGATCTCCGCATGTGTGTTGCCGGGCGTGCACACGTCGAGCAGGTCGACGTCGTCACGCTCGAGCAGACGGCGCCAGTCCGTCTCCCAGCTCGCCCAGCCCAACCGGGCCGCCGCCTCCTCGACAGCGGGCCCGTTGCGGCCGCAGACCGCCGTCATCTCGGGGCGCATCGGGAGGGTGAAGAACCGTGGGGCGACCCGCCACGCCTGCGAGTGCGCGGCCCCCATGAACGCGTACCCGACCATCCCGACGCCCAGCCGGGGGACCTCCTGCTCGGCCATCGCTGGCTCCCTCACTCGTGTGTCGTTCCGTGCTGGCAGATCGCCTGGGTCGGGTGCCGTGCGAGGCGTAACAGCGCCCCGCACGACACCGCGGTTTGTCAGGACTCGAAGGCGGTCGGCAGGTACTGCTCGACGTTCTCCTTGGTCACCACGGGTGCGAACAGCTGCACCGTGCGCGGCACCTCGACCTCGACGAGGTCACCGAGGGCCTTGCCCTGGACGATCAGGCGGGCCAGCCGGATGCCGTCCGCCGCCTGGGTCGAGGGGTAGATGACGGTGGCCTTGAGCACGCTGTCGTCGGCCTTGATGGCCTCCATGACCTGTTGCGACCCGGCGCCACCGACCATCACGAACTCGTCGCGGTCGGCGTCCTCGATCGCGGCCATCACCCCGACACCCTGGTCGTCGTCGTGGTTCCACAGCGCGTCGATGTGCGGCGCGGCCTGCAACAGGTTCGCTGCCGCGGCCTCGCCACCCTGCACGGTGAAGTCGGCCGCCACGCGGCGGGTGACGTCAAGACCGCAGTCGGACAGCGCGTCGGCGAAGCCGCGGCTGCGGTCCTGCGTCAGCGGCAGGGAGTCGATACCGGCGATCTCGGCCACGATGGCATCGGGGTTGTCGCCGACCTGCTCGCAGATGTACGTGCCGGCGCTGAGGCCCATGCCGTAGTTGTCACCGAGCACTGTCGTCCGTGCCGCGAACGGGCTGGAGAACTCCCGGTCGACGTTGATCACGACGATCCCGGCCTCCATGGCCTGCGTTGCGACCTCGGTCAGGGCCGCGCCGTCGAACGGCAGCACGACAATCGCGTCGACACCGTCGTTGATGAACGTCTCGATCTGGCTGATCTGCAGGTTCACGTCGTTGGTGGCCTCGGCGACAACGAGCTCGACGTCGTCGTACTTGTCAGCCTCGGCAAGGGCCGCGCGGGTGATCGCGCCCATCCAGCCGTGGTCGGCTGCGGGGGCTGAGAAGCCGATCGTGACGGTGTCGCCCGACTCGTCGTTGGCCACGCCCGAGGTGGTCCCACCCCCTCCGTCGTCGGTGCTGTCGTTCTTGGATGTGTTCCCCGTGCAGCCTGCGACGAGCGCGACTGACGCGAGGATCGCCCCGGCGGTGAGCATCCACCGTCGGCGCAGCTCCAGTGGTGCGGACATGGCCTTCCTCCTTGGCTTGGTGCGGCTTCCTGCGTGGGTCACTGCGGGACTGCGGTGTCTCCGACCGACCGGCTAGGTGGATCGGTGGCGTGCGGCGAACCGCTGCTGGAGCAGCACGGCGGCCACGATGATCGCGCCCTTGGCGACGGACTGGGCGGAGATGGAGAGGTTGTTCTGGGTGAACACGTTGGTCAGGGTGGAGAAGATCAGGACCCCGAAGACGGTGCCGACGATCGTGCCCCGCCCACCGATGAGGAGCGTGCCGCCGACGACGACGGCGGCGATCGCGTCCAGCTCGTACAGCTGCCCGTGGGTCGACGAGCCCGCCGTCGTGCGGGCGAGCATCATCACGGCGGCGATGCCGGCGGTCAGGCCCGCGAGGGCGTAGAGGTACATCGTGTGCCGGTTGACCTTGATGCCGGCCAGGCGGGCTGCCTCGGGGTTGCCGCCGACGGCGAGCGTGCGCCGCCCGAAGGTCGTCCGGTTCAGCAGCACCCAGCCCGCCACCGCGACCACCGCGAAGATCCAGACCAGCACGGACACCCCGAGCAGGTCGGCGCGGAAGAAGTCGAGGAAGGGCGCGACGTCGACGATCTGGGTCTGCCGGTTGGCGATCATCTCGGCGAGGCCGCGGGCGGCGACCATCATGGCCAGCGTCGCGATGAACGCGACGACCTTGCCGTAGGCGATCAGGGCGCCGTTGATCAGCCCGCACACGGTGCCGACGACCAGGGCCGTGAACACCATCACTATCCAGTGCGTGTCCTCGGCAAGGGTCTGCGTGGCGAGCGTCGTCGCCCACACCGATGCGAGCCCGAGGACCGAGCCGACGGACAGGTCGATCCCGCCGCCGGTGATCACGAACGTCATGCCGATGCTCAGCACACCGATCACCGCGGCCAGCCGCAGGATCGTCATGACGTTGTCCGCGCTCGCGAACCGCTCGCCGGCGGTGCTGACACCGACGACGCACAGCACGGCGAAGGCGATGACCAGCCCGATGTTGCGTCCCGCCCCCCTGCTCATCAGCCGCCGAAGCCGGCTCGGGACGACGTCGCCGGTCGGGGCGACCATCTCAACGCTCTGCTCGGTCACGCGGCGCTCCCTTCCATGACGAGGTCGAGGACCCCGTGCTCGTCGATCTGGTCGGCCGGACCGCTGTGCACGACGCGGCCCTCCGAGAGCACCAGGACGCGGTCCGCCAGGCCGAGGACCTCGTCGATCTCGCTGGACACAACGACGACGGCGGTGCCCCGTGCCGCCAGCCGACGGATCAGCGCGTAGATCTCGGCGCGCGCTCCGACGTCGACGCCGCGGGTCGGCTCGTCGAGCAGCAGGACGCGGCAGCCGTGCACCAGCCAGCGGGCGAGCAGCGCCTTCTGCTGGTTGCCTCCCGAGAGCGTGCGCGCCGTGCGGTCGGGGTCCGCCGGGCGCAGGTCGAGCGCCTGGATCTGCTCGCGAGCAGCGGCCCGTTCGGCACCCTCGTCGAGGAACACCCCCGAGGCGAACCGGCCGAAGGTCGAGAGCGTGATGTTGCGGTACACCGGCTCGTCCAGCAACAGGCCCATGCTCTTGCGCTCCTCGGGCGCCAGCCCGACCCCGGCACGCACCGCCGCGTCGATTGAACCCGGGTGCAGCGCGCGGCCCGCCACCGCCACCCGCCCCTCGGTCGCCCGACGCGCTCCGTAGACCGTCTCGAGGACCTCCGAGCGTCCGGAGCCGACGAGCCCGGCCAGGCCGACGATCTCCCCGGCACGCACGCGGAAGGACACGTCCTGGAAGACGCCACGCAGGCCGAGCCCGTCGACGGACAGGAGCTCCTCAGCGTCGTCCGGCACACCCGGGTTCGGCGGGAACGCGTGGTCAAGGGTGCGGCCGGTCATCAGCTTGATCAGGTCCGACGTCGCGGTCCCCCGCGCCGACAGACCTGTTCCGACGGTCCGACCGTCCTTGAGCACTGTGATCCGGTCGCCGACCTGGCGGATCTCCTCCAGGCGATGGGAGATGTACAGGACCGAAACGCCCGAGGCGGTGAGCTCGCGGACCACGCGGAAGAGGTTGGCGACCTCCTCGGAGTCCAGCACAGCCGAGGGTTCGTCCATGATGATCAGCCGCGCGTCGTGGGACAGCGCGCGCGCCATGGAGACGATCTGCTTTCCGGCGGCGGACAGGCGACCCGCCTCCCGGTTGGGCGGGATTTCTCCGTGGCCCAGGCGGCGCAGCAGGTCCTGCGTGCGTGCACGCACCACCCGGCGCTGCGTGAAGCCTCCGGTGGCCAGCTCGTGGCCGAGGTAGACGTTCTCGGCGACCGTCAGGCCGTCGACGACATCGAGCTCCTGGTACATCGTCGCGATCCCGGCGCGCAGCGCAGCGACGGGGGTGGCGACGGTGAGCGGCTCCCCACGCCAGGTAATGGCACCCGCGTCCGGGTGGTGCGCACCGGACAGCACCTTGATCAGCGTCGACTTGCCGGCACCGTTCTGGCCGACCAGGCAGTGGACCTCGCCGGCCCGGATCGCGAGGTCGACACCGTCGAGTGCGCGGGCGCCCGGGAAGTGCTTGACGATGCCCTGCATGGTGAGCAGGTTCGCCTTCGCCGCGCCCCCATCGGGGGGTTCCGGCTGCCGGACACCATCGACCATGCCCCGCAACCTACACTTGTTGTGTCGAACGTCAAGCAAAGGTCTCACTCTGCTCGACGTAGTTATGCAAGCGTGACCTATCAAAGATCCTGTGCTTGACTTCGCTCATGGACGTTCGGGCCGTGAGTCAGCTGAGCAGGCCCGCCCCTCGGCCGACGGACGTCGGAGGGCTGTTCCAGCTGCTCCGCGACGGCCTGCCGCGCACCCGCGCGGACCTCGCGCTGCTCACCGGACAGGCGCGCTCGACCGTTGCCGCGCGGGTGGACCTCCTCCTAGCCTCCGGCCTGGTCGCGCCGGCCGGAGAGGCCAGCTCGACCGGCGGGCGCCCACCCGCGACGTTCGCCTTCTCCCCGAGTACACGCATCCTGCTGGCCGTCGACCTCGGCGCGACGCACGCCCGCCTCGCGGTCACCGACCTCGCCTCGACGGTGCTGGCCGAGCACCACGAGGCACTAGCGATCGCGGACGGGCCCGATGCGGTCCTGGATCGCGTCGCCGCGATCGGCACCAAGCTCGTCGAGCAGGCGGGGCGCACGATGGGCGAGCTCGCCGCGGTCGGCGTCGGGCTGCCCGGACCGGTCGAGCACAGCACCGGTCGGCCGACGAACCCGCCGATCATGCCCGGCTGGGACGACGCCGACGTTCCGGGCATGCTGCGCCACCTCCTGGGGGCACCGGTGCTCGTCGACAACGACGTCAACATCATGGCTCTCGGCGAGCACTGGGCAGAGTTCCCCGACGTCGACCACCTGCTCTTCGTCAAGGTCGCCACCGGCATCGGGGCCGGGGTGATCAGCGACGGCCAGATCCGGCGGGGCGCCCAGGGCGCCGCCGGTGACCTGGGGCACATCGCCGTTCCCGGCGGCAAGGCCCTGCTCTGCCGTTGCGGGAACACCGGCTGCCTCGAGGCGCTCGCCAGCGGCCGAGCGGTCGCCGTCGCGCTCTCCGCGGAGGGCATTCCCGCGACCTCCAGCGCCGACGTCGTCGCGCTGGTCCGGGCCGGCAATGTCGCCGCGAGTCACGCGGTCCGCGAGGCGGGACGCACCATCGGCGGTGTGCTCGCCGCGTGCGTGAGCATGCTCAACCCGTCGGTCATCGTCATCGGCGGCAACCTCGCCGAGGCGGGCGAGAGCCTGCTCGCGGGCATCCGGGAGGTGGTGTACCGGCGGTCGCTGCCGCTGGCCACCCAGCACCTGCGGATCGTCGCCAGCCGCACCACGGGACGCGCCGGCATCCTCGGGGCCAGCGCCATGGCCGCCGATCACGTGCTCTCCCCGGCAGCGATCGAGGCGTTGATCCCCTAGAAGGTCGAGGCGTTGATCCCCTGAAACCCACTGCGCGAGTGACCTAGGGCCCTTGGCGAACAGCCGTCGTCGGGCCACGGTTGGCGGCATGACCACTGCCGATCTGCCCTACGGCCCCACCATGTCCGCGCTCCTCGAACCGCTGCGCCGCGGGTTCCGGGTGCTGAACCGGTACGTTGCGGGTCCGATGATCCGGGTGGGAGCAGGCCCTCTGCTCTGCACTCCCCTCAGCGGTTCCATCCTCGTGCTGCGGACGGTCGGCCGGAAGAGCGGCCTGGTCCGCGAGGCGCCGCTGGGCTACGCGGTGGTCGACGGCCGCGTGGCGATGATTGCCGGCTACGGCCGGGACGCCCACTGGTTCCGCAACGCACTGGCCAACCCGACGGTGCAGATCGCCCTGCCCGGCGCCGTGTTTGCCGGCACGGCGGAGGAGCTGACTGACGGGGTCGCCCGGCGGGAGGCCTTCCGCGCCGTGATGGCTGCGCTCGGCACGGTGGGCCAGCTCACCCTCGGCGACGTCGGGGAGATGTCCGACGAGGAGATCGACCACTTCGCCGACGCCTTCCCCGTCCTCGCCGTGACGCCGACGGCGGTGCTGCCCGGTCCGTACGACCCGGGTGGGGTCTTCACCAAGGTCAACCTCTGGTTGTGGGCCGGCGTCGCGGCCACGGGCGCGCTCGCACTGACTCGGCGGCGTCGGGACTGCTGCTAGGACCCCGCCGGCCGGCCGCCGACCACCCCCCGGGCCGCCCACCCGGAGCCCGCCCGCCCGGAGCCCGCCCGCCAGCGGGATCCCGACGGCGACCTCCTGTCCCTTGACACCCATTGGTGGCACGCCTAGCGTCAGTGCTATCTCCCGCTGTCGAAGCGCTTCGACGAAGCGCTTCGACGAACAAGCATCGACAGTCAGCGCCGTCGGCAGATCGGGATTCCGTTCGACGTGTCCACGCGTTCAGCGCCCGGGCACGCCCCTGCACCGGCGGCAGGACCCGTTCAGAGAGGAGCGGAGTCGCCGGGTAGGGCCCTGCGCACCGGTCAGAGGCTGCCCGCCAGGAAGCAGACCACAACGAACGTGCCAGGGAGGCATGCTGTGAGAATCGCCGTGTGGAAGCGCTCGGTCATACCGACAGCTCTGTGCCTCGCACTCGTCGGGCTCAGCCCGGCAACCAGTGCGAGCGCGGAGGACGACTTCCCGTTCCGGAACCCTGACCTCCCTCTCCAGACCAGGATCGACGACCTCCTCGGTCGCATGACCCTCGTGGAGAGGATCTCCCTGCTCCACCAGTTCCCCCTGCCCGTCCCCCGGCTCGGGATCACCGAGTTCCGCAGCGGCACGGAGGCGCTGCACGGCGTCGCCTGGACAACCGACTACCACGACGGAAGCGTCAAGACAGCGACGGCCACAACCTTCCCCCAGGCCGTCGGGCTCGCGAGCACGTGGGACACGGAGCTCATCGAGGAGGTCGGTTCAGCCGTCGGCGACGAGGCCCGCGGGTACAACTCGATCGACTCGGGGCTGTGGGGCCTGAACATGTGGGCACCCGTCGTCAACCTGCTCCGCGACCCGCGGTGGGGCCGAAACGAAGAGGGCTACTCCGAGGACCCGCTGCTGACCGGTGCCATCTCGACCGCATACGGCTCGGGCATGACCGGTGACGACCCCTTCTACCTCAAGACCGCGCCGACCCTGAAGCACTATCTCGCGAACAACAACGAGGTGAACCGGGCAACGACCTCGTCGAACCTGTCGCCACGCGTGCTCCACGAGTACGACGAGATGGCGTTCAAGCCGGCCATCGAGGCGGGCGCCGCAACGGGCGTGATGGCGTCGTACAACCTGGTCAACGGCAGGCCCAACACGGTCAACCCTGACCTCAACGACGCCGTCCGGTCCTGGACGGACCAGACCCTCTTCAACGTCAGCGACGCCGGCGCGCCCGGCAACCTGGTCGGCTCCCAGCAGTACTACGCAACACAGCCGGAGGCCGACGCCGCGACCCTCCTCGCAGGCATCGACAGCTTCACCATGAACGACAACAACCCCCAGCCGACGATCGACGCCATCACCGCTGCGCTGGATCAGGGGCTGATCACCGAGGCCGACATCAACGAGGCCGCGTCGCACAACCTGTCGATCCGCTTCCGTCTCGGGGAATTCGACCCCGACGGCGGGCCCTACGCGGACATCACGGCCGACGTCATCAACAGCGAGGAGCACCAGGCCCTGACCCGCGAGACCGCGGACGAGGCGATGGTGCTGCTGAAGAACGACGACAACGCGCTGCCGCTCGACGCGGACACCACCCAGAGCGTCGCCGTCATCGGGCCGCTCAAGAACACGCTCTACACCGACTGGTACGGCGGCAACCAGCCGTACTCCGTCACGCCACTGCAGGGCATCACCGATCGCCTCGCAGGCAGTGCGACCGTCACGGGGACAGAGGGCGTCGACCGGATCGCCCTGAAGGACGTCGGAACCGGCCGGTACGTCGTCGGCGGAAGCGGACCGACGGGCGCAGCACTGACGACGCAGGAGACGACAGCCGACGCACCGACCGCCCAGTTCGACGTGTTCGACTGGGGCGACGGGATCGTCACCCTGCGCAGCGTCGCGAACGGCAAGGTCGTCGGCTACAACTGGAGCGGCTTCGCCAACGACCAGGCCCAGCCGAACGGCTGGTTCGTCCAGCAGCAGTTCAAGCTCGAGGAGCAGCCGGACGGCACCTACGTCCTGCGGTACGCCGGGTACGAGGCCGCGTCCAGCTGGTCGCCGTCGTACACGAACCCGTACGTGACCGTCGGGGCAGATGGGGCTCTCGTTCTCGGCGCGGCAACTCCGGACGCCGCGACGAAGTTCTCCCGTGAGGTGCTCGTCAGCGGCCAGGAGACCGCCGCAGCCGCAGCCGCAGATGCAGACGTCGCCGTCGTCGTCGTGGGCAGCATGCCGTTCATCAACGGCCGTGAGGACCACGACCGCGCAACCATGGACCTCGCAGAGGGGCAGGAGGCCCTGGCCGAGTCGGTCATCGCCGCGAACCCGAACACGATCGTCGTGCTCGAGACGAGCTACCCCATGACGATCACCGATCTCCAGGAGAGCGCACCCGCGATCCTGTGGACCACTCACGCAGGTCAGGAGACCGGGAATGCGGTCGCCGACGTGCTCTTCGGTGACGTGAACCCTGCCGGACGGCTCACCCAGACCTGGTACAACTCGCTCGACGATCTGCCTGCTGACCTGCTGAACTACGACATCATCAACACCCAGCAGACCTACCTGTACGACGACACCACACCCCTGTACCCCTTCGGGTACGGGCTGTCGTACACGTCGTTCGACTACTCCAACCTGCGTCTGAGCTCGCGGCACGTCCGCGCGGACGGGACAGTCACCGTCAGCGTCGACATCACGAACACCGGCTCGGTCGCCGGCGACGAGGTGGTGCAGCTCTACACGCACCAGCGGACGTCGCGGGACACGCAACCGCTGCGGCAGCTGCGCGCATTCGACCGCGTCAGCCTCGAACCCGGTGCAACGACGACGGTGCAGCTCGAGCTGCCCGCTGCCGACCTCGCTCACTGGGACGTCACTCGCGACACGTGGGTGGTCGAGACCAGCGCGTACGACATCATGGTCGGCGCGTCGTCTGCGGACATCCGCAGGTCCAGCGTCCTGCGCGTCGCAGGGGAACGGATCCCACCACGGGACCTGTCCGCCACGACGCCGGCGCAGAACTTCGACCAGTACTCGGGGATCGACCTGGTGGACACCTCGCGGGAACGCGGCACATCCATCCAGGCGGCGGCCGACGGCAGCTGGGTCTCCTTCGATGACGCCCGGCTCAGGTCGCACAACAGGACCTTCACCGTGTCGGCCGCGAACGCAGGCGAGAGCGACGCAACGGTCGAGCTGCGACTGGACTCGCCGACCGGGCAGCTGCTGGGCACGGTGACGGTGCCGAGCACCGGCGACATCTACGCGTACACGACCGCAACGGCGACGCTGCGCCGGGGCAGCGGTATCCGTGACGTCTACCTCGTCCTCAGTGCGGGCGTGCGCGTGGCGGAGTTCACCGTGAACTGACCGCCACGCACTGAGAGCCCTGGGAGGATCTCCCCCCGCACCGGCCCCCTCGGGACGGACAGTGCACCTACTGAGGGCTCTCGACGTCGGAGGGCACGTCGCACTCCGGGCGGCGTGCCCGCCGGCTTGCCCGGTTGCGCCGCCGGCGGCGGCGCTGCTGCTGACGCGCGGGCTCAGCGCTCCCGGTAGTGGTAGGTGTCGACATCGGCGAAGCCGAGACGGTGGTAGAGCGCGAGCGCGGCGTGGTTGTCGGCCTCGACCTGCAGGAAGGCGCGCCGTGCCCCGCGCCCGGCCGCGATCTGCATGGCGGCGAGCGTGAGCGCGCGGGCCAGACCGCGGCGTCGGGCGCGCTCCGCGACCATCAGGCAGGACAGACCGACCCAGTCGCCGGAGTAGCCGGCGCGGATCACACCGACGACGCCGTCGTCGTCCCGTGTGGTCAGGTAGTCGGCCGCGGACCCGGTGACCACCGCACGGGCCAGACCGGGATCGACCGTGCCGCTCGCCTTGACGTCGAGCCACCCCGAGAGCCAGTCGTCGTCCGGCTCGTCGGCCACGTCGATGGACGCGGCCGACGGCTCGGCCTGCGCGGGCAGGGCGAGGGCGAGCACCCGCGTCGTCGCCACCAGGCGGTACCCGCGCGCCGCCAGAACACCGTCCAGGCCGACCGGAAGCACCTCACGCCCGACCCGGAACCGGGCCGGGATGCCGCGGTGGGAGTAGAACGCCTCGACTCTGCCGATCGCGGCGTCGAGGTCGGGCGGCTCGGCGAGCGGGACGACGCTGTTCGCCCGGCTGGTGAACCCACCGGAGAAACCGACCCGCCAGCTGCCGACGTCGGCCACCTCCACCGGACGCCAGGTGTCGACCTCGACCGCGACGCCCGGCGGGAAGTGCTCAGCCACCGGCGGTGTACACGAGCATGTGGTGGTCGTCGACGCCCCAGTCGCGCTCGGGGACCCGCTGCAGTCCGAGACGCTCGTACATCCGCTGGGCGGTCGTCATCGCGGGCATCGTGGAGAGCACCACGTGGTGGGCACCCCAGCCGATCCCGCGCTCGATCGCCGCTCGCATCAGCGTCTCGCCGATGCCGCGGCCGCGTGCCGCCGGGTCGACGGCGAGCATCCGCAGCTCGTGCTCGCCTGGCCCGGCGATCTCTGCGTAGGGCGAGCCGTACTCGGCCAGCGTGATGGTGCCCAGCAGCTCGTCGCCCTCGACGGCCACCAGCACCGTCGCCTGGTCCGCCCGGGTGACGGCGTCCCGCAGCTCGCCGAGGTAGTGGTGGTCGGGGCTGATCAGGTCGTCGGCGAGGTACGCGTGCGCGGTGAGCTGGCCGACCCGCTCCAGGTCCTCCGGCTCGGCGACGCGAACGATGAGGGTCATGACTCGTCATCCTCGTCCGTACCGCCACCGGCGGCGCCGCCGAGCGCCTCCGGACCGCCCTCGAGCAGCCGGACGAACGCAGCCTCGTCCAGGATCCGGAGCCCCAGCTCGCGCGCCTTCCCCTCCTTGGACCCGGCGTTCTCCCCCACCACGACGAAGTCGGTCTTCTTCGACACGCTGCCGGCCGACTTGCCGCCGCGGGCGATGATCGCCTCCTTCGCCCCGTCCCGGGAGAACTTCACCAGCGACCCGGTCACCACCACCGTCAGCCCCTCGAGCGTGCGGGGCACGGACTCGTCGCGCTGATCGGCCATCCGCACGCCGGCCGCAGTCCAGCGGTCAACGATCTGGGCGTGCCAGTCCTCGGCGAACCAGTCGCCGATGGCGGTCGCGATGGTCGGGCCCACGCCCTCGACGACGGCCAGCTCCGCCTCGCTCGCCGCCCGGATGGCCGCCATCGAGCCGAAGCCGGTCGCGAGCGCGCGGGCCGCCGTCGGGCCGACGTGCCTGATCGACAGGGCCACGAGCACCCGCCACAACGGCTGAGCCTTGGCCTTCTCCAGGTTCGCCAGCAGCGCCTCGCCGGTCGCGTTGAGGTCACCGGCCGCGCGGACCCGGCCCTTGACCTTGGAGTCGGTGGACAGGACGAACAGCCCGATCTGTCGCAGGGCGTCCTCGTCCAGGTCGAACAGGTCGGCCTCGTAGCGGACGACGCCGACCTCCAGCAGGCTCGCGGCCGCCTCCCACCCCATCGTCTCGATGTCGAGCGCCCCGCGACCCGCGATGTGCGCCAACCGCTCGCGCAGCTGGGAGGGGCATGACCGCGCGTTGGGGCACCGGATGTCGACGTCGCCTTCCTTGGCGGGGGCGAGCGGCGTCCCGCACGACGGGCAGTGCGTCGGCATCTCGAACTCGCGTTCGCTGCCGTCGCGCAGGGCCACCACCGGCCCGACGATCTCCGGGATCACGTCACCGGCCTTGCGCAGCACGACGGTGTCCCCGATGAGCACGCCCTTGCGCTTGACCTCGCTCGCGTTGTGCAGGGTCGCCATCTCAACGGTCGAGCCCGCGACCTTGGCCGGCTGCATCACCCCGTACGGGGTCACCCGACCGGTCCGGCCCACGCTGACCCGGATGTCCAGGAGCTTGGTGTTGACCTCCTCCGGCGGGTACTTGAAGGCGATCGCCCAGCGCGGCGCGCGCGACGTCGACCCGAGCCGGCGCTGCAGCGCGACCTCGTCCACCTTGATCACG
>Ga0209840_1000119_pt1 | contig 17380 bp, 14 predicted proteins | sample PersoiDNA2013190_FD_185802 | JGI IMG/M metagenome (GOLD analysis project Ga0209840, IMG submission 185802) | Permafrost soil microbial communities from the Arctic, to analyse light accelerated degradation of dissolved organic matter (DOM) -... | ecosystem: Environmental > Terrestrial > Soil >... | reverse complement strand
TCAAGTGTTCATGGACACACATTCGTACATCCGTGCGTGACCCAACCGTAGCATATGCCTGTGGTAGTCGGGGTACTTGGTACCTGGCATGTCCCTTCGTAGACGTTATAGTACCTGATCCCATTGATAGAACAGTCATACAGACAATCTATAACCATGTCCCCAACGCGATTGCACTCGCAGTTCCATATTGCTGCATTAGCATTCGCCTCTCTACCCGATTCAGCCTTACAGTTGTAAGGGCACTGTACACCCTCAACGTTAAATGAACGTTAAGGGATGCTGTCGGGCAGGAAATGCGTGCTATGCTGAGCAGGCAAAAGTACCATGCAGGAGGGAAAGAGTGAGAGTACTGATTGTTGAAGACGAACCAACGATGGCGTCTGCACTAGGCGACGCCTTGACGCACGAGCGACTGACGGTCGACACCGCCGCCGATGGACAGGATGCACTGGGGAAAGTTCATGTCGAGCAGGCGTACGACCTAATCCTCCTGGACCTCATGATGCCACACATGGATGGGCTGACGTTCCTGCGGACCATCAGGGCCGAAGGATATACCATGCCCATCCTGGTGCTGACTGCGCGTGACCTGACTGTGGACAAGGTGACGGGGCTCGACACCGGCGCCGACGACTATCTCACCAAGCCATTCGACCTGAGCGAACTGTTGGCTCGTGTGCGGGCCCTCCTACGACGACGTGACGAGATCAAGACGACTGTTCTGGCTGCAGGACGGGTCGTGCTGGACGTTGCGTCACACGTCTGCACGGTGGCAGGGCAGCCCGTGCTGCTGAGTCCCAAGGAAGAGCAGCTGCTGGAGTACCTCCTGCGTAACCAGGGACGTATCGTCCCCCGCGAGGAACTCGAGGACCACCTGTGGGGTGAGCAGACCTCCCTGTGGTCCGACACGCTGCGGACACACGTGCGGTATGTCCGTGCGAAGGTGGACACCGACCCGCACGCCCCGCTCATCACAACAGAACGGGGACGCGGCTACGGCATCCTGGAACAACCCGGGAAGGAGCCACAGCAGAAATAGGCGTCCGCCACAATTCTCTTCACGGAATCCTGCACTGGTACACCATGCTGTCCATGGCGCAGTACAGCACCCTTGGATCCGTGCCTACCGTCAACGTCTGTCCGCCAAGCGACGATAACCCCTGGTTCATCCGCAGCCAGCGAGTCTCGCTCGGCAACAACACAAAGACGCCACCGCTCGACGTGCCGGCAAACAGGCGTCCCATCCCGTCCTCAACCAGCGCCTGGACAGACCCGTAGTAGATGCCGATCCTCGACAACCCCTTGTTGACCGGTGTCCAGGTACTACCCGGTGTCCCGGTCCAGATGCCCCGAGCCAGTGAACCGACATACATTCTGGATGACGACTCGACGAGCATGCTGTACAGCCAGCTGAGGTCGGCAGAGCTGCCCAGCATGACGCGGTCCGTCAGCTGAACATCCTTCCACAGCAGTCCGCCGTTGGTTGACTCCCAGAGTCCGTCGCTGCTGACAATGGCAAGAACATGTTGGCCGTCGGCCGGGTCGGTCGCAAGCGCTGTGACCTCAACATAGATCACCTGCTGTGGGGCGGATCCCCTGGGTTTCAACCCCAGGCTGCGGTCGGTCGCCATCCCCTTGGCGAGGTCGACGCGCCAGACACCCAGTGACGTCCCGGCGAGCACTATCCCAGGCTCAGACGTAGACGGCAGAAGTGCCAGCACGTCATCACTGAGCTCCTTTGCTGCCACACGGCGCCACCGCATGCCATCCGCCGACATCCAGAGTCCCTTTCGCAGCGTGCCTGCCAGCATCGGTGTTCCTGCACGGATCACCGCGATGTCCTGCGAATCAAGTTCTGTCGCAGTCCGGCCCCAGGTAGTGCCTCCATCGTGTGAGACGTACATGCCGCCGGTCGTCCCGACATACAGCCGTGATGGAATTGTGAGGTCGGGTACGACGCAAGTGATCTCGGTCTCCTGGATTCCCGTGCTGATGTCGGTCCACCGCCATGCTGTGGTGTCTGCTCTGAATACTCCACTGGATGTGCCGGCGATGAGCGTCTTCTCGTTCCATCGACACAACGTCCGCACCGCAAATCCACGCATGGCGGGCGACGCGACCTGCCACCCCTTCAATGGGTCGGCTGCCGCATACACGCTCCCAGAGCTCGTGCCGACGACCAGCTGCCACGACGGCCGCACAATCACGCTCATGGCAGACACATCACCAGAACCCTGCGGGAGTTCTGCCGCTGATGTCCACGTCGCTCCTCCACCAGTGCTGATGTAGACGTTCGTATGGCTGATCACGGCTGCAATCGTGTCTGGTCGCGATGCATCCCACGCCAAAGCGGTGACTGACGCTGCCTGAGGGAGACCGTCACGTCCGCATGCCTTCCACGTGAACGTCGCCGTATCTGCAACAAAGACACCCTGGTCGTAGGTGCCAGCGAACAACCGATCACCGCCAGCCGTCGTCGCCAGCAGGCAACTGATGCTCAGGGTCGGCAAGCCCGTGTTCACCGATCGCCAGTGCCTGCCGATGTCCCGTGACACGTAGACGCCGTGGTTGGCGGTCGCCATGTACAGGAGGGCTCCACCCCCCGCCTGCCCCAGTGCTGTGACTGTATCGTCACCGAAGCCGCGGCCGGACTGCCGCCATGTCTGACCGTCGTCATCGCTCACCTGTAGGCCCTCGCGCTCGACTGCCCGGACAATCACCGTCATCGGCCCAGATGTCGCCGTCAACGCCATCACACCCTGTCCGGATTTCGTCCTGGAGAGGAGTTTCCAGCTCATGCCGTCCAGAGAACGGTAGATTGCACCACTCGCCATGCCAGCATATAGGCGTCCGTCGGCCGACGACGTCAGCGCTGACACGTCGCCGCCCCAGATGTTGCCCAGCATCCTCCACTGCACCCCGGCAGGTACTCCGGGGTCATTGCTGAGCGCACGCTTCTGCAGTCGAGGAATGGCAACCTTGATGAACACAACGACTGCCGCGATCAGCAGCCAGCCAATAATGACATCAGCCCACAGCTTCCATTTACTCACGGGCATATCCATTCTCAAACCACCTCCATTTGCCGGCGACCTTCCCTGTATAGTAGTATGACACAACACCGTTAACGCAACGTTAAGACACAGGCGTCTCTGGACACAACACCTCAATACAGTTAACGTTGTCTTAACGCAGACCTGTTATGGTATACAGGCAGGCCGCCGTAACAGAAAGAGGGCTCTTCGACGATAACGTTCGGCGGCCTGCCAGACAAGGAGGATGGACGGGATGAAGAGAACGCGACGCACTTTGCTGCTCGGAGTGGCCGGACTGCTGCTGATCGCTGCAATCGTCTGTGGCAGTCTCATGCGCAACGCCACACACGGCGCCGCCGACCCGGATAGCCAGGAGATCACGACGGCCGAAGTGAATACCACGGTCAGGGAGCGTATCACAAGTCTCGACCCCGACGTGATGACCGAAGCAGCAGTACGGGGTGCGATCGAAGACCAGCTGCCCGCCCTCGGAGTCAGAGGATTCATCCGCCTGAGCATTCCGAGCAAGCACATCGATGTTCTGATAGGAACCGACTACAACTTCGACCAAGTTCTGGGAAGCGCGACCGGCGAGAACTCCTGGCAGTACCGGATGTCGCTGGCCCCTGTGAATGCTCCGGAAGAACTCCAGTCGCTGTACGTTACCTACATGAGTACCGGCATGGGCAACATCTCGGGTGAGCTCATGATTGGCAGCGCAGGTCCTACTGCCGCACAGGTCAGCACCTCGTTGTCACTGATGATCGCCATGTGGGCGTGTCTGTGCCTCGTGGCCGTCTGTGTCATCGCGGTGCTTCTCCTCCCCGGGAACTACGTTATTCGACGAGGGAGGTCATGGACGCCACTGCGTCGAGGATTGGCCCTGGTACTGGTCGGCGCCGTCCTCGCCGTTCCCGTCGTGTGGACCCTCGTCAGCAGAACGCACGCCGCCGCGCGCGAACGGTTTGCCAGAGGAACGGACCTCATCGTGACGTCCACAGCGAACACGATGTCCGAGTGGCTTTCGACGGGCGAAGTCTCGGCAGCCTACCTGCATGCGACCTATGCCATGTCCTACCCGGACTGCTCGTTCCGTATCCTGGTGGACGGCAAGCTGCAGGACCGGGCGGGCGTGGACTACGGTCCCGCCGCATATCAGAAACCTGGCGACCCGGCCACGTGGCGCCAGTTGGCCCCCTTCATCGAGGGCGGTACACCGCATCCCGCCTACCTGACGACAGCTACCAAGGGCAAAGTCCGAATTGAACTCGTGGCACCGGAGCCAGACTACTGGCAGGACATCCACCTGCGCCATATGCTCTTCTGGGCTATTCCAGCCCTCTTCGCCGTCCTCTTCGCACTGGGATACCTGACCGGCCGGCGACGTGATCACACGGTTCTGTCTTCCGAGGAGATCCTCCGACACACGGTCACGCGTCAGGCAGTCCTCACGGTCCTTGTCGTCTGCCTGGCGCTGGTGCCTGCTGCCGGCTGGTTCGTGCAGACGTACGAGGCAGCTTCCGTCGCCCGGCTCGACAAGACGCTGCAGCATGACGCGGCTACGGTCAGCGGCATATTGAGCAGTCTTGACCCATCAACAGCCGCCAAGAAAGCTCTTCAACTTGCGGACTATTCGCTGACGGTCGCTCGAACCGGCATGACCTACTCGCTGAAGTTCCAGCAGAAGGACGGACAGCCGGGCGGAATCACCATCAACCCGGCGGAAAGCATGCTCAGTGTGGTGACGGGCACGGACACACCCACCGTTCGTATCATCGCCAATCATACCGACTGGTCCGTCCCACCCGGCCACAACCTGACCGTGCGCGTCATCGGCGCCAGCGGCCGGCTGAAGGACGGAACAGTCTACACATTCCTCCTGGGAACGACGATGCGGCCCGTCGAACAGGACATGCAGGAGCTGTGGAAGGCTGCCACATTGGCCGGCCCCGTCGCCTTCCTGTTCATTGTCCTGGCAGGTCTCATCGCGGCCAGCCTCGCCCTGCACCCAGTCGCCGACTCGATGCGCCGGCTGGAACAGTTCACGGGGGACGCCGGACACGAACTGCGGACACCGCTCAGCTCCATCCGCCTCAACGCGCAGGTCGCCCTCAACCAGGACCAGCATCCCGAGGAGTTCCGCAGACACCTGACCGCCATCACATCACAGGCGGAGCGCTCCACGCACCTCTCGGAGTCACTGCTCCTGCTGGCAGGTCTCGACCGCGAGCAGTCTGCTCCACTGGCGCCCGTCCAGCTGCTCGATATCTGGCCCGACCTGCACAACGCACATGCTGAAACGTTGAACGCGAAGTCGGTGACACTGCAAACGCCGTCCGAGGCACTGACTGTCACCGCCAATCGCGAATTGCTGACCATCGCACTGGACAACCTTGTCGAGAACGCCGTCCGCTATGCGCCCGAAGGGACGACCGTCGCCATCACTGCCCAGCGAACCGGAGGGACGGTGACCATCGCCGTCACCGACCAGGGACCCGGTATGCCGCCCGAGGCGCTGCCGCACATCTGGGACCGCTTCACCCGCATCGACCCCAGCCGCAGCCGCGAGTCGGGGGGCAGCGGCCTGGGTCTGGCGATTGTCCGCAAGGCGGTGGAAGCGATGCATGGCCGCGTCGCTGTCACCAGCGAGGTCGGTACAGGGAGCACGTTCTCCATCATCCTTCCGGTTTCCTCGCGCCCATAAAATGGGAAGACCATTGTGCCTGGCACCATGGTCTTCACATTCCAATCTAGTCGTATGCCAGGCGGATCTCCTCGGTAGCAAGCGTCGGCTGGATGAGCTCCTGCCACATGGGCGACTTCCAGGAACCCAATGCGTCGTGGATCTTGAAGTACTTCTGAGGGATGGGGTGGGTTCCGATGACGACAGAGATGCCATATTGCTCCTGGATGAACCGTCGGAAATAGTCGATCCGCGTGCACGGCGGGTAACCAACAAGCATCCCCGTGGCCAGATGGATGACCGTTACTCCGTTCTTCTTCATCTCGGCGGGAGCGTATTCGATATTCCCCCCGGGACATCCACCGCATGTGGTGCAGCCGACGAGCTCCACTTCCTTTCCCGCGTAGATGCTGAAAGCACCCTCGCGGTTCCTCAAGGCGCGCAGGCATTTGCCGGCCGCGCAGGTATGGTACCTGTTACACATGATCATCCCGACACGAACGATTTCGCCGCTCATCGAACCTCCTCATCACATAGAACAGATCTACCCCGATAAGTCTAGCCACATTCGGCCTGTCAGACTAGAACAATGTGCCGACCGATGATGCAATGACGTGCCTGCATACACGAAGAAATCCCCAGGCCAAGAACTTGGGGATCTGACTCACATGCTGCCAAAGGGCTTGTGCTGTTTTTCCATCAGATGATATCCGGCTGACGTTAGCCCTTGGTGTCGCAGGAACACGGCGTGTATGACGCCTTAGGAGCAGGAGCAGGATTCGGAGCGGCAAAGACCGTGGACGGGGTGGCAATATACTTCGCCAGAGCCTCGGTGACAGGTGCAAAGGCTGCCATTTTCACGTCCTCCACATGTCCCGTGTCAGCAAGAGCGGCCACCGTGGGGTCGATGGGCAGCCGTGCAAGGACAGGAGCACCGATATGATCTGCCAGTTCCTCGGCATGACTGGGCCCAAACAGCTCAAATGCCTCCCCACAGTGGGGGCACGTGACCATCACCATGTTCTCGACGATGCCCAGAATCGGCTTGTGCATCTGCTTTGCCAGGCCTGCTGCTTTCTCGACGATTATGCTGGCCAGCTCCTGTGGTGTCGTGACCATGAGGATGCCGTCAACAGGCAGGGACTGAAACGCTGTCAAGGGGACGTCGGCCGTTCCAGGTGGCAGGTCCACGATGAGAACGTCCAGGTCTCCCCACGCCACGTCAGTCCAGAACTGCTTGATAGCGGACGTGAGTAGTGGCCCGCGCCAGATGACCGGCTGGCCGGCAGCGTCCAGGAACAGGTTCATGGAAATGATTTTGACGCCGGTCGCCGTCTCGGGCGGGATGATCCCGACCATCGAGGACTCGGGTCGTGAGGTCAGGCCAAATAAGCGCGGGATGGATGGGCCCGTGATGTCCGCATCCATGATGCCTGCTTTCAGCCCGCGTCGTGCCAGTTCGACTGCCACCATAGCAGACACCAGGGACTTGCCCACGCCGCCCTTGCCGCTGGCGACCGCGAGCACGTGCCGCACGTGGTTGACCTGTGAGGTCATGTTCTGTTCGTTTTCAGCAGGTGCCATGTCCTTCTCCTTCGTGATGGCAGGACACCTCTCCAGCGAGGTTGACGAAACTCCCTGCACGGTAGGCCTCCACAATCTCATCCAGGTTGCTCTTGTCGGTCTGCATCACGGAGTAGCCTGCAGCAGTGAGTGCGTTGATGGCCCCCATCCCCATTCCGCCGGCGATGATAGTGTCGCACCCGTGAGCTGCGTCGGCCATGCGGCCATGCACCTCTTCGTGGCTCACATCGGATTCTCCATGGTTTTCCTCACCATGAACATGCGCGAACTTGTCACGCAATTCTGATGAAGTCACCTTGCCGTCCGTGATCTCGACGACCTTGTAGTAGTGAGCGCGGCCGAAGTGCTGACACAGTACCGTGCCATCGTCGGTCGGTAGTGCGATACGGGTTGTCATGCTAATACCTCCTGTGCAGTTTTCCTGGTGCTCTTGGGCTCGTGCGCCGTTCAGGTCTGCGTCCCACGCCCGGGCGACTGTCAGTGGATGACCGCGGACGAGCGATGCAGCGACCTTGTGGTGGGCGCCCGCAAGGATACGATGAAATGTACTCTGGGAGATGTCCATCCGGCGTGCCGCTTCCGTTTGGTCCAGGCCCAGCAGGTCGCTGAGGCGCAACGCCTCCATTTCATCAGCCCCAAGGACGTGCAATGTCCCTGCAGCCTCCGGACAGAGGGACTGTGCTCGGTCATATGTACCGCACCTGCGGGTAACCTGTCGTCCTGGCATGTCATCTCCTTGTACGATATGAATATATATTCATTTCATTGTGATGTCAACATGGGTCACGAGGACTGGGCATCGGTGGACGGATACAACCGGAAACAAGACGATGCTACGTGGTTCGTCCGACAGGATCTAGAAGCCTGCCAGTTACCTGACGAGGAACGCGACGACGAACAGCACGACCATGAGGGAACAGGCGATGAAGAGGATCTGACGCTCCTGTTCCGTGGGTGTGGGGATGGAACCCAGCCACCATGAGCGTGCAGGGGACCGTTCCGGCTGGAACGCAGACCATGAGGTACCACGGCTCGTCGTCGACCACGAGTCCCGCGGAGCGGAGCGCATTCCTGTCCACGACCGCTTCCCGGCACGCCGTACTGCGTTTCGGACGCGTGCCAGCACCGGACGTACGCCGGTTGACCACCACGAGGTCCATCTCACCGAGCGGGACGCAGATGGAGGCTTCTGCGAGGGACCGGGGGCCACGCGCTCTATCAGCACGCGTCGGCAGGACGGGCACCGTTCGGACTCCCAAGGGATGACGGAATGGCAGAAAGGACAGGGACGGTATCCTGTGGACATGTCTCCGCCGGTGCCGTTCGTCCGCTGCTGATAATCCTGTCCCTGCACATGCGATGGACATAATCCATGACGACCCCCCTGTCGTGGCAGACAGTATACAGCGGTCGCGGTGGACATGAAGGGGGCCCCGCGCCCTTGCCGACGCGGGGCCTTGGAGCTATGCGATGTCTTTTCTCGTGGTGCTGTGTGTCAGGTCCTGCCTATTTCCACCAATACCAGTACTGGATGTTCCAGTTGTTGTAGACGGTGGCGGAGAAGAAGTGGTCATAGCCCTTGAGACCCTTGCGGACTTCGTCGGGGTAGACACGCTGCTCAAGATAGAAGCACGGAAGATCTTCACCAAAGATGTCCTGGATGTGAGAGTAGGCTTCGTTGAGGGCAACAGCCGTGGTGGCCTTCTGCGCTGCGTCGATCCACTTGTCCATGTCGGCGCTGTTGTAGCGGTAGTTGTTCTGGCCCTGCATGCCGTTGGCTGCGGTCGGGATCTGGTTCGAATGGAACTGGTTGATCGAGCCAAAGGCATCGTAGTTGCTGAAGCTGATGCCGTGGAGAGAGACGATGAACGTGCCGGCTGTAGCCGAGTCCAGCAAGGCATCGAAGTCCATGGGGTCATGCTCGGCCTTGATCCCGAGCTTTGCGAGCATGGGCTCCATCAGGGTGACTTCACGTTCACGGAAGGTGGCTCCCTGCGAATACGGAAACTTAAGAACGGCTGCGGTGCCATCAGGAAGCGTACGCGCCGTCTTGGCGGCGTTCCACTTCCATCCCGCTGCGTCCAGGAGGGCGTTGGCCTTAGCCAAGTCATACGCATACTTAGCCAGAACAGGCTTGAAGTAAGAGGAACCGGAGGACAGGGGCGACAGGACAGCGTCAGTACCGACCATAGCCTTCTGGGTGATGAGCTTGCGGTCGATACCGTAGTAGAAGGCCTGGCGGACGCGCTTGTCCTTGAACCACGCGTTGCTCAGGTTCCACTCGAGGATGCCGGCGGTCGTTCCCTTGTTGTAGTAGACGTCGAAGGTCTTGCCCATCTTTGACTCGAACTGCTGGGCAAGGTCAAGGGTCAGCGACTCGGAGGAGACGTCGATCGTGCCGGTCAACATGTTGATCAGCAGGGTGTTGGTGTTGTCGATGAACCGCTCGGTGATAGTCTCGAGAATAGGTTCACCGCCAAACCAGCCCTTGTTGGAAGAATAGACGATGTACTGACCTTCAACCTTGGACTTGATGGTATACGGTCCGCAGTAGACGGGGTTGTTGCTAAAGTCCGAGGTGTTGATGCTCTTGGGGTCCTTGTCGAACTGAGGTCCCAGGATGTGCTTCGGGTAGATGTACCAGCCCGTGGGAATGAAGGTGTCCCAGTTCTTCCAGGTGATGCGGCAGGTGTAGTCGTCGATCTTCTTGATGTTTGTGACGAGGTCCATGGGTGTGCGGGACACGACCTGGATGTCGTTGCTCATGTACAGCTTGTGCGAGAAGATGTAGTCGTCGATCGTGACAAGCTGCCCGTCGGACCACTTCATGCCCTTGCGGAGCTGCATGTCGCTGATGACGGTGCCATTCGCGTTGCGGATCAGGTGCTTGTTCTCGAGCGTCGCAACATAAGTCGCCATCTCAGGATACAGGACGCCGTAGGGGGTCATCGAGACAGGTCCGCTAGCCAGGAAGGTCACAGCCTTCATGGTGTAGGCGGAGTCGGAGATGAGCGCAAACAGGCTCTCGGGAGCGTTCTCCTCAGCCAGCGTAATGGACTTCTTGCCGCTGCCAGGAGGCGTTATGGTGTTATAGATCGCGAACGAGCAGTCGCCACGGGTGGCGGACATGACGGGGTTTACGTTGCGGAACTTGTCCCACGTCAGGAGCTGGACGCGTGGGCGGACGGCGATGGTGACGGCGCCGATAGCGTAGGTGCCGATCTTGGACTCGTCGTTGGAAAAGGCGATGGGCTGCTTGATGGTGTTGGCCTCAGCTTCCTTGCCGATGACGCGGACCAGCAGGACAGCCATGTCCTGACGCTTGATCTGGGAAGCGGGGGCGAACTTGCCGCCACCGATACCCTTGATGTAGCCAGCCTTTGCGGCGGCTTCGACATAGCCGTATGACCAGCGGGATGCTAGAACATCGGTGAATGTAGGACTGGCGGGCTTCACCAAAGCGAGACCCTTGGCGACAACGATCATCTTGGCGAACTCTTCGCGGGTGACCTTGCCCTCGGGCTTGAAGGTGCCATCGGGGTAGCCGGCGAGAACTTTCTTCGCGGCCAGAGCGGTGATCTCATCAAATGCCCAGTACGACGCAGCGACATCCTTGAAGCCGGCGGCGCGCGCGGTGAGGACTGGTGAACAAACGGCAAGCAGCATAACAACTGCAAGAACGATAGATAGGAATCTCCTCATGTAATTCTCCTTCCTTATCAGAGTAGTTGCTGAAGACAATTACAGGTGAAACGGTGGTTGGCAAGCACCTCCTTCTTCACAGGCAGTCATAGCATTCATTGACCTGAGTTACTCAGGCACGGTTACCAACTGGCAAAGATGCGCCAACAGACTCCACACATAGCGCACGTTCCTGTTGCACCACGACGCACGGCAAGGCACGTCAACGTCTACTTGAACATTACACGAACGGTTCTTTTTGTCAAGCAACAGATGGGGAGCTCTGGGCACCGAACGGTTGTTTCGGCAATCGTTTGGAGCCTCTGATGCGGCGGGGCGCGCCTGTGACGAATAGTGAAGGTGACGAGCCCCCTCCGTGAACACGCCCGGGATGCGAAAAGGGGCCTTCGTACAAAGGCCTTGACAACTAGTTGGACAGAAAAAGATCGATTAAACCTTGTTCTCCTGCTGTTCCTTGCGCCACTTGAAGAAGTCGAGCGCCACCTGTGGGAAGATGGCATAGGACAGGACATCTTCCTCCTGCTGGGCATACTCCTTGATCTCCTCGCGGAACTTCGCCATCTGAGGTTCAATCAGGTCTGCAGGACGGCAGTCGATGGTCGGTTCGTCGCCGATGATCAACTGCTTGATCTCGTCGGAGACCGGCACCGACGCGCGGCCATACTCGCCCTTGACAAGTGCCTTGGTCTCCTTGGTGCACTGGACGTAGCGACCCATCATCACGTTGAACACCGCCTGCGTGCCGACAATCTGCGACGTAGGGGTGACCAAGGGCGGGTAGCCCAGGTCCGCGCGCACCTGTGGCACTTCCTTGAGGACCTCCTGGTACCGGTCGAGCATGTTGGCCTGCTTCAGCTGACTGACCATGTTGGAGATCATGCCGCCTGGTAGTTGGTAGATGAGCGCGTTCACGTCGACCCCCATCACTTGGGCGTCCAGCAAACCTGACTCCAGTGCCTTCTCGCGGACCGGCATGAAGAACTGTGCCACAACGTTCAGTGCTTCGAGGTCGATACCCGTGTCATATGGCGTGCCCTTGAGCGCGGCCACCATCGTCTCTGTGCAAGGCTGAGAGGTTGCCAGCGCGAACGGCGAGATGGCACAGTCGATGACGTCGGCTCCCGCCTCGATCCCCTTGAGGTACGACTGTCCCGCCAAGCCAGTCGTGTAATGGCTGTGGATCTGAATTGGAAGGCTGGTCATCTTCTTGAGCGCTGCCACAAGGTCGTAGGTCGCGTACGGCGTGAGCAGACCGGCCATGTCCTTGATGGCGAGGCTGTCAACGCCCATCTGTTCGAGTTCGCGGGCAATCCCCACGTACTTGTCGACCGTATACGTCGGGGCAATGGTGTAGACGATGCAGCCCTGTGCATTCCCACCCAACTTCTTGGTCGTCCGGATGGCGCGTTCCACATTGCGCATGTCATTCAGCGCGTCGAAGACGCGGATGATATCGATGCCGTTCTTGAGGGACTTCTCGACAAACGCATCCACGACGTCGTCGGCGTAGTTCTTGTAGCCGAGGACATTCTGGCCGCGCAGGAGCATCTGCAGCTTGGTATGCTTCATGGCATGGCGCACCGTGCGCAGACGTTCCCATGGGTCTTCGTGGAGGAAGCGCAAGCAGGAGTCGAAGGTGGCTCCACCCCACATCTCGATGGAGTGATATCCGACCGAATCGATCGCCTCGAACGCAGGCTCCATCTCCTTCGTAGTCATGCGGGTCGCAATGAGCGATTGCTGCGCATCCCGGAGGACGGTCTCCATGATGCCGACCTTGTGAGCCGGAGCCATGTTGGAGGATAAAGATGCCAGGTCCGGTCTGCTTCCTGCACCGATTTCCTCAATCTCGACGTCGAACGACTTGCCACCGACGTTCATGCTGAACTTGTTTGACACGTGAACCCCCTCTGCAGCGATTTCACTTCTATTGTGGCGTGGACCCCGAGCGCCTTCCGGGAGAGCGCCCAATTCTCAGATAGTATACCTCATTGTCACCGGAAGTTGGCAACCAGACCACGCAGAGCTGGCTGACCCGTGGCGAGGAGCGCAGAATAGCATCGAGGCCCCCGCTAACGCGGGGGCCTCGAACGAACGTATGAAAGAGCGAAATCTACAGACCAGTGGGCGTGGTTGGAACAGCACTGCTGCCTGACCATCCGCTCATCATACCGCCACGGAACCCGCGACCGGTACCCTGCCCATCGTCTTGACCGCCGCGCATACCACACCCGCCGCGGAGGCCGCCTGCGGCAATCGCTACCTTCTTGCCGTCAGCACCCGTAAAGCTGGTTGCCATGACGGTATTGGCATCCATAGGGGTTTTGAAGCCTTCAACCTTGACAGCATCGCCGACCTTTACGGTGACATCAGCAGCGTTGCGTCCGAGAATCACTGTGAGCACAGTGTTGTCGGCCTGCTTGACCTTGATCGTCGCCATTGCCTGTGGGGCTGGCCTGGTGGTGTCGCCCGTGGAAGGGGTCGTCGTGGCCGGCACGTTTACTTCAGTGACGGTACCGGCAACGCTTACAGTCTCGATATTGGGGGATCCGTCCGCCTTGCGCAGCGTGACGGTCTTGCCATCTGCGCCGGTGAATGTCCAGACTTGCAGCTTCTTGACGATGTTTCGTGTCTCAGACGTCCCTTCGACCGTGACGGTGTCACCGACCTTCATCGTGAGACCAGCGGTCTCCTCGCGGCCAAGTTCAAGTGTGTAGATTGTCCCGTCCGCGTTGTCCTTGATCTTCGCATAGCCCGCAAGTCCACGGCGGAACATGCCCATGATTCCTCTGCCGTTCTCAGTCGTGCCGGCACTCGAAACCTCCGTCACTTTGCCTGTCACCGAGATGACGTCGACACTGGTCCCCTGTGGCGTCGTCACGGTCCGTAGCTTAGTTGCTGCTGATGCTATGGCGATACCGCCTGTAAGTAGCCCGGCGATAACGACTGCCAGGACGACCCTGTCTATCGTTTTCCTCATAGTGTTCTCCCTTCTTACGGAGTCACCCCCGGAGTGCAGCACCCATGGATGTTGCCACCTCTAGTACGCCGCAGCGAGGCGTTTCGTACGCGCCATCCTGTGAAGGGCGCGAGAGGTCGGTCGGGATCGCCAGCTCGGAGAACGGCGCCAACGCCCGGTACCGGGTCAATTCCTCGACGTGGCCAGATTCGACGCACCCCGCCACCCAGCTGTCAAACGGCTGTGCCCACACGTCCGTGGGAATGACGGGTGCAACTGACACGTCAGCTACACTATGGAGCGGCAAACTCCGCCGTGAACGTGATCGTCTCTGCGGCGCGACCCAACTGCGAACCCACCGGTGCAACGCTGAGCAGTCTGGCATCGGGAGGTCCGCCGCCGATCACAGTCAAGGTGTAGACCCCTGGGCGCACAAAAACTTCGTAGGGGACCATTGAGCCGGTCCACTGCTGCTCTCCATTCAACCGGAAGGCGAGGCGTCCCGACCATGCCGTCCCCTTCTGGGTCGCCTGGATGTAAACAACGGTCTCACCATCCGGCGCCATGACGCGCCTGACCTGTCCGAAGAAAATGGGCAGAACCATCCCCAGGACAACGCAGAACGCCAGGAAGACCGGCAAGCCGCGCTTCGCTTTCGACAGTTTCTCCGAGTCGCGCCAGCCGGAGCGTGCCTGTTCCGACCTGACCGCAGGCCCCGTCTTGTAATGGGACCTGGCATGATACCGGGCCCCGTCCGCACTCCTGGATGGACGAGCACCTGTCGTGTATGAACTGCGTGACTTGTAGAGTCTCATCTATTCTCCATCTTCAGTGTAGCAGGCTTCGATACGCTGCCAGAAGCCGCCGTTGGATCTAAACAAGCCTGTGGCACTATTCGTAGTACTGCGCCAGACCGGCTGCTCTCTCCTGTCAGGAGCGACGGAACAGGCTCACCAGTGCAGCGAGGAACCCAAACAGAACCACCACCATTGCTATCACCGACACCCACGCTCCTGACGACAGAAACGTAGCGATTCCGCTGAAACCACCAGCGGCTATCGCTGCGAAATCTTCCCGCCGAAGCATCACTTCGACGGCCGATACGGCCAGACTCGCCACAAAGGCAAGCGCAACGCTGAGCCCCCCGCGGGCGAACAACATGAGAAAGCCACACACGATGACAGCCGAGTCAACACCAACATTCGATGGGGTCAGCCCCCCTTCGAACACCAGGGCATGCATTGCCAGCATGATGATTCCGGCGATCAGAGTCAGTGCTCCACCACCAAGCCGCTTCCGGGACGGCGCTCGCGGCGCTGTCATCGTCCCCCGCTGTGGTCCAGCACGATAGACGCCGGCAGTGGGAGGCGGGCCGCCGTATGCCCCCTGCGGACCTGTACCATATCCACCGGATGGGGAAGACTGCTGTGACGCAGGCGTGCCATACGGTCCTGCTGACGGCGTCTGCTGAGGAACAGGCGGCGGCGAGGGAGGAATGGATCGCTCTACTTCGCCAGACTCTGACGTCTGCACGACCATGATTTCCGCCCCACAATGTGGACAGTGCTTCGCCCCTGGTGGCAACGTCTCACCACACTGAGTACAGAACTTCGCAGTTTCCATGCTTACACCCCCATAGAATAACGTGTAGTAGCTCTGACAGCTGCCTGGACCTGTCTGAAGTAACCCTCACTGGCGCCAGTATATGGAACGCCTCTCTTGCTACAAGAGCGCATATGGACTCCTTGAGAACATATGAACTGACTCCCTCCCGTACTGGACATCATCCGACATGACTGGATGCAGGCCGGTGACGTCGGCTCCACAATTCGGGCAATGCTTCGGGCGACAGAGGTTTGCCGCACTCGATGCAGAACTTCCTAGGTTCCATCGTTGGTCCTCCGGGGCAGTCTGGTCTTCTCCGTGCAGGTTCGGCCGTCATGTGGTCACCCATGCTGCGCTCAGTATATGGGGTGGATGACGGGTTTCAAGGACGACTGCGACGCCTGCTGGAACACTTACTTGACAGGGCGGGGCACAAGGTCATGATGAAATGATCGGCCCGGGTGCAACCCGGACGCGCGGACCATCGTCTCGTCCAATGACAAATGTGCTGTATTGCGCCAGAAAGGACCAGGATGAACAACGACCTCATATATCAGGGCTCGGATCTCATGCTTGACCGCTTGCCTCTCGCCACGATCGCGAGAGAATATGGTACACCCGTCTATGTCTACTCGGCCTCCTCGATCCGCGGACAGGTCACACGTCTGATGCAGAGTCTGGGCACGATCGGATCACTTCGCTACGCCGTCAAGGCCAATGCGAACCCTGCTCTCCTTGCACTCATTTTCAACATGGGCCTCGGGGCCGACACGGTGAGCCGGGGAGAAATCCAAGCAGCCCTGGATGCCAGCTGTCCTGCAGACCGTATCGTCTTCTCCGGTGTCGGAAAGACACAGGAAGAACTGGCATTTGCACTGGACCACGGCGTCTTCATCAACGCCGAAAGTGAGGAGGAGCTGGCTGCGATTGCCCGCCTGCAAACGGGCGCCCATGTCGGCATCCGCATCAATCCGGGCGTCGATGCACACACCCATCGGTACGTCACGACTGGGACGGAGGAGAACAAGTTCGGCATCCCGATTGATGCGGCCCCTGACGCGTTCAGGGGAGCCATGGACGCAGGGCTCGTTCCCGACACTATTTCCTGTCATATCGGCAGTCAGATCACGAGCCTCGAGCCCTATCGCAAGGCTCTGGCGCGCCTGCTGGAGCTGCGTGACTCCCTGATGGGCGATGGCATTTCAGTGAGCGGCCTGGACATGGGAGGAGGATTCGGCATCAATTACGGGGAAGGTACCGACTTCGCCGTGGAGGACCTGCAGGCCCTCCTGCGCCGCGATGTTCCCCAGGGCATGAAGCTGTGGTTCGAACCGGGCAGGTACATTGTGGGACACGCAGGCACACTGGTGACACGTGTCTTGTACCGCAAACGCTATGCCAGGACGTTTGTGGTCGTGGACGCCGGCATGAACGACCTCATTCGTCCCGCGCTGTACCAGGCACATCATGCGATCCTCCCGGTGACCCGGAGGGATTCGAAGCCAACCCCGTGCGACATCGTCGGCCCCGTTTGCGAGTCCGCAGACTGCTTCGCCCGGGACGTCCCCATACCGCTGCCTGAGCAGGGAGATCTTCTTGCCATCTGCGACACGGGCGCATATGGATGGTCCATGAGTTCTACCTACAACGGCCGTCCGCTGTTGCCAGAAGTCCTCATCGAAGACGGAGAGCCAGTTCTCATCCGCGAGCGCGGTCTCTGAGCGTTCCCTGAAGGGGACACTGAGCGACCGAACCAGTGAACCCCCAGCATCGCTGCTGGGGGTTCACTGTTACACAATATTCATCCTA
>Ga0209840_1000118_pt1 | contig 17381 bp, 19 predicted proteins | sample PersoiDNA2013190_FD_185802 | JGI IMG/M metagenome (GOLD analysis project Ga0209840, IMG submission 185802) | Permafrost soil microbial communities from the Arctic, to analyse light accelerated degradation of dissolved organic matter (DOM) -... | ecosystem: Environmental > Terrestrial > Soil >... | reverse complement strand
CGCCTGCTTGCCTTGAAACCCTGACCCTCCATTCAGAGGTGTACCAGAAATTGATACGGCGCGCTGCGACTATTCTTATCTTGGAGGAGATGTTATGAAGAAGATGAAGTCCTGGGCACTCCTCAAAGATATATATGTCAGATTTATGAATGATGACCTGCTTTCAATAGGAGCCCAGGCAAGTTTTTTTCTGCTTTTTTCCCTTTTTCCTTTTCTCATATTTTTAATTGTGCTTATTACCTATATGCCTATGGTCAACTTTCAGGACAGTATTCAAGTCCTTGCTGCGTTTATGCCCGCAAATGCCTATCTGATTCTGCGGGATATCGTCAATCAGACAATAGCCAATAGGAGTGTTACCCTATTATCCTTTGGCATGTTGTCCGCATTGTGGTCGTCCGCCAGTGGCGTTACTTCTCTTATTCGGGGCATAAACAGGGCCTATGATCAGGAAGAAACGCGCCCCTCCTGGAAGATAACAGCTGTTTCGTTATATTTCACACTCGAGCTTGCTGTTGCGATTACATTTTCCTTGATTCTTATCGTTTTTGGTAAAATTCTGGGAACACAACTTTTTCACTTTTTAGGTTTCTCGGATGTATCCCTGCAGGTTTGGAACTATGTCGGATACATCATTACCCTGGTTACAACCATCCTTGTTTTTATATCCCTTTACTATAATACCCCAAACCGTCGACTAAAGTTCAGAGAGGTCATACCTGGTGCAGTAGTTGCTTCCCTCGGCTGGGTCATTATTTCTATTGCCTTTTCCTATTACATCGATAACTTCGGCAATTACTCGAAGGTATACGGAAGCCTTGGCGGTATCATTGCGTTGCTCATGTGGCTATATGTGAGTAGCATCATCATTTTAATGGGTGCTGAAATAAATGCTTCTCTCATGTTTTCAAAAACGGGACTCGAAAAACTAAAGCTCAGACGATTCTAGTTACAAACGCCCCGGATTGCTCCGAGGCGCTCTGCATTCAGAAGACTTGGGCAAACAACTAATCGTCTTCGTCGTCCTCGGCTTCGTCCACTTCTTCCTCTTCCTTTTCCTCGTCGTCCCAGTCGGTATCAGGGTCGGCAAGGTCCTCGAGGATATCCTGAAGATCGTCCAGCCTGTCCATCAGATCATCGATAGCATCGTCCGCCAGGTCGGACGTATCGATCTGTTCATATGCCTCATCAAGCTCTGCACGCAAGCGTGCTGCCTCTTCTGCCACCACGTTGTCCTCGTCCAGCTCGCTGATCTTCAGTTCGAGCGCACTGACGATTCCCTCGAGCCGTACTCTCTCATCATCCATGACTTCCTCCCATGCAAATATGTGGGTGTGATGCCGGCACTATAGATAAAACGCTCCACGTTTCAAGCCTCTAAGAGAGAAATGCCAGACGGCCGGGCAAAAACCCGGCCGTCTGCAGTGCCCCAGCGAGGGCAGACTATTGTGCCTAAGCCTCGGTCTTGTCGATGCACGAGCCCTCGACGGTCGGTTTCGCCGGCACGTCGACAAGCTCTACGGCAATGGTATAGGACGCCGCGAGAGCGGCGACTGCCCCGATGGCCGCCCACACGGGAAGCAAGACCGCGCCCACGACACCTGCGGTAAGTGGGACCTCAAACAGCGCGATGCCGTCCTTGTTTTTGATCGTGATACGCCGGACGTTGCCCTGATGGACCAGGTCCTTGACCTGCTGCAGCAGCTTCTCGCCGCTGACCTTGAACTCTTCGGTTCGATTACTCATTGCTCATCTCCTCTGATGTTGTCGCAGATTCGCAGGATCACTGCACTGCGCCTGTCCTGCCGTCACCATGTCTACGCAGGTGAAGGAGCCGAGGTTACATGAGCCGCTGGTACGGCTGCCCCGTGAGGCTATACTAATGATAGACGCGGCCCCACCGCGGAAGGGAGGAACCTCATGGAGAAACGACCATTTGGCAAGACCGGTGTCGAACTCCCGATCCTGAGCCTCGGATGCCAGCGACTGGTGGATGAGGAAGGCTGCAGCCAGGACCAGGCTGTTGCCATCCTCAAACAGGCCCTGAAACGCGGTGTGTGGTATTTCGACACGGCGCCTGCCTACTCGGAGGGCGAAAGCGAACGACGTGTCGGGCTGGTGGCAACCAGGCGGCGCACGGATATGTGGATAGCGACCAAGGTCAATGAGACCACGCGGGACGGTGCCCGTAGGCAGCTCGAGGCGAGTCTCGGCCGACTGCAGACCGACCACGTGGAAGAAGTGCGTCTGCACAACGTCTTCAACTTCGACCGTCTGGATGCCATGACAGGAAAGGACGGGGCGCTCCAGGCTTTGATTGAGGCGCGGGACGAGGGGCTGGTCCGGTTTATCAGCATCTCGGGACATGCTAACCCCCAGGTACTTCTCGAGGCCATCCGGCGATTTCCTTTCGACACAGCCCTGTGTGCCGTCTCGGCACTGGACCATTTCATCTACAGCTTCGCAGAGGAGTTTCTGCCATTTGCGCTGCAGAAATGCATGGGCATCGTCGGCATGAAGGTCCTGGGCTACAAGGCCCTGGCTGCCGACTGGCAACGGGCGCTGCGATACAGTATGGGTCTGCCGGTCACCACCGTCATTACCGGCTGTTCCACCATTGAACAGCTGGACGGTAACATCGACCTCGCCGAGAACTTCGTACCGATGACCAGCGTCGAGCGCCTGGCGTTCTTCCGTGACATCCTGCCGATGGTCACGCCGCAGAACATGCCCTGGAAGTCCAAGGACTGGGCACGCAAGGACTGGATAGAACGGAAAGAACCATTCGGATTGACGCGTACCGGCTGCCAGTAATGGTGAGTCACACCGAAAAGGGGGATGTCGATGCAGCATGAGCTGACCACACACGTGGACCTGTTGAATGACAGGGGCGAACTGAACGCAAAGGGATGGGCACGCCGACTTGTGGCCACCTACAACCGCGAACGCATTGCCGCAAGCTGGCTGCGCATCAAGGAGTGGGACTACTACTGTGTCCTGACCCCGGAGTACGGCGTCGCCATGACCATCTCAGACATCGGCTACCTGGCCAGCATCTCGGTGACCTGGCTGGATTTCGTGAACCGGACTGAGGTCACGGAAACCATCATGAAGCCGTTTACGCGAGGGTCACTCAACCTGCCGCGCACGTCCGAGACAGGTGACATCGCGTACAAGGACAGCCGCATCGACCTGCGCTTCACCCGCAACCCTGCGTCACGCGTGCTGACCCTGGATTTCCCGGGTTTCGACCATGGCAAGGGGATCAAGGGCAGCCTGAGACTGGACCAGGACCCGTCATTGGAAAGCATGGTCATCCTGACCCCGTTCGAACACGCACCGAAGGCCTTCTACTATAACCAGAAGGTCAACTGCATGCCCGCGACTGGAACCATCACCGTCGGCGGCGTGGACCATGTCTTCGACCCACAGACCTCAGCCGGCGTCCTCGACTGGGGTCGGGGCGTCTGGCCGTACCGCAACACGTGGTACTGGGGTTCCGGCTCCGGCCGTGTGAACGGGCATTCCTTCGGGTTCAACATCGGCTATGGGTTTGGCGACACCAGCGCCGCCAGCGAGAACGTCATCTTCTGGGACGGCAGGGTTCACAAGTTCGACCGCATCGAGTTCCAGATCCCGCCGGACTCCTTCGTCAAGCCGTGGAAGTTCGTGAGCAGCGACGGTCGCTTCGACATGGACTTCGAGCCCATCCTGGATCGCCACGCCAAGACTGACATCGGCGTCATCAAGACCGTTCAGCATCAGGTCTTTGGGCGCTTCACCGGTGACGCCGTCCTCGACGACGGGACCCGGGTGCACCTCGACCACTTTCTCGGTTTCGCCGAGAAGGTATTCAACGAATGGTGAGGCCATCATGAGCGCAACACGAATTCTTCCGGTAGCAATACGCAACGCAGGCGACCTTGCCACGATATGCGCAGGAGAAGGCGCGAAGTCCGATCCATTGTGGGAACGGGCGACCAAGGCCAAGAGACAGTGGGTTCGCGATCGTCTCGCCGAGCTGGGCACGTTTGCCTGGGTCGCCTACAACGGAGCTGACCCTATCGGCATGATCCAGTGTCATCCCGATCGCGACCCCATGGGCGTCGGCGTGGCCGTCATCGACTGTATCTGGGTCCCCAAGAAGTCCCGGTGGGGACGAGGCATCGGCAGCAAGCTTCTGGCAGAGGTCGAGACGACCATGCAGCGCCAGCATCGCTGGTTCGACGGCAAGCCTGCCGACGGCATGGCTGCCATGGCCTTTCATGGCGAAGCCGAGGGCCAGCAGTCCGCCGAATCCTTCTACCTGCACCACGGATTTGTCCACATGGATGGCGACCCGGACCTCATGTTCAAGCCCTTCCAACCGGAAATCGTCTGGACCCCGACTCCCCGCGCAGTCATGACACCGACGTCGCTTCCTGACGACCTGGCTCGCGTTACGGTGCTGCTCGGACCTCTCTCGTGTCCATTCCAGTACCGTATCCTCAGCCAGACCGGCACCTATGTCGGCGAGAAGCTCGGCATGACGGTCACCGAAGTGGACGCCGTGAACGATCCCGAAGGCTATCTGGCTCACGGTGGACTCACTGGCATCCTCGTGAACGGCCGTCAGCTCAGATATGACCTTCTGCAGCGTGAGAAGCTCGATGAGGAGCTACGCGGATTGTAGGATGCCCGGAAGAACCAGGCCGGTCTCAGTTCGCAGACGGCTCTGACGGGGCCGCAACACCGAAGAGCGGCCCCGTCGTCGTTCGGAGTACATCGATCGTGGGGATGACGTACGACACGCCGTCCACATACTCCGGCTTCCCGGCGAAGGGAACCGATTCCACGTCTTCGTACGCGACGTCCTTGTAGATCATTCCGATGCGTGCCATGACGCTGAACGACATGTCGGTTGTCACCGCCGCCTGCACAGCGTTGATGACAGCAGGCAAGCGCAGCAGTGTCCGCACAGCTTTCGTCTGGTCGATTACGGCCGCCAGCAGCTTCTTCTGGCGCGCGACACGTCCGTGGTCTTCACTGGCCCATGTGCCAAAGTCCCCGACAGCATCCATCCTGAATCGCGCATATCCCAGCGCCTGCTCGCCGTCGAGATGCTGGACGCCCGGCTGCAGGTCGATGAACACGTCGACCGCCTTGTAGTACATCCTCTCCTCGACGTCGATGGTCACGCCGCCCAGCGCATCGATGATGGCAGCGAACCCCGCAAAATCGGTTTTGACCGTGTAGTCGATGCGGAGCCCCGGCAGCAGGTCTGTTGTAATGGTATCAACCAGCAGGCTGGTCCCGCCGTCCCGGTAGTATCCACTGGAAGCCTGGTTCAGCTTGTTGACGCCGTGGCCGGGGATCATGACGCGCGTGTCACGTGGGAGAGACAGCAGGCGTACATGCTTCGTCACCGGATCCAGCCGCACCAGTATGATCGTGTCTGCACGACCGGGGTCGCTTGTCACGCGGGAGTCGGCCCCAAGCAATAGAATGTTGATGGGTTTATTGAGATCGGGCTCCGGCTGGAGAGGTATCGGGGGCACCATACGCTGCGCAGGAGGGGGGTGGTCGACAGCTCCCGGTACCGTGTCTCCAGTAATGACGGAGGCTGTGGGCACAGCACGTGACACAGCAACGATCCCGGCAAGCAACGCCGTTATCGCCAGTAGTGCCAGGATCGTGTGCAGAGTATGCTTCTGTACCACCTTTTGCTCCTTGTGTCCGTCAGGAAACCAGCTTTTCAGTATACATCATCATCGAACATTTCCGTCGTCGGCGCGCTCTGACCTGTCATTCCTGCGCACATATGTTCCCTGATCTGTCATTCCCGCATACGCGGGAATCCAGTCCTGTTCGAACGTATGAGTTCCCCGACAGACTTTGATCATACACCCGGTCGTCTCCCACGCGATTATCAGTAGTACCACGTGCCCGCTATGCCACGATGTTGCATGTGAGTGACGCTGTGTCATACTATAAATAATTGGATATGACAGGCAGGTTCAAATGGTTCTGACGGCCAGTAGGCCCGGGAGGACACTATGAGCATCAGACTGCGCCAGATCGACCGACATCACAAAGAAGAGTTCATGGACGCCAACGTCTCCGAAGAACTCGAGCGGTTCATGTCCCGCAACCTGGACACGATCTCCGGCAGCGGCCCGGACACTGACTATGCCCCCTATGCTATCGTCAGCGATGACGGCAGAATCGTCGGCTTCATCATGGTCGGACAGAAACCGGAGGAGGGGGGCTATTGGCTGGCTAAGCTCCTGATCGATAGCTGTGAGCGCCGCAAGGGGTATGGGACGTCGGCCCTGCGGCTGGCGATCCAGATGCTGAAGGAGAGTCCTGGATACAAGTCCGTGCAAGTGACCTACCACCGTGACAACGTTGCGGCCAAAACCATGCTTGAGCGCCTGGGGTTCGTCTCCGCCGGCGATGGAAAAGACGGCCCGATCGTGGCCACCTTCACTGTCAGCAAGTAACAGGGTTATCGGCGGCCTGCAGAGCCCGATTCGTGCTGCGACTGGTTGAAACCGAACAGGGCTGCCACGCTCGGGACAAGATACAGGAGCGTCCCCATCACACGCGAATCCCGATTGAGGCGCAGAGGCTCTGCCAGCAGGAGAACCAGCACAAGTCCCAGGGCCGCTCCCAAGATGCCTCGCCATAGGCTGTGAGGAAAATGCAGTCGCCACGCCACCAGCCACATGCCGGCCACAAATCCAACGGGAAAGGCAAGGACACTTCCAAACAGAGCCCCGATGATGTCTCCCCACCCACTGCTGGCACCGCTGCCCAGCTTCACTCCCACCCAGCTGCCCAGCAGTAGCATGCAGCCTCCCAGGAGAACGCCCGCGACCAGTTCCAGAAGCGTCGCGCGCAGCGACTGTTTCATGGACACGTCACGCTGCACTGCCGGCACACCTAGAGGACAGGCTTGAGCAGTTCGACCACGTCGCGGGCCGTCAGGATGCGCAGTTTTCCGAGCGGACCCTCGGAAAGCGCATTAAACGCGATGTCGCGGAGCTCACCGGCTGCAATGCCAAGGTCTCCCAGCGTCGACGGAGCGCCCCAGCGCTGAAACGCCGTCTTCATGGCTGTGATGCCTTCTTCGACACTACCTGCGCCCCAGACGGTTCTCGCCCACCGCTGGAACTGGCCAGGGTTGTTCTCCCTCTGGTAGGTCATCCAGGCGGGAAGGATGACCGCCATGCCGGCTCCATGAGCTACTTCGGGATGCAGGGCACTCATCGCGGACTCGATGCTGCGGGCCGACCAGTCGCTGTCCTCGATGCCGGCAGCGCTCAGGCCGTTCATGGCCAGCGTCGCAGCCCAGGCGAGGTTCGCTCGCGCGCCATAATCCGCGTGGTCCGCCTGCAGTCGGTCTACCATCTTGATGACTGTGCGCATCAGTCCCTCGTCGAGCGCAAGCGTCGTCTCCTCAAACGACCCCACCAGGTAGGTGGCCATGATATGGCTAAGGACACCAATGGCGCCGTTCACGGTCTGACGCCACGGCAGGCTGGTCTGCACGCTCGGATCCACGATCGCAAACCGGGGATACAGGACAGGAGAGGAAATATTCCACTTCCTGTGCTGCTCGCTCTCCGTCAGGACGGCCCACGGGTCCATCTCACTGCCGGAAGCCGAGATCGTCAGAACGACGAAGATCGGGAGCGCCTTGTCGATCGGACATCGTTTCTCGAAACAGCTCCAGAGGTTGTCGACATATACACCCGCTGCAACGCATTTGGCCGTGTCGATGACGCTGCCACCGCCGACAGCCAGTACGCTGTCCACCTGCTGCTCACGGGCGATCTGCACCAGCTGCTGGGCAAGTGCCAGCTCAGGATTGGGCCGAACACCCCAGGCTTCTATCACATTGATACCCGACACGCTCAAGGACTGGGTGACAGCCTGATAGACCCCGTTCTCGCGGATCGAACCGCCGCCGGCTATCAACAGCACCTTGTGAGCGCCTTCGTGAGCGACGGCCGGGCCTACCTGCTGCACGGTCCCGCGACCGAAGATTACCCGCGTCGGATTGTAGAACTCGAAACTGTGCATGCGTCACCTCTTTCGCGCCGATCCAGCGCGTCCTTTCAGACTAGCACCTGTGATTGATGACTTCAACCATGCCGCTCCAAGCTGGCCAGTGCTCCAAACATATACCAGACACCCGGCCCAACGGTTCGACCCGCCGCCTGCTCGCTCAGGAGGAAGGCTGGGATCTCATCCTTCATCAACAGGACGACCTCAATTTCCTCGCTCGGCTCCAGCTCCTGCTGAGGATGCTGATTGAGCGGGTCCGTCTCATCGATCTCTGCACTGAGAATATATTGGTCGTCGTTCGACATCCCGACATTCACCTTCAAGGGACCGCTCGATGCAACGATATGGCCCACGAATCCCGCCTCTTCACGCAATTCGCGCAGAGCCTCGACTTCGGGGTCGCTGCCCGCCGGCGCAACACCCGCGCAGAACCCGATGACGGTATTCTCGATGGCCTGGCGATACTGCCGCAGCAGCACATACCGTCCGCTCGGCATCAGCCGTGCCACGACCACGACAATGTACGTGTCCGAAGTACGAGCAATGCACTCCCAATGCACCTCTTCGCCACTCTCGCTCATGAAGGTGTCTTCGCGCAGGACCAGCCAGTTCCCTTTCCCGATGATGCGTTCCCCTGTCTTTTTTATGTCCCTGTCTCCTTGCCGCCTACAGCACGACACGCTGGACAGACGGTATCAGCATAGTACCTTTTCGCCGCAGCGCTCGCCGTGGTTAGTCCGGTTCCACTGTCAACGCACCGATCCCGGGACGCCAGTCGAGCACGGCGATATCTCCAACCTTATCGAAGCCAAGCCGGACATATAACTGCACGACCTCGGGGTTTGCCTGCAACACGAGATGCGAGTAGCCCATACGAGCTGCCTGGGCCAGAGCCTGCCGGGTGAGCAGGATGCCCGCCCCACGTTTTCGGAACATCTGAGGCACACCAAGCCAGTGTAGTCCCGCCACGCCGTCACCTGCAAACAGCAGTGCACCACCTACCGCGGTCCCGTCCTGCAATGCCGTCAAACGATGCCAGCGGCCAGAGAGGACGCCGGTCTCCGTAAGCATCGACTCCATGTCATGAAACTGTGTCAAGCCAAACCCTTCGAGCACGACGCGCATCCACTGCTCCCGTTCATCCGCGGAGACTGATTCGACTACTGTGACGTCCGACGGCGCCTCCACTACGCCCTCTGGATCGTCGACCGAGCGGACCATGCCCGTCCAGAAATATCGCAGCTCAAGCCCATGGCTCGCCAGCCGTTTCGCGAGGTCGTTAGGTCTGGAACAGCCGTCGACGTACCAGGTAACCGGCACAGCAGCACGGCGAAACGGCAGCAGGAGCTGCTCGATGCCCTGATCAGCGGTGTCCGCACCAAGACGAGCCCTGAAGATCCGATTGCGGTCGACTTGCGGCGCCCGCACAGACGAAGCGGACGCGTCCCCCAGGATATATGTTCCCGGCTGGCCGTCCACGGTCAGGAAGTACTGCGCCATCTCCTCGCTGACGAGGCAGGCACCGGCGTCCATCGCCAGGCTTCCCAGAGCCATATCAGTCCTCTCCCTCTTCGTGACCGCCGTGATCATCGCCCAATGCCTGCTCAACCAGCCCTCGCATGTTAGCCATCGTCGACCTCCTGTTGCCGGAGCATTGCTGTTACTGCATGGCAACGCTGTTCCTGCCCCTATTCTACGCAGTGGACACTCCAACGCAACCATGTTGCACTATACTAGAATTACGAGTCTGGTGCACCTCTGTCAGACCGTTCAGGAGACAACATGGCCAAACTTGTCAAAGCACCATCGACAGCACTGAGTGTGGCGCCGGCAGTCCTCGTGACTGCGGGCACGATGGAATCATCTGACATCACGACCCTCGCCTGGGTCGGCACATTGTGCTCGAAACCCCCGATGATCGGCATCGGTGTCCGTCCAGAACGCTGGCTGCATCACTTTATCGTCGAGGGAGGCGCCTTCGTCGTCAACGTGGCGGATGTTGCACACGCCCGGGAACTCGACCTCTGTGGCATGGTGTCCGGCAAGGATACCGACAAGTGGAAGCTGGCCGCCCTCACCCGCGAACAGGGAACGGCCACAGCCGTGCCTCTGGTGGCAGAGTGCCCCCTCAACATCGAGTGCGTCGTACGCCAGACCCTGCACCTCGGCAGCCACGACCTGTTCATCGGTGAGGTCGTCGCCGTCCACATGGATGAACGCGTCCAGAAAGGCGGGCATGCCCTGGACCCCGTCTGCTACGCGAACGGACAGTACTGGAAACTGGGGGACCTTATCGGCCCCATGGGGTTCTCGCGCAAGTAGCCGTGGTTTCCGGTCCACCTCCGCAAACCGTTCCCCGACGCTGTAGCGTGACAATACTGTTCGGCGTTCGTTCGCATTTGCCCTTGTAGAAATCTCGCCATACTCTATCCTTCAGCTAGCATACGAGAGCAGAGCACTCGCCGTGGCCTCGGCCGACAGGCAGTAGTCTGGTCTCGACACATCAAGTTCAGGAGAGAAGGAGATGCGAATGAAGAAAGTACTTCTTGCAGTGATACTCTTGGTGCTTGTCGTCGGTCTGGCGGGGTGCGGGGCGCCCAAGCAGCCTGCTACGACCACCGATCCAGGCTTGGATACCTCAGGAGACACCAACAGGACAATTGTCGAGGTCGATGCCAAAAAGGTCGAAGAGCTTATCCAGACGGACCGTGACCTCGTCATCATCGACGTATCTGGCAAATGGGCCGAGGGGCACATCGTGGGTGCGCTCGACACGCCGCTGGACAAGTTGCAGGAGATCATCAATGGCAACTTCACGCTCAATGCCAGCAAGCACTACGTCGTGTACTCGCACGATGAGGAAACCAGCAAGAAGGCGGCCGACATCATGCTGGCAAGCTCCTTCACCGTCATCAACCGCCTGGTAGGCGGGTATGACGCATGGGTGGCGAACGACGGCTACACCGAAAAGCAACCTTGATCCCCATAGACGACAACAGCCCCGGCTACAAGTAGCCGGGGCTTCTGCATTTCCTGCCGTCCGCCGTTCAGGAGTGTGCCCCTCGTGGCAGGTTGACGTCAATGGCATGACCCTCGCGGCGCTCGACTTCTTCGCTGTAGGTGCCTGAGCGTTTCTCGGCATCGTCGATTGCCTGCTGCGCGCGCGCATGGCCGGCAGCTGCAAACCAGTCCCGCGCAGCGATGCGCTCCATCCACTTGTGAATCCGAGTCAGCTCGGTCTCGTTTTCCTCGATCTCGGCGTACGTGAACTTCTCCTTCTCGGTCTCGCGGTCCAGCTCATACACCAGGCGTTCGCACTGCTCCACGATCTCATCGTAATCTCCGTCGCGCTGCAGTTGAAACGCAGCAATCACACGAGCATCGTCTTCTTCATCGATGAACTCCATCCTCCCGACGAGAACCTCACCTCCGCTGGATACCACCTCGGCTTTGAGAGCGAGCACCTGTGCGAGAAGGGCCTCCGTCATCGGCAGGACGGCGGCCCCCTGCTGGACGTAAACCGCGCCCAGCTCCTTCAGTTTCCTCCACAGGTACACACGCGTGCGCGAGGGCTCTGTGGGGACCTTGTACGTGATAGTCAACCAGATCTTCATGTCACGGCCGTCGGGTTCGTGCCAGCTGAAACTCGCATCAGGACCGTGAGGGCAATCATGGCCACGAACGCGAGGATAGACCCGAAGATGAACGGGGCACTTGGGTTGATGCGTTGCCACAGGATGCCTGCAATGACACTGGCAGGCAAGGCACTGACTCCCACGGCGGCGTTGTACAGGCCGAAGGCGGTGCCACGCTTCTCAGATTGCGGGACGAGGTCGGCGACCAGCGCGCTCGCGACACCGTCCGTCATGGCGTAGTAGACGCCGTACAGGGCATACAGCGCCCATACCTGCCATCCCTGCGTGGCCAGCCCGAAGCCCAGGTACACGAGGGCATACACCAGCCAGCCGGCGCGGATGACGCGGTTGCGTCCGATGCGGTCCGACACGATGCCGGCAGGGATAGACAATGCCGACGTCACGCCCTTCCACATGGCCAGCATGAGGAAGATCTGCACGATATCCAGACCCGCCTTCTGCGCCTTCAGCATAAGGAACGCGTCGCTGCTGTTGCCCAGCGTGAAGACGACGATGATGATCAGGAACGTCTTGAAACGCCAGTCGAATCCAGAGAGCGAGAGGTTCAGCGTCCTGGGGTTTCCTGTCCGTGGCGCGTTCTCACGCACGAAGGCGGCGATCAGGGGAAGAGCCAGAACGGCGGGGATGCTTACCATGATGATCAGTTTCTGATAGATCGAGCGTGTCAGCGTCATCGCCGCTGCAGAGCCGCTGGCGGCAATCATGCCGGCTGCGGCCAGCATGCCGAAGACGGATCCGAGCGTGTCCATGGAGCGGCCATACCCGAAGGAGCGGCCCAGCTTCTTCTTCTCAGACGAGTCAGCCAGCAGGGCATCCTTGGGGGACGAACGGACTCCCTTGCCGGTACGGTCGGCGAAACGCAGGAATGCGGCAAAGGGCCACGAGCTGACAAAATATAGTAGCGGCTTCGTGACATTGGAGATGGCGTAGCCGCTGAACGCCAGCCACTTGCGTTTCTTCATCCTGTCGGACAGCCAGCCGAAGACCCACTTCAGGATCGTGGCCGTCGACTCCGCCAGTCCCTCGATGAACCCGATGATCGCCGGCTTGACGCCGAGTGCATTGGCCAGGAACAGTGGCAGGATCTTGACCGTCACCTCACTGCTGAAATCCGTCAGCATCGACACGAAGCCAAAGACGAAGACGTTCTGGCTCAGCCCGAAGAACTTGCGCTGCGGTCTCTCCTGCCCCATCTCCACCGGCGCGTTCACCTCACCTGCGTTTTCCACACAGCACCTCTCCTGTGATACATGTAACTGTCGTTACAGTATATCCACCGTTACACGACGTCAAGGGTGGGCGCAACAATTTTTGGTTGCGACAATTAGAGTCGTGGAATCGGTAAATTAGTCGTGGAATTTGCAAATATGTCCTGTAATCGGTAAATATGTCCTGTAATTGGTGACACCAGCGCAGGTGAGGTCAGCTGCTCTGATGCCTCCGCGATTGATTTCGACAGCGTCTGCGGTAGTGGCGGCGCTGCTGCCCCGGAATACTCCAAGAGGATCACGCCGTTTGCCTTCTTCCTTGTTTGGTCTTTTTCCGTGGCTAGAATTGGTTGATGATGCTACACTAGTAGTGGAAAGCACGGCGCGGCTGCCTTGATAGCTGGCGCCGAAGGGGGCAAGACATGGCACACGGAGAGGCAAAGGGCAACACGACAGGAGCAAATCTGGGCTTCAAAGCCGAGGATTGGCGTGTGGCAGGTAGTAGCGCCAAGTTCCAAGAAAGACTGGTGATGAAGTGATAGACGTCTCCATGCAAGACGTGACGTTTTCGTTTGGACAGGGATCCAAGATCCTCAATGACTTCTCTTTGGAGGCAGAGAAGGGTGAGTTCATCTACCTCTTTGGCGAGAACGGTTCCGGAAAAAGCACGGTCCTGAAGATCCTGTGTGGAGTCATGGAAGCCAGAAGCGGAAACGTGACGATTCTGGGTAAGGACCCTTACTGCAACCCTGAGATCCTGCAGAGAGTCGGTGTCGTAGTCGATGGCATGGGGTTCTACGGCGAGTGCAGTCTGCGGGAGAACGTGCTTCTGTTTGCACGAGAGAAGGGTCTGAGAGATGGAGTGGAGCGAGCGCTAGATCGTTACATTCAACTGTGGGATATCGATTTCAATACGAAATACAAGAGAGGTTCCCACGGCATGCGCAAGATCGCCCAGCTGACCCTGTCTCTCCTGAACAACCCTGATATCCTGATCTGGGATGAGCCCGAGCTGGCGCTTGATGAGAAGAGACAGGAAGTCCTGCTGATGCTCCTTCAGGAGCACAAATCAAAGGGAAAGACAGTCATCGTTGCAGGAACAAAACCCAGTTTTTATGGCAGCTTGGTGGACAGAACAGTCGAGAAGGAAGTTGTCCTATGAAGATCCTGTTCAAGCAGAAGCAATGGATTGTGATGCAGGTGATCTTTGTCATCCTGGGGATCATGATAGGAATCATGGGATTCCTTAATGAGAGGGACTTCAAGACATCGACGGGCGGTTTGGCGTCGAGCATCCAGATGGTAGCAGGGAACGGCTCTATTTCGGTTTTTTTCATGCTCCTTTCTGATCTTGTCTTCAATGTCGAGTATGTGCAGGGAACTTTTCTGACCTCTCTGCTTTGTGGCCAGAGCCGGAGGTCCTGGATGTTCAGGAAGTCCGTCACATTCTACCTCTTTGTTCTCCTCCAGTATGTCATAGCATTTGCCGTCATGTCGTTCACCGCAGGAATGATAACCGGGCATTTTGGGCTGGAGGGAATACCACAATTATCGCCAGACGTTACGAAGATACAGATACTCAGAGAACTTCTTGTGACGCTAAGTCTAAGCATTCTGAAGACTCTGTTGCTCGTTTCCTTTGGAGTAATGGTAACGACCATGTTGTCAGGAAAGCTTGTCGTCGGGAGTGTCGCCTCCATAGGGATTGTCTTCCTGGCGGCCAAGTTCGAAGTTGTGTTGCTCCACGCTCTCGGTGACAACGCAAGCATGGCCCGTCTCTTTGAGGCGATCTGGTTGCAGGACCCCAACAGAGCGTTGACATGGATATGTGGAATTGCAGCATTCGCTTTGTTTACGTGGTTCTCGGCAGAGCGAGTCAGAAGGACCGAGATACCGAACCTGGGAACCTAGATCCATGTTTCATTCCGCTGCAATATTATATGGATGTGACGTGCCGACCAGGATTCTGCTCCCCACGTTGATCGAGAGAGCTCCATGAAGGGCTTCGTGAACAACAGAAGACTGGCAACATCGACTATTTGGGCGTCCGTGTGGTTCATGTTTGTTGCCATATGCCTCTACTGCTTCTTGCTCTTGCCTGCGAGAAACGCGATCGGTGAGGCGATCTCTTGAGAAAATCATGACTTGCCGTAGAAGCACAGGTCAAGGTTGCCGATACTGCGCAAGCGGAGGCATGGCCATATTGTTCTCAGCAAGAGGAGCGTCTGAAAATGCTTGACGACATTTACGGCGTGTGGGCAAACAAGGATTGTGAACTGATAAGAACCAGCAAGTTCTCTCTGCTGTTCGAGAGAGCCGGCAGCACTATCTCGGCAAGCCTGAAGCTCTTGAATGCTACGGACAATAGGATCGTCTTTGATACCAGGGCAATTGCCGCTTTTGACACAACAACCAGGCAGGTCACGGTGAAAGCGAAGGATTTGTTGAAAGGGGAGCGGTTGCTCATTGACGACGATCCCGGTAATGAACTGCAGCTGGATTCGCGAGAGTGCATGGTCGAAGACACGCCCCGGAACCTGGTCGTGATGTCCAGGGGAAAAGCAGTGGAGGCGCTGTCGAAAGATGACAATGAACTGAGGCTCGCCGTCCCAGGCAACAGATGGCAGAACCTTGACTTGATCGAGAAGATCGGAATAGCGGAACGTTACGATATGAAGACTGCAAACGCGGACAATGTCGGCATCTGTCTGCAAGAATGGGGACTTGGCTCGGGTTACGTCGCAGATGAGCAAGGGCATGTCAGAGTCATAACAATTGATACGAACAGGCATTCCTATATCTTCAATCTTATGGAGTGGAAGGGAACGGGAATTACATATTGTCGGGCAGGCAGGATAAGATACGACAACAACGGAACGGTGTTTGCTCAGAACATCCGGTTGATGAAGAATCCAGACGAATTGACCTCGTTCATGGCTGATGACAACCGGGAGGCAGCGAGAGAAAAGATAGTTATCAACGACGCGCTCTTCAACCCTGACGCATGCACTTTTGCCAGAAACGGGATCTATTGGTCTGTGAAGTCGGTTTCGGCGGAGCAAATCACTCTGCATGGTTGTGGCGGCGAGGAGTATACGTATGACCGTTCTCAAAAGTACTCAGCAAACATGCTGGAATGGTTCGAGTACAGAGATTATGAGGAGCAGCGTCCAACTCGATAAATCTTGGAACAGCTTGCAGCGTCTGGTGGAGCCGAAGGCAATCGAACCCCTGATCCAAGTAGCAGACACTGGTTCTCAAAAGCGAACTCAACTGACGATAATGCCATCCCCCAACTGTCTCTCGCGATGCCCCGACGTTCGTTCTCCATTCTCCCTGTTCATTCGACAGAAGCCGGCTTCATTCCAAGATTTCCCGATTCGCTCGCGATTTCCCGCATTCATGATGACACCTGTATTCTCCTGATGTTTATGCCATTTCTTCCCGACAACGACTTGCCGTTTGTCATCAAATCGGCCGGATCGTCATCATCTTCGTTCCAAGGAAATGTTGTGTAATTTCAAAACGCCAACGGCACAATGCGGAGTTCCAGTCCCCGAATTACACAACTCTATTTCCATTCTCCAATAGTTGGGCGCGGCAAATAGAGTCGTGGAATCCGACACTGGAGTCGTGAAATTGATGACGATGGCGCGACAAATTGCTCTTGCGGGATTTCGTACCAGAGCAGCCCTGCATGGCTCGCCGCTATTTCGCTCCCGGAGCCACCTCGAAGGCCTATCTCTGTTAGTCTCCTGTCCGAGTTCCGCGATCCCGCCTTTTTGGCTCAGATTGTCTGCATCATTGATTTCGTTTCTGCATATTGTGGGGAGCAGAATATGCAGATTTGTCGGAATATGTCCATGGCATACTCATGTCGCGGAATTGTTCGCAGTTCGCATGTGTGTTATCGAAGAGAGACCCTCTCAACTATTCCCACAGCGTTTCTATTGTCCCATTTTCTTGGTGTACTTCGTGCTCCGCGCTCCGCCGGTCTTCGTGATCTCGCCGTTGCTAACCATCCTTCCCAGAGCCGCTTCAATGGTCGTCGGGCTGATGTCCGGGTAAAGGTCTGAGATCTCCTTTTTGGAGATGGGCTTCATGCTGCGCAGAACTGCGGCTTCTATCCTTTCCGCCTTGGTCGCGTGCTTTCCCTGAACGATATCGAAACGTTCATTCAATTTCCTGTAACAGACTAGCAGCGTCGTCAGGAAGTTTTCCATGAACGGGAAATAGGAGTTCTCATTCGTGTGCCAGTCTTTCGAAGACACTCTCAACGCTTCGTAGTATTGAGATTTCGCGCTGTTGATCTGCTCCTCGAACGACACGTATTTTCCCGCGTCGAATCCGCTCTTGTACAGCATCAGCAGGGACAGCAGGCGCGACATGCGTCCGTTGCCGTCCGTGAACGGGTGGATGCAGAGGAAATCCAGAACAAAGCATGGAGTGAGCAGAAGGCTATTGA
>Ga0209840_1000116_pt1 | contig 17505 bp, 17 predicted proteins | sample PersoiDNA2013190_FD_185802 | JGI IMG/M metagenome (GOLD analysis project Ga0209840, IMG submission 185802) | Permafrost soil microbial communities from the Arctic, to analyse light accelerated degradation of dissolved organic matter (DOM) -... | ecosystem: Environmental > Terrestrial > Soil >... | reverse complement strand
AACGTCGAGACCGCGGCAGCCGAACCCGAAGTCGTCGAGACAGAAGCTCCCGCCGTTGAGAACGTCGAGACCGCGGCAGCCGAACCCGAAGTCGTCGAGACCAAGCCCGTCGAACCCGAAGTTGTCGAACCCGAAGTTGTCGAACCCGAAGTCGTCGAGACAGAAGCTCCCGCCGTTGAGAACGTCGAGACCGCGGCAGCCGAACCCGAAGTCGTCGAGACTAAGCCCGTCGAACCAGAAGTCGTCGAGCCAGAAGCTCCCGCCGTTGAGAACGTTGAGACCGCGGCAGCTGAACCCATGTCGGCCGAAGAGGTTGCCCAGCACGAAGAGACAGAAGGGCCTGCAGAGGCCTAACTGGCGACTCTGGCCTTTTGGTGTGCTTTTCCAGAAGAATACTTCCAGATAGGTTCAGATTGACGGGGTTGCAGTGCCACACGGAGATGTGTGGTAACTGTACTCCGTCTTTTTTTACCGTGGGTGGCATTGACGACTGCTGAGTTCGACTGATTTCTTCCAAGCGCTTTCGTTATATTGGTTTAGTTCTTTCCGTTCTGTAGCAACACAAGAATCGTTTCTCGTTCTTCCGATCTAATTCTTCTGCAACTTTTCATCTCTTCATCCTGACGCTATCCACCCTGCTTCATCACTGTTTCAGGAGAACATTGTTTTCTCTATTGCAAGACAGAGCGCGTGATAGACGGGTAGATGCAATTCCTGGACCTTGTATGTTTCTTTTTCGGGAACTGCCATGCAGACATCGCAGTATTTCGCCAACGCGCCTCCCCCGGCCCCGGTCAGCCCGATCACCCTCAGTCCCCGGGCGCGGGCAGTTATTGCTCCATAGATGACATTCTTTGAATTTCCTGACGTTGTAATTCCCAAGAAGACATCACCGGCAACCCCATACCCGGCGACTTGCTGGGCGAAAACCATCGACGGATCGGCGTCATTGGAAAATGCTGTTACGAGCGCGTTATGCTGGGTAAGGGCGATGGCAGGAAGTCCCGATTGCAGGGCATCAGCAATCCGTTCCCCAATCTCTGGTTCGACTGCCGCGAGCTGTTCTCGGAACTCATGGGATACCGGGCGGGGCATAACAAAAGCCTTCATCAATTCGCCGACGATATGGTCAGCGTCGGCGGCGCTTCCCCCGTTTCCGCAAACGAGTAGCTTTCCCTTTGCCCGATAGGCTTCGATGAGGATACGGGCCGACGTTGCAATATTTTCTCTCACCGAAGAGAGAGATGGATACCGGTCGACCAGCGAATCCACGTAATAATCTATCCAGCGAGTGTCAAACATGATCGCCTCCCCTATTTCGGTGCAGATACATTCTTCATCCCGTCGATGGCAACGCCGAGAGCAGCTCTGTCGCCGAGGAGCTCCCCCAACTGGGCAGGAACGATGACGCATTTCTTCCGGGCATCGTTAAGTGCCTCACGCGCAATCACCGATTCCATCATAGTCCTGAAAAGATTCTCGTTCCGGGCAAAAATACTCCCGATGACGATGCACTCAGGGTTCAGGATATCAATCAGGAGGGCGATTCCCCTGCCCAGATAGGTTGCGCTCCGATCGATAACCCCTTTTGCAACAGGATCGCCAGAAGCCGCTGCATCACAGACATATTTTCCGGATTCTTCCCTTCCAGAGATTGAGGCATACATCCGGCTTATTCCGCCGCCGCTGCAGAATCCCTCCCAGGAACCGTTCTTGCCATAGCCGGACGGACCATCATCGGCGAGCCGGATATGTCCGATTTCCCCGGCCAGGTCACAGGTTCCCCGATACAGCTGATTGTTCAGGATCAGCCCTGCGCCTAGTCCGGTGCCGAAGGTGAGGAAGATCATGTTCCGATATCCGTATCCCGCTCCCCAGTACCATTCGGCAAGGGCGCAGGCGTTCGCATCGTTCTCGAGAAAACACCGGATACCGGTATTTTCCTCGAGTATCCGGACAACCGGAATATTGTCCCAGCCTGGAAGGTTTGGCGGCGAAAGGATAAGGCCTTGGTCGCTGTCGAGTGGGCCGCCGCAGCTGATACCGATGGCAAGGACCTGGTTCCGTCCGATTTCAGCATCACCGATAAGACGCTCGATCGTCGTCGTTATCCGGGCAATAACCGTTTCAGCGCTGCCCTCCGTAGCAAACTTGTCCTTTTTTTTCAGGGATCCGTCGAACGTCCAGAGGGAGACGGCCGTCTTGGTGCCGCCGATATCTACACCGATGGCATAGGATAAGGTGTTCATCCGTTCCATCGCCTTTCCGCTTCAGGATCCAGCTTCCTGAGTGCGCGATATAGCGCGATAAAAAACGCCCGATTATCGGCGGAGGTATAATCAAGCCTGCAGCCCATTCGGTTGAACGATTTCATGAACCGCAGGTAATAGGCGGGGTTATCCATCGGTGGTTCGCCGGTACTCCAGTCCCAGGTTTCCTCCTGGAGGTCGACAACATGTATACCGCAATTCCGTATGTCATTGCCCGATTGCAGCGCTACGTTCCTCGCCATCGAGAGGGATTTCTCGAATATCATCGGAGACATAACCGCCGAACCAACCGACAGGTAAACGCCGCCTTCCAGATTGGCAACGCTCTGCACGAACGAAAGGAAGTCGCGTTCCGCGGTGCGCCCGATTACCGACCCCCTGTTTGCGGTATGAGTATAGATAATGTCATGGCCAAACATGGGATGACTCGTGAATGGTATGCCCAGCTTGTAGGCGGTCGCCTGGATGCTGTATTCGGGGAAGCGATGTTGTACCGCATACCATCCGGATTTGATGTCGAGCTCATCGAGAAGCTCCAGCAGGTCGCTCGCCGCCCCCCGTTTCCACATCGGCACCTTGGAGGCAGTGGAGAAAGGCGCCGTAATGGTTTCCTTTAGTTCTTCCCGGGTCGGTATGAGGAGTCCCTGGCGGTTGATCATCGAACCGATCGATTCTCCGTAGCCGAGGCCTTCGTAGGCCCCGACGGCAAGTCCCAGGTTTATATTGAGCCCCGTTTCCTGCCAGGTGCCAAATCGCCCATGCTGAACATTCTCGCGGACATTCTCGCTGCTCTGTCCTTGGTAGGCGAACTCCCAGTCATGGATGACACCGGCACCATTGGTGGCAAGATGGGTAACCCATCCGTTTCGTGCAAACTCACCCAGGAGTTTGCCCAATCCATTTTTTATCAAATGGGCGCCAAACACAATCATGATGCTTTTTTTCTGCTCACGGGCCCGCAATATTTCCGGAGCTATCGTCGCTGCCCGCTCGCTCACTGCCCGAGAAATAACGGTCGTATCCGTTTCCGGATAAATACAGCTCTCTGCAATAACAACCTTGTTCTTCCGGTCCGAAAGACGAGAATATTGCATCCGTGATCGGTCAAAATATTTCATGATTAAATTTCCCATTTGAGCCAGTCGACAAGTTCATCGCTCCAGGAATAATCGGGTATCAGCACCTCGGCGCCGGCAAGAACGAGCCTCTCCCGCTTCCGGAGATTCAAGCCGAACCGCTGCCGCTCATCGCTGATCACGCCGATAGCCGAGGCCCCATGTTTGTATGCTTCCCTGAGCTCTACCGGTCCGTCACCGAACACGACGCACCTCGCCTTTTTCCCGGACTGTCGGTCGATATCCTCGAGGATCTGTTCTAGGACCATCTTCTTGGGGTCATGGGCAATATCACCGACTGAACCATAGATGCCGCCGTTGAAGAGGTTTTCATATCCCAGCAGGGCCGCTTCGCGACGGACATCCTCAACATCAGTGCCGCTTGCCAGGTAGAGAGTTACGCCGGCGTCATGCAACCGTGAGAGGAATGGCACGGCCCCCTTTATTACGACATCCTCAACCGAAAGGCTCCCTTTTCTGATCCGCTCGGCGCGCTGCTCGACCATCCCGAGAAGTTCCTTGTTAAAAATCGCCTTGTAACCGGCGGGATCAAGAATGCGGGACAACTCGACATAGTTGAAATCGCTCACGAGCCGACAGAGCGCCTGCATCTGGATAAGCGTCTGAACACCCGTTGTCCGGTTTATCAGGTTGCAAACGGCGTCTTTCACCTTGGCAAAGGCCGTTGCGGAAACCTCGGCATAGGCATTGCCCAGGATACAACGAGTCATCATGCTTTCCATGATGCCGTCCCAACCGAACCTCAGCGTTGAGATCGTTCCGTCATGATCGAAGATCGCGATTGTCGGCGTCTCAGGCGACGGACGGGCGATGATCTCGATTTCCGTGCCAGGCAGATATGCCGCCTGCCGAGGATTCTTGGCCAGGGCAGTGTGATAACGATAATCCGGTGAATCGCTGATTTCCAAGATCTCTTCAACGGAAGGATGCCCTGTCTGGAAAAGTTTCTGAACCGACACCCCCGCCGAAAAATTTCCGATCTCGGCTGCGGTCTCAAGACTGGCATCGGCAGCAAGACACGCCGCCGTCGCGGAGAGAAACGCATCGCCCGCCCCGACGATATCTATCTGGTTTACGATATGGAGACCGGGAATCTCATGGAGGCTCGACCCGTCGAATACCAGAGCACCGTCGGCACCTCTCGTCATGATAACCGGTTTTTTCCAATGCTCGAAGAGCCACATGATCTTGCCAGAATCTTCAGTCATTTTTGTATCAGCTGCCGCACCGCTGTGAGCAGCCGGCTCGGCAGCTTCGTCCTGGTGATAGGCAGCATAGATCAGCGACGCTTCTCGATCATTCAGCTTGTGAAGGGTGTTCCGGTATATGTCGTTCAGCTTCCTGCAATCGCACATCCAGATCAGCCTGTCCCCAGATGCATCGATGAGCCGCTGCAGCCCCTCCTGGAAATACTTCGACTGGAAGCCGCTCGAGACCTGTTCATTGATGATGACTACCTTGCAGGAAGCGAGGGCCTTTTCCAGGGAGGAAAGGAGCATATCGATCGACTCCTCCGCGGGTTTGTTGAAATTGCCGATGTCGATACGGGGATCTTCAAGTCCCTCGGCATAAATCTTGTTGTAGACGTTGGTCGACCAGTTTCGTTTTTGGACGACAAGCCGCTCGGACACGTCGGCCTTACGCAGCAGGTTGGTCATTACCTCGGCAAACAGGTCGTCGCCGACAATGCCGAAGAGATAAACGTTCTTCGCGCCGAGCTTCTTGATGTTCACTGCAACATTCGCTGCACCGCCAAGATCAACATGATACCTCTCCACCGAACGGGTTTTTATACCCGTTTCGACGGAAATCTCTCCCTTGTCGTTGCTCACGAAATAGTACGCATCTATGCAGACATCCCCCACAATACAGACTGAAACGTCCGCGATGCTTTTGAATATACTCTTGATGTCCAAAGTGATCTCTCCCAGCTTTGTATAGTAACCGGTTACAATCAAAAAGTTCATCGCCGCCCTTCAATCTTACCAACATAAATTTGAAGGCGAGCTTGACCGGCGCAGAGACAAAGGAAAAGAAAGACGCCGGGATTATACCCGGCGGCAGGAAGCTCAAAATCGACCTACACTATTTCACCGAATCCATATTGGCTTTGGTAACAACTGTGAGGCCCGTATCGACGTTCTTCTGGACAGACTTTCCGAGAGAGGCATCGACAGCGGCCTGGATTCCGAGACAGCTCTTCTGGAAAGGGTTCTGAGCCATCGTAGCCTGAAGTACGCCCGTGCTTACCAAAGTCTCGGTACCGGCACACCAGTCGAGCAAATGTCGGTATATCCAACATTACCATGACTTAAAGGTATTACAAATTAAAGACAAAAAAACAAATTCTTGTATGTGTTACATACATTTCGCATTAGAGAAACACATTCTCTCCAGACTCCTTTGAAAAGATGTATTCCGTCATCCCCTAAGCTCCAGATTGTTCAGTCTTCTATGATCTCTGGCATCCTTTTGATGTGTGGATCGGTGAAGCTATCATTCTCATCAGTATTTGTACTTGAGAATTCGGAGATGATTGCCCCGTCAGGGCCTGACTGGAACCAGTGGAGAGTGTTCGGTAGAATGGTGTACTGCTGACCGGGGAGTAGTTCGACTTCGTGGAACACTGTGTAGTATGCCTCGCTCCCTTTTGGTACCATCGCTTTTAGTTGCCCGACAGGCTCTCCTTCAATGTACAGCCAAACCTTCCCCCACCTGCAACGGAAGGTCTCCATCTTTCCCGGCTTGTTCTCCTCTGACGGGTGCTTATGTTCTGGACAAGTCTGACTGGGAAAGAGTGCAAGTTCCTTCGCACAATAGCGATCGGTATTTATGTAAACAACGAGTTCTAAACCCTGACGCTCGAGGTCGCCCAGGCCGAATTCGGCAATTTCGATGTTTGCCTTCTCACTGGATGTCAGGACAATACTTGCCCGTGCATACAATTCGACCGTACGCTCCTGTACTTTTTTCACTTGACTTCTTTTTAGCATAGTAAACCCCCCCTCTTCCTTTCTTCTTTGAGCTAATTCCGATCTTTCGTCCACGCAACACCTAAAAGACACAGCTGCGTTGCCTCTTCACGGCCCCAAATCGTTGGGACCTAGCCAAACTCTACCACCATCATTCCGTTTCCAACGAAGAAAATTTGGAATTATTACATGTTACTACCAACGAGTTCTTTTAGGAAAATTCTAAAACATTTCATAAATTTTGTCAAGGGAGCGAATTGCCTCATCAAAAGTCATATGAAAATGAATCGTTTCTCGTTCTGCTGACCCAATACTTCTGTAACTCTCCGTCTCTACACCCTAACGCTTTATGTGCTAGGAGTTACTGGCGGCCACAACAAAACTACCAAGATTTCTACAGACGTTGTAGAAAATCATCTTGTTAGGAAGTTTGCTCCAGTAAAGGCAGAGGGAATCCTGATCGATTGTGGAACGGAGTCTACCATCTGGCATGACGAAGCAATACCAAACCACGAATTTGAGAAGACATGCGAAGGACGCATCAGGGATACAAATTGAAGGGGAAAAACTATAGAATACCAGCAGAGGCAGATCTTCAGAAGAATTTGACATCAAATAGCAAAAGTGCTACCGTGAAAATGTTGGAATCAATCAGGGGCGAGCAGGAGGTGTCAGATAAGCTGCCTTTTACCCATGATTCTGTTGAAACAAAAAACAACGGTACTGAGGTTCCGAAGTGTCAACTTGTCACCACATCTGGAAGCCAGAACGGCATAAATAACAAGGAGGTTCTTGTAATGAACAGAAGAAGTTTGGCGATTTTATTATGTGTAGTTATGGTGGCTACTACGGTAGTTGGCTGTAGTCAAAAAACGGGCACAGCACCATCCAACGGTTCCGGCAAGAAGTATAAAGTAATCTTGATTACGATGGACAGCATGGATCAGCACTGGGTTTCGATGGACAAGGGTGCCAAAAAGGCAGCCACAGAACTTGGAAATGTTGAGTACAAATGGATGGCACCAGATAAGAAGGATGACGCGCAGCAGATCGAACGTGTTAATAATGCTGTTGCTGATGGTGCAGAGGCAATCATGATTGCAGCAAACGGCCCCGATGCCATCGTTGCATCATTAGATGCGGCAAAAGCTAAGGGTATCAAAATTATTTACGTGGACTCTCCGGCAAAAACCGAAGCCCTTGCAACATTTTCCACAGATAATCAGGCAGCAGGTAAAACCGCTGGCGAGCAAATGATTAAGGCTTTGGCAGCAGCCGGCAAAAAAGATGGCAAAATTGGTATTGTTAATGTCAATACCTCCTCCGATTCTACTCAAAAACGTGAAGCGGGTTTCCGTGACGCGTTCAAGGGCACAAAGTATCAAATACTCCAAACTCAGTATGGCGAAGGTGATGCCGTTAAATCGCAGGATATCGCAGATAACTACATCACAGAAGGTGTTGTAGGTATTTTCGGAACAAACGAAGGCAGCACCGTGGGTGTTGGCAACGCGATTAAAGGTTCTGGCAAAAAGGACATTAGTGGTGTTGGCTTTGACAAATCCGATGCAATCCTTGGTCTAGTAAAGGACGGTTCTCTTGTATGCACTATGGCTCAGAATCCTGATGTAATGGGGGATGAAGGTATGAAAGCAGCCGTTAAGGCGATTAAGGGAGAAGAAATTACCCAAAAGTCGGTTGATACAGGTGTTTCCATTATCACGAAAGGTTCTATTCAGTAAAAAATGTTTGCAGTTTGAAAACAAAGCCCAGCCAAGCGGTGGTTTGACTGGGTTTTGGTGTCTAAGCAGGGTAAATCGCGACGAATTGGGCTCTTGTTCTTGCTGATTAGAATATCAGTCGAATACAGCGATGGTGCCGGCAACTGCAGACGAGTTTCCGTCCAAGCTGGATAGAGAGATTGGTACGCTGTGCGCTTTTCTGATGATTGCACGTTTATCAATGATACCGGTAATTCTAGAAATCAGAAGCTTTTGGCGATAGTTTAACTCTCCAGGCAAAAAGGTCGAATCCAGATCGAGTAAGTTGATCGTACTGATAAAGGCTGCGTTTTGTTCGAACGTTGTGCTCTCGACAATGGGTGTTTTCTGATTTCGGATTCCTGGGTATGACAGGTTCCGTGCAGACGGTACGTCCGCCTCTCCCCTGCCAGGAGTCTCCCGATTGTGGCAGGACTCATCTAGGGGAGAAGTCACCGAGTCTCGTCTTCCGCATGGAGTCGCTGATGGGCGGTGAGGTTCTTCACGAAGAGCGGCAGGCCTTCTGGAGTATCCGGTCGATTCATAGAAGTCGCCCAAACCTCCGACTTCCTGGCCTTCCCTGCCTTCAGATATGTTTGTGCCTTGACCATCGTGATTACCCCCTATTCCTGCGTCGTGAGCTCCATTCCTGCTGCTCCTTTCTCATCCCAAGGACCAGTACTCTTCTGTTATCTTTCACGTCCTTGTTCTCATGAGTCTACGGAGCAGTTCAGCTCCATGTTGGATGAGTCGATGTGGCCTTTGGCGAAATGAAGAATGGATGCTATATTTACAGGACAGTAACGAGTATCAGATAAATGAGGACAGGTGAATTTTATGGGGGAGTATATCGTCGAACTGAATCATATAAATAAGAGTTTCCCCGGAGTAAGGGCATTGGACGATGTTTCGTTTAACCTGAAGTCCGGAGAAGTTTTAGCGCTGGTGGGAGAAAATGGTGCTGGAAAATCAACTCTTATGAAAATTTTGAGCGGTGCCTATATGAGAGATGCCGGTGAGATGCAAATCCTTGACCAGGTGATTGAAGATTTAACGCCAAAGAAAGCACAGAAATTGGGCGTAGCAATTATCGATCAGGAACTAAATATGTGTTCACACCTTTCGGTTGCGGAGAACATCTTTTTAGGGCACGAGAAAACCCGTTCCGGAGTTCTTTCAAATAAAGAAATGAACCAGGAAGCAAAAGACATTCTGGACCGATTGAATATAGACATTGATCCTGCTACTACTGTTGGTGATTTGGCGACTTCCAAACAGCAAATGGTGGAAATTGCAAAAGCGCTTTCCATAAATGCTAAAATTTTGATTATGGATGAGCCGACATCTTCCTTGACTTCCAATGAAATTGATGATTTGTTTATAATTATAAAGAAGCTGAAAGTGGAAGGCTGTGGCATTGTTTACATATCTCACCGACTCGAGGAATTGCAGCGTATTGCTGATCGTGTGATCATTATGCGCGATGGCAAGTGCGTTGTATCCATGAATTTCAAAGATACGACCATGTCGGAAATTATTTCCGACATGGTTGGCCACGAAATAAAAGAAGAATTCCCGCGCGTCAATTGTAAACGAGGCAAAAAGATATTTGAAGTACAGAATCTAAATGCAGGGAAAATGGTTCGCAATATTAACTTTGATTTATATGAAGGAGAAATTGTAGGCATTGCAGGCCTTATGGGCGCGGGACGAACGGAAACTACAAGAGCTATCTTTGGGGCGGACCCAAAAGAGTCTGGCAAAATTCTCGTAGATGGGGAAAAAGTGATCATTAACGGGTCAATTGATGCGATCCGAGCTGGCATCGTGCTTGTTCCGGAAGACCGAAGAAGAGACGGATTATGTATTAGACGCAGTGTGCAGGATAATATTGCTTTGCCAAATTTGGATTTGCTTTGCAATAAAATCGGCGTTGTCGATAAGAAGAAAGAAAGGGCGATGACGGACGAAGCGGTTCGCAATTTGAGGGTTAAATTGACGAATGCCGGAGCAAATGTTGGAACCCTTTCAGGCGGTAACCAGCAAAAAGTGGTTGTTGCCAAATGGCTGGCTCGTAATTCTCGTGTGGTTATATTTGACGAACCGACAAGAGGCATTGATGTAGCCGCAAAGGTTGAAATCTACAATATTATGAACAAATTGAAACAGCAGGGTATCGCCGTGCTTTTTGTTTCTTCTGAAATGCCTGAGGTTATGGGCATTAGTGACAGAATTCTGGTAATGTGTGATGGAAAGATTACTGGTGAACTGGTGACTGAAGAAGCGACGCAAGATCAAATTCTGCAATGTGCAACGAAATTTGATTCAAAGTCCGAGCAAGTAGTAAATAGTTAATGTAACGGCAACTATATATAGTTGGGAGTGTTCGACAATGGGGAATAGAGAGAAACAAAGACCTTGGGAAGATTTTTTGGCCATTAGGGGAATGCGCCAAGTCCTAACCGTTACGGTGGCTCTTGCTGTGTTAATCATTGCGTTTAGTTTTTTGAGTCCATCCTTTCATTCAGGAAGGAATGTTGGAAATCTTCTTCGCCAGGTTGCACCAATCTTCATTATTGGTATCGGCCAGACCTATGTGCTTATTACGGGAAATATTGACTTGTCAATTGGTTCTGTCGTAGGGATGAGCTGTATGATATCTGCAACCCTGATGACAAAAGGCGTGAATCCTTGGGTTGCAATGTTACTTACAATTATCGTTTCCATCGGAGTCGGTATCCTCAACGGTGCTTTGGTTGCAAAATGGAAGCTGCCGCCTTTCATTGCCACAATGGGTACCATGACAGTCGCCAGAGGTGTCGCTCAAATTGTCAATAATAACTATAATACAGATGCAATCGGCAAGGCGGCACAGTCCTTCAGAAACGTATTCTACTACGGTAAGATATTTGGACTTTATAACACCATTTGGATTGCTGTCGTACTGTTCCTGGTGTTTGATTTTCTTCTGAGCAAGACCCGCAGCGGGCGTTACATTTATGCGGTCGGCAGTAATATTGAGGCTTCCAAATTGTCCGGCGTGAATACGGCTCGTTCGATCACCATCGCATATGTCGTGAGCGCATTGTGCGCCTGTGTGGTTGGTCTTATCACTAGTGCAGCCGCTGGCATGGGAACGATGGATGCCGGTAATATGTACGAGCTGTATGCGGTTGCGGCTGCTGTTATTGGCGGTGTTTCCACACTGGGCGGTCAAGGAATTCTCATTGGTACTGTTATTGGTGCATGCATATGGGGAGTACTTCAAAATGGTCTCCAGTTTGCAGGCGCACCGGTCGCAATTCGCAATATAGTAATCGGAACAATCGTTGTTATATCCGTTTTGCTTGACGTTGTTATCCGCACAGAAAAGCCTAGAAGGAAAATTAAAGAATAGATAACCGTAACCTATTGGTAAGAGAATCAAGTAAAAGCAAATGCGGCAGGAATATAGGTTCCGAAGCTAGTATAAAGTAATCTTGATTACCATGGGCGGCATTTATCAGCACTGGGTTTGAATGGATAAGCGTGCCAAAAAGGTGTTGCTTGTAACGGTTCGGGAGTTTGCGGCTGTAGCAGAGCTCTATGCTAGAATTTCAAGAATCTCTTAAGGATTCTGGTCTGCCAGTGGAACATTTTGATGGAGTGATTGCTGATCCAGCTACCGACGTAGTAACCGCAGGCGTCAATATGGCTAAAAATTGGGTGCGATCGTTGATCCAGAGGTTACAGTGACATTGCTGGCAAGTGTTACTGCCCAAACTGGCGAGACGTATTTAGCCATATTTTCGAGGCCGATCTCTCGGTAGGTACCAATCCAATGGTCACGACGTTAGCGCTGGAAGCACTAAAAATTATCGCTGAATATCTTTCCAAAGCGTTTGCTAACGGAGACGACACAGAGGCACGTTCCAAGATGGCATGGGTAGATACATTGGGAGGACCGACCAATGCTTCGGTCGGTGACACAGTGCCTGATGGTTTGGGTATGCAGGTTGGATGACATTGTTAGTATGTTACCCATGGGCAATCATTGGCAGCAATCCATTTTGAGTTTACACGTTATACCTATCCGGCCGTTGTAAGGATGATCTGCGTGTAATTGCCGACAGCGGTCAGGTATTTGGTGACTACAAGAATAATCCTCGTGTGGCAACCATTGATGAGATGCATGATATTCTCATGCGTTGCTACGAGAGACGGGAGAACCGTTATGACTGAAACGGAAATATTAAACCGCGGAATGGCAGCGGAAATCAGTAAGATGGGGCATACGGACGAAATGATGATTGTAGATGCTGGTCTTGCTATTCCAAATACAATCAAAGTTATGGCTCGCGTTGGTATTGTGAAAAACATGTTTCCCACTATACCTCAAAATGTAGATACCTTTTATGAGTACCTGCCTTTGCAAAATTGGTAGTGAGGTGGTGCCATGTTTGATGTAGCAGCTCTAGGTGAATTATTGATTGATTTTACTCCTTGTGGGATATCCCCTGCTGGAATGCGCTTGTTTGAGCAGAATCCCGGAGGTGCTCCTGCCAACGTGTTGTGTGCACTGTCAAATTTGGGATTAAAGACCGCGTTTATTGGCAAGGTAGGCCAAGACATGCATGGGGATTTTCTGCGCGAAACCTTACAATCCCAAAAAGTGTGTACGACGAGGTTGGTGCAAGACTCAAATGTGTTTACAACTCTGGCTTTTGTTGAACTTTCCGAAAGTGGAGAGCGAAGCTTTTCATTTGCACGCAAACCAGGAGCGGATACCTGTTTGAAAATAGGCGAATTGAATGTGGACATCATAAAGAATACAAAAGTATTTCATTTCGGTTCCCTCTCACTTACAGATGAACCTGCGCGGTCGACTACGTTCTCCGCGGTGGAGACGGCTAAGTCTTCCGGTGCGATCATTTCTTATGATCCCAACTATAGGGCGTTACTCTGGAACAGTAGAGAGGAAGCAATGGTACGTATGCGAAGCGTGCTCTCTCTCGTCGATGTTATTAAAATTAGTGATGAGGAGACTGAGTTGCTCACAGGAGCGAAATCTCCTGATGATGCTTCAAAAATCCTGGTTGAAAGCGGAATTTCTTGCGCAGTGGTTACTTTAGGCAAGGACGGAGCGTTGATACGTACAAAAACATCGCTTGCACAGGTAAAAGCAATTGATTGTACTGTTGTGGACACCACTGGAGCGGGTGACGCTTTCTGGGGTGGCTTTTTGTACAAGCTGGTGCAGAGCAACAAAAGGCCAGGAGAATTAACTGTGGAAGAGACAAACGACTTCGTAGAATTTGCCAATGCGGTAGCAACTTTGTGCGTGCAGAAGAGGGGTGCAATTCCTTCGATGCCGTATTTGAAAGACGTGATGAACCTTTATCCACAGAAGGAGAGGAGATGATGAAACAGGAACTGCTTAAAAAAATTGGTAGCATGCAACAAGTTGCTTATGTGAGAAACATTCAGTTTGATGAGGGCCGTGCTCGAGGGATGAAAGCGGTTGAGGTTAAAAGCGGAGAAATCACTTTTACAGCCATGGAGGACAAGTGTCTGGATATTTGTCAATTGAGCTATAAAGGGATTGGCTTGAATTTCTTGAGCAAACCAGGGCTGCAGGGACGTAACCAATATGATACAAATGGCGCCGAAGCTCAACGCAGCATGATGTGCGGCCTGTTTTTTACCTGTGGTACGGACAATGTGGGTGGGCCGGTTATGGATGGCAATCAACAATTAGTGATGCATGGCCGACTGCGGACTACTCCTGCCGAGCATGTTTGCTGTGACACATACTGGGAAATGGATCACTATAAACTTGAAATCAAAGGTGAAATGCGCCAAGCAATGCTTTTTGGTGAAAATATCGTTTTACGACGTACGATTTCGACAATATATGAGTCTAATGTTATCCATATTCATGATGAGGTAACAAATGAAGCCTTTGCTGAAGCACCGCTAATGTTTCTCTATCATTACAATATTGGCTACCCTTTATTGGATGAAAACAGCGGTATCATTCTTCCGACACAGAAGACTACGCTAAGGGGAGAAGGAATGTCAGCTTCAAATTTGAATTGGGACAAATTTTCTAAGCCGGTTGATAATTTGCCTGAACAGGTTTTTTATCATAATTTAATTGCCGATAGGGAGGGGAACACGACTGCCACAATTGTGAACGATGCGCTGGGTATCGGTGTTCAACTTTGCTTTAATAAGAAACAGTTTCCGTACTTTACACAATGGAAAAGTATGGCCTCAGGTGACTATGTTGTTGGTTTGGAGCCGGGAAACTGCCATGTTGATGGCAGAGTGGAAGAACGCAAACAGGGAACTTTAAAAACTTTGGCGCCGCTTGAAACAGCCGTATTTGATATTGACATAATCATACTAGACAGAGACAAACAAATTTGGATTACTCATTGAGACCGCATCAAATTTGTTGTAGGCAACTCAGCGAATTTGGTATAAACAGGATTTAAATCAGATAGAGATCCTGTTGCAGGAGAAGAATCAACCGGCCATTATGTGCCAGAAACTGAGGCATCAAAGCGGTGTCGTGTAAATAGAAATTCCAGTCAGACAGAAAATGGGGTATTAATAGCTTGATTTCACGCGAAACCACAGGTTGGGATTTTCGCATATGTCCTGGCTTCAAAATGTGGTTATAATTCAATGCTTGAGAACCTCTTTTTGCTGGTATTTTGCCGGAAGTTTTGGAATATGTCAAAGGGAAAAGTTATTTAAGGCATTATCAGTTATCGATCTCCCTAAAAATATGAATACTGTAACAATTACTCGAAGATACTACACAATGAGCGCTGACAACAGGAGGATGCAGTCATGACAGCATTTCTGTTTCCCGGGCAGGGTTCGCAATACGTGGGAATGGCCGGCAAAGTAGTCGACCCGATTCTGACTCGCAGGCTGTTTGGACAGGCAAGCGACGTGCTTGGTCTTGACCTGTGGAATCTCGTCGAGATAGGTGACGAGGCGGCGCTGACTCGCACCGAGAACACCCAGCCTGCCCTCTTTGCGACCGAGATGGCATGGGTCGAGGCACTGGCGAGCAGGGGTATGGGCTGCGATGTTGCCGCCGGTCACAGCTTGGGGGAGTTCAGTGCGCTATGTTGTGCCGGCGTCTTCACGTTTGAGGACGGCATTCGACTCGTGCGACGACGTGGAGAGATCATGGCAAGAGCTGCATCTGGATCGCCGGGTACGATGGCTGCCGTCGTAGGATTGGACGATAACGATCTGCAGCGTGTTCTTGCTGAAGGGCGTCGGTCTGGAATTGTGGAAGTCGCCAACTACAACGCTTCCGACCAGACGGTCGTGTCCGGCGAGATGGCTGCTGTGGATCGCGTCATTGGGGCCGTGAAGGAGATCGGCAGAGGACGCGCGATCAAGCTTCGTGTGAGCGCTCCTTTTCATTCGTCCATCATGGCTGGCGGTGCTGCCGAGTTTGGGGCGGTTGTGCATGATATCTCGTTTTCCCGGCCTCGTTTTCCCGTTGTGAACAATGTGGCAGCATTATCGGAAGATGACCCCGAGACAATCAGGGAGTGTCTTGTTGCGCAGTTCAAGAGCCCAGTGCAGTGGGTGCGTACGATGGAGACACTCCAGAGACTGGGAGCGAGCGAGTACCTGGAGGTCGGGCCGAAGGGTGTGCTGACGGCGCTTGGTCGGAAGGCGGTTCCTGGAGGAAACATCAGAGCCGTGGAGGAGGAGACATGGCAATGACGCTGGAAGGAAAGACGGCCCTGGTCACGGGTGGATCCCGAGGCATCGGTAGAGGCATTGCTCTCGAGCTGGCTATGCAGGGAGCCAACGTCGTCATCGATTTTCACCAGAACCGCGTGGCGGCAGAAGAAGTTGTCGCAGCCGTCACTGCGATGGGTCGGGTCTGTGAAGCAGTCCAGGCGGACGTCGGGGACGTTGCTCAGGCCGACAGCCTGATTGCGCGGAGTATCGCGCTGACAGGTTCGCTGGACATCCTTGTCAGCAACGCCGGTATCACCCGAGACGCCTTGCTGGTTCGGATGACGGATGAGAAGTGGAACGACGTGCTGCGAACGAATCTCACCGGAACGTTCAACGTAACACGGGCAGCCGCCCGCCACATGATGCGTCAGAAATCCGGGCGCATTGTGCTGATCTCGTCGGTAGTTGGGCTGGGAGGGAACGCCGGGCAAGCCAACTACGCGGCGAGCAAGGCGGGCGTTATCGCTCTTGCGAAGACGGCGGCGAAAGAACTGGGGGCACGGGGGGTCACCGTCAACGTCATTGCGCCTGGATTTGTGGAGACAGACATGACAAGCTCGCTTGACAATGAGGTCGTATCCTCGTATCTTGCCAGTATTCCGCTCAGACGGGCTGGAACACCTGGTGACGTTGCCAAAGCTGTGGCGTTCCTTGTAAGTGAGGGCGCTTCGTACATTACCGGCCAAGTGCTCGCGGTTGACGGGGGATTGTCTCTCTGAAGCGCTTGGACATTCTTTTCTCAGGAGGAATCTGATGACCAAGGAAGAAATTCGCTCGAAGGTAGTAGAGATTGCCAAGGAAAAACTGGGTGTCGAAGAGTCTCGCATTACTGATGAGGCTCAATACGTCAAGGATCTTGGCGCCGACTCTCTGGCATTGGTCGACATTACAATGGCATTGGAAGACGCTTTTGGAACATCAATTCCCGACGAGGACATCGAGAAGATTGCGTCTGTGGGGCAGACAGTCGACTACGTAATGTCCCACATTGCCTGACGCTGCAGGAGACAGAATTTCCATGGAGCGGACCCGTGTCGTCATAACGGGGCTGGGCATTGTGTCGCCGATCGGAAACAATGTCCCTGCGTTTGAGGCGGGACTCGCGGCTGGTGTTTCAGGTGTGGGGCAGATCACCCGGTTCGATGCAAGCGCCCTCAGCTGTCGTATCGCAGCCGAAGTAAAGAACTTTAACCCGGAGGACTACTTCGAGAAGCGTGATGTTGCACGCACCGACCGTGTACAGCAGCTGGCGCTTGCAGCTACGCAAGAAGCCCTGCTGGACTCACGGCTGGATCTGGAGGCTGAGGACAGGGAACGAATTGCCGTCTACGTCACGAGCGGTATAGGTGGTCTCGCGTCCTTTGAAAGTGAAGTGTTGCAGGTTGCCGTCAAGGGGCCTTCGCGCATCTCCCCGTTTCTTATTCCAAAGATGCTTGTGGACTCCATCCCGGGAACCATAGCTCAGCGGTTCAAGCTCTATGGAGGGACTAGTTCAGTCGTCAGTGCCTGCGCGAGTAGTACCCAGATGCTGGGGGATGCTCTTGAGGCTATTCGGCGAGGCGACGCAGACGTCATCGTGACAGGGGCGTCCGATGCTGCGGTGACA
>Ga0209840_1000115_pt1 | contig 17592 bp, 19 predicted proteins | sample PersoiDNA2013190_FD_185802 | JGI IMG/M metagenome (GOLD analysis project Ga0209840, IMG submission 185802) | Permafrost soil microbial communities from the Arctic, to analyse light accelerated degradation of dissolved organic matter (DOM) -... | ecosystem: Environmental > Terrestrial > Soil >... | reverse complement strand
CTTGATGAAGTGGGCAGTGAAATCGTACAGCTTCCCATTCGAGATCTTGCTGAGCTTCGCGTACTGCTCCCCACCGAGCCGTTCCTGCAGAAACTTGGCGACGTTTTCATCCATGCATACACCTCCGTCGATGCTGGCCATGCGGCCGTTTTTTGTTACGTGGACATTCTACACCATTGTGAGCGAACGAACAGGCGGCGAGGACAGGTGAAAGTCTGGAAACGACTTCAAATCCAGCGTTTTTGCCTGTAATACCTGAGGAGGAAGATGACCACGACGACCATGATCACCCAGACGAACAAGTAGCCATACCTCCACTCGATCTCCGGGAAGTTGCGGAAGTTCATGCCGTACAGGCCGACGATGAACGTCAGGGGCACGAAGATGGTCGAGATGATCGTCAGCGTTTTCATGATGTCGTTCAGCCTGTTGCTGAGGGACGAAAGATAGGCTTCCACCATGTTCGAGGCCAGGTCACGGTAGGTCTCCAGCATGTCCATCAGCTGGATCGCGTGGTCGTACGCGTCCCGCAGGTACAGCTTGGTCTCGTCCTTGATCAGTCCGGTCAGGTCCTGCTGCAGCCCAAGGACGACCTCACGCTCCGGCCACACCGTCTTGCGCAGCATAAGGAGTTCCTTCTTTAGAGCGAAGATGTCGCCCAGCGTCTCGGGTGTCGGATTGTCGATGACTGCCTGCTCAAGGTCCTCAAGCTGGTCCCCCAGCTGCTCGATGACGGGGAATACCTCGTCGATCGCAACGTCGATGAGTGAGTAGAGCAGGTAGTCGGCACCCTCGGATCGCACCCGGCCCACCCCTTCCCGAATGGCTGTGCGCACGGCCTCCCACGGGTCGGCAGGGTCCTCCTGCAACGTGATCAGTGTGGACCCCACAAGAAACGCCGAGATCTGCTCCAATGAAACGCCGTCGTTGAGACGGACAAGCCGGAACACCACGAACTTCTGGCCCTCATACGTCTCCACCTTCGGACGCTCTCGCAGGTTCTGCACGTCCTCCAGCGCAAGTGCATGCAGGTCGTAGGTCCGGCCAAGCTCCTGCAGGACCGCCGAGTCGCTGATACCGGTGACGTCGATCCAGGTGGTCCCCGCCCGACCCGCGTAGGCCCCGCAGATGCCGGCATCGCCCGACTCCTTTTCCTCGTAGTGGTCCTGGTCATACCACAGGACCCGGATACGAGTCGGTGGAATCGCAGCGCCTTTAGGTGGCGCGGCGAGCGTCGCTGCTGAAGTGACCTTCTTGGACCTCGTCTTGTGACTGGGTTTGGGATTGGGCGTTCGCCCAGCCCGCGTGGACCGGCTCTTGGTGTGCGCGTCGTCGTCTGGCATATCAGGTCTTCACGAACGTATCATGGTAAGGAGCCACACGCAGGGCTCCAGTGCGTCAACGGCATGGACGACGCCGGCCGGCATGACGATCGCGTCCCCCACTGTCAGGGTGTGATGCACGCCGTCCAGGATGATGTCGACGCTCCCCTGGAGTACCATCACGAGTGCATCAAACGGAGCCGTGTGTTCACTCAGCTTCTGCCCCTTGTCAAACGCGAACAGCGTGACGGTCCCGGTTGGCCGCTCGACCAGCGTTTTGCTGACAACCGCTCCCGGCTGGAGCGCAATAAGATCGACCAGCCGTGCTGCCTTGCCATGAAGTTCGTCTGTTACCATGGAACACCTCCATTTCTATTGTATAAGGATACGCGATGTTGGACCAGAGTCCACTGGCGACGGAGTAATTGCGGGAACCGTGTCGGCACTCCGTACGTCCAAGGAATGACGGTCGGGGACACCGACTGATTAAAGGAGATGAGAGCATGAAGAAGAGAATGCTAGCTATTGCTGTGATTATGGTGGTGGTTGCCGCCGTAGCCGTGACCCTTGTGGCAACCCGAGCCTCAGGAGTAGACAAGGTCATCGGGGACACGTTTGAAACGACCGTCGGAAAAACGTTCACCATCGCACTGGACGCGAACGCCACCACCGGCTACAACTGGACTCAGACGATCAAGGACACGAACGTCGTTGCCTACGTCGACAACGCATACGTCGCAGCAGCCACCGGCCCCCAAACTGTCGGAGGCGGCGGCACCGACACCTTCACCTTCAAGGCTGTCGGCAAGGGTACGACGACCATCACCCTGACATACGCCCGTCCCTGGGAGAGCGTTCCCGCTGCTCAGACCAGGACCATCACGATTACCGTCAACTAGAACAACCAACCGGTTCCAACTGCGCCCCGCAGGCTGCTGCTGCGGGGCGTGGCAGTTTGTCGTGAATGTCCTGGTAGGCTCGTAACCGGATGTCGGTAGTCGGAGAAGCCAGGAGCCTGTTACAGTGTTTGCTCCTCGCCTTGTTCAAGCAGCGCCAGCTCTGATAGCTTCGCATGCAGAACTGCGACATGTTCATAGGTTTCAAACAGAACTCGACTGTGCATGTCACGGAATGCTGTCAAAGCGATCTTGTCCGTGAATTCGCGCTGCCGCAAGGCGTCAGCTACAATGTAAAAGCGAGCAGCGAAGTCCTGCAACTGCACGAACTTTGACAGTGCATTCAGCATATCCGTCGAGTTCTCGACCTCAAAAAAGGCGTCAGGCATCTTCCTTTCGTTGAACCACACAACGTCCACAGTCTGAGCCTTTCTCAGCGTCTCATCATACGTGAATTTGTACATCGCCGGGACAGTTGTGACCGATGCCAAGGTTCCTTGCATGAACGGCTTATTCTTGTCCTGCAACGGCACAAAAGTCTCCATATGGCGCATAGCACCGACTTCGGCAATTAGGCCCTGGTAGTATGCATGAGTGTTCTCGCTCACTCTGGCAACAGGGGTCTTCCCGGATGGCAAGACGCTTTCAGGCAAGCGATCTCGACAGTCGTTCAGCGCCCAAAGACCTGGTCGAATTCTGAAGAAGAAACGCGGGTCCTGCACGATCCTGCGAATCGATGCGAAGGGCGTCTTCGTCCCCCATGCGCACTCTGTGATGGTTGGTACAACCTGATAGAGTCGCCCGAGTGTCGCATATCCACCCTCGCGCTCCATCGCCTCGATAACGGCTTCGTGCTGCTTCATGTCGGCCCTCTCCTATCCTCTTCGAGCAGGTCTCTCGGGCAGCTCCGACGCGTCAAACAGGCTTTCTGTCTCCAGTTCCCCTGACGCAGTCGGACCTTCCTCGCCGAGGAGCCAGTTGTGGTCGAACAGGAAGGTCATGAGATCGCCCTTGCGGCGCTCATACATATCGGGGCGGAGGACGGGGTGCAGCTTCTGCACGGTGATGGGTGGGTGGAGGTAGTAGATGAAGTTGGCTCCAGATCTGCCGTGCTCGAGCAGTTGCTCCGGGACCTCAGCGTCAAGGCGTGAGACCCGCATCAGCGCAAGGTAACCTTCATGCAGATCTTCGAAGTAGGACAGTGGCGCCGAGGGGTTCCACAGCGAGAACCAGCCCTCAGCACACAGTCCCGCACATACGTCGTAGTTGACAGGGATATGCAGGTAGCTGTCCACTTCGGCCACGTAGGATAGGACATACTCGGTCTGATTAGCTGTCTCCTGAGCTGTGGCACCGAGCTGCGACAACTGAAACCGAGGGCGACCCTTGCGCGGGTCGAGGACGAACGGCCCACGGTGCCCGATGGGACGCTTCTTGCAGACGAACAACTGTGGCTCCAGGCGTATGCCCATACTCACGCCGCTCAGAGCGAACACATTGACCCGTTCGTCGCGCCATGCCATTTCGATCTGCATGCGATATACCTCCGCCTTCAACACACCTGTACTAATTATGCTAGGCCTGCTGGACAAAACGTCAACATGTCTCTGCGGAACCTTCGCGCTCCGGGCAACGTCAAGGTTATTGGAACCTCATCGCTTTTCCAAGGTTGAAGCAACGGCAAATGTGGTACAATGAACTATCCATTTGACAACAGTGTGGGGGTTTTGCTGTATGAAAATCGCAATCAAGATGCTGGTCATTCTCCTGGCTGTGCTGATTGTGGCGGCTGGGGTCGCATGGTACATGCTCGGCCACGGAGGGGAAACGAATGTTCCTACAGCGAACATCGCACCCGCCCGGCAACTCCTGAGCGACCTGAAGACAAACAGCAGCCTCAAGTTCTCCATGGCTGTGCCGCACAGCTTCGACTGGTATGTCGCCACCGGCCAGGGCAACCCGACGCAGCTGATCCTCTCGGGCGTCGTCATTATCGCCAAGTCAGCGACCTCGGACGAAGCTGTGAACATCGACGCGTGGCTGCGCCAGCAAGGTTTCGCAGGTGATGCCGAGAACAATAGCTTCGGCGACACAACGGTCAGTGAGGGATATACCAAAGACTCGCTCGTGGTCCTGGTTGTGACGCCGGTCTCATCCGACGGCACAACAACGCAGGCGACGCAGCTCGTCGTCTATGCTGGCGTGTTGCCGAAGACCTCAGCCACCAACTGACCTCAGGGCGCAGGAAATGCACGAGGCGGGAGCATCACTGCTCCCGCCTTTTTCATTGCGCATGTTCCCTGCCGGCTATTCCGGCATCACGACGACGATAGGCGTCATGGAATCGTCGTTGCCCGCCGGGTTGTCTTCCAGCGACCGCCTGAGCCAGTCCTCATCTACGCCTTCGGTCGACGCGACGATCTCCGCGCCAAAGACATCATTGACGTCCACTACGCTGACATGAGCCCCCTTGTGTGCCAGGGTGGCGATACTCGTCTCTACGTCGAGCGGACCGGGGACGAGGCACGCATCATAGGGCATCACCTTATCGCTATCGACTGCCTTGGCCACGGGACCAACGACCGCATAGAACCAGCCCTTGCGATGAAGCAGCTTTCCCAGTACCGTGGCGCCCGCCCCGAGAACGACGCGGAAGGTTCCTGCCAGTTCGATGTATGCCTGAACCTTCCACGCTGCTTCCATCGGATAGCTGTACCAGTGAATGAACTTTCCACCACCGTGCCCTGTGTAGGGGCCGAGGAAACGTGCCAGGCGTGACGGCTTGAACGTCCCAACCCACATCAGCGTCCCCTCGCACATGGTCATCACGCTGCTGGCAATCGTAACGACGCCCGTCGGGTACTCCCGGTGGACCCTGTCCACGATCGACGAGAGGTCACTCGCCTCGGTGAGCAGCCCGGTGTACATGTTGTGTCGAACGGCCGCAGTCCCAGAGGTCTTCACCTTGTACGGAGGAAGCTGGCCGAATCCGAGTCTCTCCCAGCACGCTGTCAGCATCGGGTCCCCGCGATAGAGGTAGAAACCACGGTCGAGCATCTCCCTCGCCTTGTCCATCTCGCCACGCGATGCCAGGATGCCGACGTAGTCAACGATGTCCTGTTGGCGGAAGTTGTCAGTGTCCAACTCCGCAAACCGCTCCAGCAGCACGGGGTCGCTGGTGATGCGACACAGCCTTTTCAGCAGGAGACGCGCGGGATTGTCCAGTTCACGGGCAGTATTCCAGTCCACCCTCGCATACGCCTGGCGCCACCATTGGACCCCCTCGTCCTCGCGGTGAAGAAAGAAGTACAGCAGGTCACCCAGGAAGACCTCTTCCCAGATACCCATTGGAGGACTGTAGAGCTGAACGGCTTTCTCGGGGTCGCGACGAAGGTACAGTGTTGCCAGAAGCCGCTTGGTACGCTTCCATTCGGGATGAACGGCGCATGCACGCGTCAGGAGGCCCAGTGCCTCCTCGACCTTGCCGGTCTGCATGAGACCGACCACCCCCCACCATGCGCCATAGTCTGAACGTGGAGCCGCAGCAAACAATCGCATGGCGACGCGCTTGGCGCCAAACCAGTCGCACAGCGAGGCGATGGCGTAGATCATGGTTTCCCGTCCGTTGTCGGCTATGGTGACTTCTTTTCCGTAATGACGACTCCGATCATGTCCGGCCCCGAATACGTCCCGACGACAGGTCCAAGCTGGGTCAGAATGCTCGGCAGGTTATACTTGGACGTGAACTCGCGCTGGAAGTCCTCAACCTCGACCCGGTTGGCACCGTAGTGAAACCCCACATACTCGACGCCCTTCTGAACGTGCTTGTCGATGATTGCCCACAGATGTTCGAACGCAACTTTCTTGGTCCGGGGGCGATCCACGACGTCCGTGACCCCCTCGATGTAAGTAAGGACGGGCTTGATCTTCAGGATGCTGGCAGCGATAGCCGCAGCCTTTCCGATGCGCCCGCCTCTCTCGAGGTATTTGAGGGAGTCGAGCACGAAATAGGTGTGGGTCCGCAGACATAGCGCTTCCACATCGGCGACGACCTGCCATAGCGGCGCCCCTGCTTCAGCGAGTTCCACTGCTCGTATCGTCGGAAATCCGACACCCAGAGCAGCATTCCAGGTATCCACAAGCCGGACGTGAACCGTGTCCAGCTGGTTGCGCCCGGTGAGAGCCGAGTTGAGCGTGCCTGACATGCGTGAACTGATGTGAATCGAGACGATGTCTCCTTCGGGATCCTTGTCCAGAATGGTGCGGTATGCGGACGCGAATTCGTCGGGTGACGGCTGCGTGCTGGCCGCTGTTGCGCCTGCCACGAGGCGGCGGTAGAACTCATCGTTCGCAATGTCGATGCCGTCGCGGAAGTACTCACCGTCAAGTGAGACTTTGAGTGGAACGACCGTGACGCCGTGCTCTTCGGCATACCCTTGCGGCAGACACGCCGTGCTATCTGTTACGATGTGGATGGCCATTGTCGACTCCTTCTCCGCTTGCGCATTCCTCCCGCCGGCGGAGACAGCGGGACTGCTCACATGACCGTGCAAGGGGAAGACTTCTCTCCCCCATTTCACATTACACTATTTTGTCGACGATGACAACCCCCAGCGTCTCGGGTCCTGTAAGGCACCCGAGGACAGGGCTCAACTGGCTGAGGACAGATGGAATATCTGTGCGCTTCGTGAACTCAGTCTGCATGGCCTCGACCTCGACTCTGTTGCCCGTATAGTGGAACCCAATACGCTCGATGCCCCGCACGACCGCCTGGTCGATAAGTGCCCTGATGCGCTCCTTCGCGACACGCATGGTTCGCGGCCGGTCGAACACGTCGACGATACCGTCCTTGAACGTGAGGATAGGCTTGATCTGCAGGATGCTGGCTGCCACGCCTGCCGCCTTGCCGACACGTCCACCCTCGACGATATACTTCATTGTGTCGACGAGAAAGTAGATATGCGTGCGAGGACGCATCCCGTCCAGCACCGTGATGGTGTCGTCGATGCCGGCTCCGCCCTCAACAAACTTGACGGCCTGCATGACCATGAACCCGAGTCCAAGAGCTGTCATCCGCACATCGTAGAGATGGATGCGTCTGGGATCAGTCTGCTCGGCTGCAATGTGGGCACTGTTGAGTGTTCCACTCGTGGCGGACGACAGGTGAATGCTCAGCACTTCGTCGCCCGGGTTTGCGAGCAACCTGGTGTAAACCGCGATGAAATCCTCGGGGCCGGGCTGTGTGGTGCCAGACTTTGCTCCAGCTTTCTGCTTCGCGTAGAAGACATCAGCAGATATCTCCACAAACTCCCGGAAGAATACTCCGTCGACCGAAACCTTGAGCGGCACAACGGGAAGGTCGTGCTGTTCGGCAAAACCAGTGGGAAGACAGCTTGTGGAGTCTGTTACAATGTGAATAGCCATAGATTCCTCCTAGTCGAGAATCGCGGACGCACTTGACGATGTGCACGTCCTCGACAGGATGTGAACGTTCACCCCGTGTCGCCTGGGCGACAGGTCTTGTCCGAGTTCGCCGCTACGCCCAAATTGGCCTTCTTGTTCAAACTACTTTATCGACGATGACGACTGCCATGGCCTCGGGTCCCGTATGACACCCGATGCAAGGGCCCAGCTGGCTGAGGACGGACGGAATACCTGTGCGCTTCGTGAACTCAGTCTGCCATGCCTCAACATCGGCTCTGTTGCCCGCATAGTGGAACCCAATACGCTCGATGCCCCGTACGACCGCCTGGTCGATGAGTGCCCACATGCGGTCTCGGGCTGTCCGCATGGTTCGCGGCCGGTCGAAGACGTCGACGATACCGTCCTTGACCGTGAGGATGGGCTTGATCTGCAGGATGCTGGCCGCGACGCCCGCCGCCTTGCCGATGCGCCCGCCCTCGATGAGATACTTCATTGTGCCGACGAGAAAGTAGAGATGCGTGCGTGGCTGCATCCCGTCCAGCATCGTGATGATGTCGTCGGTGCCGGCTCCGCTCTCAACAAGCTTGACTGCCTGCATGACCATGAACCCGAGCCCGAGACCTGCCGTCCGCACATCATAGAGATGGACGCGCCTGGGATCGGTCTGCTCGGCTGCAATATACGCGCTGTTGAGTGTTCCACTCATGCCGGATGATAAATGAATGCTCAGTACTTCGTCGTCCGGGTTTGCGAGCAAGCTGGTGTAAACCGTGATGAAATCCTCGGGGCTGGGCTGCGTGGTGCCAGACTTTGCTCCAGCTTTCTGCTTCGCGTAGAAGACATCAGCAGATATCTCCACAAATTCGCGGAAGAATACTCCGTCGACCGAAATCTTGAGCGGCACGACGGGAAGGTCGTGCTGTTCGGCAAAACCAGTGGGAAGATAGCTTGTGGAGTCCGTTACAATGTGAACAGCCATATGGGCGTTGCCATTCCTCCTAGTCGAGAATCTCGGACGCCTTGACGATGCGCACGTCCTCGACAGGACGTGAACGTTCGCCCCACGGCGCCTGGGCAACAGGTGTCGCCGCGATAGCCGCCAGAACATCCATGCCTTCAGTGACATGTCCGAACGCGGTGTAGCTGCCATCCAGCTGATCGGACGTGCTGGTCATGATAAAGAACTGCATGTCGGACTGGTCGACGTGCGCCTGCTGAGCAGCCATGCTGATGACACCGGGAACGTGCTTAACGTCGGAGCCCTCGAACTTGACGTTGCCGCCGCCCGTGCCGGTCCCTTGTGGGTCGCCGCCCTGAACCATGAAGTCCTTGATGATGCGATGGAACTTCAGGCCGTCATACTTGCCGGCGTTGACCGCCACCATGAACCGCTCGACGGTCCTGGGCGCCCGAGCGACGTACAGCTCCAGTGTCATCGTGCCCTTGGACGTTTCCATACGGACAACCTTGTTCTTTTCTTCCATGTGACGCTCCTAGTTGGCGACTTCAGTCGCCCGAATGATGGTGATTTTCATGAGAGGGGCCGACATCTCATCGGGCAGGCTAGGATTCGGCCCGACAGGGACGCTCGCAATCTTGTCGACCACGTCCACACCATCGATGACCTTGCCGAACGCAGCATACTGACCATCCAGAGAGGTTGCGTCTCCCTGCATGATGAAGAACTGCATGTCCGACTGCGTGACGCCAGGTTGCGACGATGCCATGGAGATGAAACCCCGGACGTGGCTGACGCCTGTCTTCTCAAAGGAGATCGTTCCGCCTCCCGTACCGTTGCCATTTGGGTCCCCGCCCTGGATCATGAACCCCTTCACGACCCGATGGAAGGTAAGCCCGTCGTACTTGCCACCCACGACGTTCTCAAGGAACTGGATGACGGTCCTGGGAGCCTTATCCCCGTAGAGTTCAAGCTTGATCGTGCCCATGATCGTCTCCAGCACAACATACTTGTTGCCCACCACCTGCGGAGCCTGAGCCCTCTTGAGGAAGGCGAACACTAGCAACAGCGACAGGATGACTGTCGCCACCAGCGTGATGACCACTGTCTGCGTGCTCGGCGGAATGGGTTTGTGTCCCGGATACTTCTTCTGCAGCTCCTGCATCCGACTCAGTTTCGGTGTGGCTTTCCTGTTGTTGGTGCTCATCTGCGCTTTTACTCCTGACAGTCTCCAAGAGACTTCGGCCGATAAGAAACGTCGCCGTCGCCTCGGTCACGACCTTACCGGTTGCGAGGTCTTTGATACATGCTTCTGTCGCCTTGATACGACTGCCACGGTCTTCGGCCAGCCTGGCCTCGACCCGGTACTTACGGTCGGAATACATCGGCCGGTGGTAGCGCACATGAATGTCGACGGTGAATACCGGAAGCCCCATGTCGAAAAAGATGTTGGCCATTGCGTCATCCAGGATTGCCGCCTGGATGCCTCCATGCGTCACGCCGCGATACCCATCAAACGCCGAATCCAGCAAGAACTCAGCCGTACTGGTTCCATCCCCCATGTCGAACCGGAGATGGAGACCAGCCGGATTGTCCGGCGAACAAACAAAGCAGTTGTCGATGCGCGCTTTCATACACTGTCAGACACGATGGGGCCTGCTTCTGCAGGCCCCATGACTGTCTTAATGACGCTAGTAGTCCTCCGACTTGACCTGATAGAAGCTCTGCGCATGCTGGCACGCGGGGCACTTGGTCGGCGCCTCGGTCCCCTCATGGACATATCCACACTCGCGGCAGACCCAGACCACTTTGTGCCCCTTCTTGAAGACGGAGTGCCCCTTGACTTCCCTGAGGAGCTTCCTGTACCGGTCCTCATGGTGGGCCTCAGCTACCGCAATGGCACGCAGGCGCTCCGCGATTGCCTTGTAGCCTTCCTGATCGGCGATGTCTGCAAAGCCCGGGTACATCGTAGTCGTCTCATAGTGTTCACCGTCGATGGCCGCCTGCAGGTTCTCGGCCGTTGTCCCCAGCACCAGTGGAACTTCCACGTTTACAAGCTTCAGTTCGCCGCCGTTCTTCTTCTTGATGTCCTGGAGAAAATGAAACAGGATGCTGGCATGCTCCCGTTCCTGATCAGCGGTCTCGGCGAAGATCCCTGCTATCTGCTCGAACCCTTCGGTCCGGGCCACCTTGTTGTACATAGTGTACCGGTTGCGAGCCATGGATTCACCTACAAAAGCTGCACCAAGATTGAGAAATGTCTGTTTCAACGCTCACCTCCGTGCGCAAGTTGTGTTGCTACACTCCATTGTATCCAATCAGCACTCACGCTACAGGGGCGAATATTCACAGTGCCGGTCGGGTTTGGCAGATTAGCGAAGGCCGGTAATGACACCGTCTCCGGTCACGTCAATATTCACCAGGGCTGGGACCTTGGAGAGTGCCGGCATGGTCTGCATCGTTCCACCCAATGGATAGAGGAAACGCGCACCGGTCGCGGCACGAATGTCGCGAATTGGGAATAGATACCCGGAGGGCGCACCCTTGACATCGGGATCATGACTGATGGACAGATGCGTCTTTGCCATGCAGATAGGCCACTTGTCATAGCCGGCCGCGGTGAACTCCTTGATGCGTTCGGCTGCCACAAGCGTCAGATCGATGTCGCTGGCACGATAGATCGCGCGAACCAGTTTGCGCATCTTGTCCTCGATGGTATCGGTCAATTCATATGGATAGTGGACAGCGCCCACCTTGGATGTCGATGCCACTTCCTGGACAGCGTGAGCCAGTTCCAGACCCCCCTCGCTGCCATCCACAAAGAACGTGTGCGGAACAGCGGCCAATGCACCAAACTGCAGGGCTTTGGCCTGAACCATCGCTACCTCTTCGGCGGTGTCGTCCGGGAATTTGTTGACAGCGACAACAACTGGCAGACCATAGGAACGAACATTCTCAATATGCACCCGGAGGTTCTCGCAGCCCAATTCGAGTGCCGGCATATTGACAGCTGAAACAAGAGCGGGATCAAGCTTCTTACCTGGCTTGATGGTATACGCACCGCCGTGCATCTTGAGCGCGCGGATCGTAGCAACGATGACCACACAGTCAGGCGCCTTCATACCGGCCTGTCGAATTTTGATGTCCATGAGTTTTTCGAAACCCATGTCGGCACCAAACCCACTCTCTGTCACGACATAGTCACCAAGTTTCAGCGCAATACGGTCGGACAGCACCGAGTTGTTGCCAAAGGCGATGTTGGCGAATGGTCCGATGTGAACAAAGGAAGGCGTGCCTTCTTCGGTCTGGACCAGGTTAGGATAGATGGCATCCTTGAGGACAGCGGCCAGGCCCCCTGTTGCCCGCAGGTCCGCCACCGTCACGGCCTTTCCACTGCGGCTACGCGCAACGACAATCTCCGACAGACGCTGGTGCAGGTCTTCAAATCCCGTCGTCAGGCCCATGATAGCCATAATCGGCGAAGCGGCGGCAATGTCGAAGCCGGTGTCGTACGACGTCTCCGTCTTGACGCCATCTTTCTTCTCTGTCAACTGAATCGTGAGCTTGCGCATCGACCGGTCCTCTACGTCCATGGTCCGGCGCCAGTTGATGCTCTGAGGATCGATGTCCAGTTCGTTTCCCTGAAAGATGTGGTTGTCCACCACGGCGGCCAGCAGGTTGGTCGCTGTCTCTACTGCATGGATGTCACCCGTAAAGTGCAGGTTGATCTGCTCCATCGGGAAGAGAGAAGACTTGGCACCACCTGTTCCACCGCCCTTGATACCAAAGACTGGGCCCATGGACGGTTCGCGCAATGTGTTGACCGTCTTGAATCCTAGTTTGTTCAGCGCCATGCCCAGCCCAATAGTTGTCACAGTCTTGCCTTCGCCAAACGGTGTGGGCGTGATAGCTGTCACATCGATGTACTTGCCATCCGGCTTGTCCTGCAGGCGATTGAGGATATGGTAATCAATCTTGGCCATGTACTTGCCAAAGAAATCGACTTCTTCGTCATGGATACCCAGCGACAGTGCAAGGCCGCCAATGTCTTTCTTGTCAGTTGCCTTTTCGAACATAGGTCACACTCCCCTTTTACGTGGTACGTTTCATTATTGTACCCTCAATTCGATTCCTACGCACCCGGCAACGCTCAGATAAGTCCGAAATAGTGGGCTGCAAACGTAAAAACTGCCGCGGCAACACAATACAGCGCAAACCATTGCATCTTGCCTTTCCGCGCAACCTTGAGCAGCAACCCGATCGCGACGAGGCTGGTCAGCACGCTGACGACGACACCGATGCCGATTTCGGTGAGGGCACTTGAGGACATCCCCACTTTCAGGAAGTCCTTGAGCTTGAAGATCGCGGCGCCCGCGATGGTCGGGATCGCCATGAGGAAACTGAAATGGGCGGCATCCTCCTGCTTGAAACCCCTGTAAACGCCGACGGACATCGTCGTTCCACTGCGGGAAAGACCCGGCAGAAGAGCAAACACCTGACCGATCCCGATGGCAAGAGCATCCTTCCAGCCAACCTCGCGGATAGTCCTGGTCGTCGACGAAAGGCGCTGCAGAAACAGCAAGACGGCTGTGACCAGGAACATGGCCGCTACAAGATAGAGGCTGGAAAAAGTCTTCTCGATGGTCGCACTGAACAGGACACCGATGACTCCAGACGGAATAATGGCTGCGACAATGAGCCAGAACATGTTGCGCTTGCGTGCTTCGTCATGAGACAGGCTGCCACGAAAGGTCGCAAGGAATCCCCCGAACAAGCCCACAATGTCACCCCAGAAGAAGATCACCAGCGCGATGAGGCTGCCGAAGTGCAAGGCTACATCAAAGGCCAGCGTCGAATCGGCTTTGAGGAGTCCCGAGAACACGACCAGATGTCCCGAGCTGCTGACAGGCAGGAACTCGGTCAACCCCTGTACAATTCCGAGCACAATGCTTTTCCACAGTACCATCCGTGGTACCTCCAAGTATGACCTCAAACATATGCAATATGGTAGACAAACGCTTCCAAAAAGCAAAGGCACCGCCTCCAGAAAACCGCCGAATCCTTCTGCGGGGCGGTCCCTGTGGTCTGGCTTCAGATCAGAGAGGCGAGCGTGTGTCCTGCGGGCGTCAGGACGGCCAGCGAGCCGTTGGGCAACTCCTCCCAGACACCGGTGCCCAGGGGTTCGCTGGCGACGAGTTCCCTGCCACTCTGGTGCTGCAGGAACATGCTGTGTCGCTCCGGATTAGTGCTGTAGTGAAAGGCATACATGCCTCCTCCGTCGCACAGGAGGAAGTTGAGGCCGGTGAAGTCCCCGACGGACGCCACCTCGTGGACCGCATCGCTCAGAGAGTCTAGGGGGTCAGCCGCCGACTCGAGGTGCTGCAGCAGCAAGGCGAAGTAAACTTCACTGTCGTTGTCGCCCTCGAGGCCGTTCCTGAACCTGGGCAGGAGATGCTCCATCACACGTTCGCGCAAGCAGTGCCCGTTGTGGCAGAATGCCCAGCGTCCTGCGACGAACGGGTGCGTGTTGGCCAGCCGGCGAGACGTACCACTGCTGCGGCGGATGTGAGCAAGAGCAATGCGGGCACTGACTTTGCGAGCGGTCAGCTCAAAGAGCGGCGATTCGTTTGCAGGTGCCGGCTCCTTGACAACATGGGGACAGTCCTGCTCACCGTCATACCATCCAATACCCCAGCCATCGGAATTGGGCTCTCCGGATCTGTCGGCAACCGCCAGTGAACGCAGCGAAGGTTCAATGTCCATCATCCAGGGAGCTATGGATTGTGGTGTCGTGGCGACCATTCCGAACATCCTGCACATCAGCGTTCCTCCACGGGCAGACCACCCATGGCCGTCCTGCGTTCAGGATACGTCGGCAACGTCATAGCGCAATTGTGAATACCGAAGGTGCCTGACACCAAGGGTATTCACAATTGAAGATGGGAGCGCAGATCGCTGACGAATTCGACTTCGTCTTCGGGTGAGATGCCGTATTTGTGATGGTCGGCGGTCTCAATGAGGACAACATCCTTGAGGGCGTGTGTGGAGAACATAGTCACGATACCCTCGTCGCTGTACAGGACATCATAGAGAGCCAGACCAGGAAGGCGGTAGCTGGAAAGGAGATTGAGCGCGAGGTTGACCACCTCGACACGGACGATGTCCTTGAACAATATGCAGCGTGAGCTGCCCCCGGCGCGTATCTCGACTGCATCTGCGGTCAGGATGTAGCGCATCGTGCGGACGACCCGGACGGTATTCGTCGACACCGCGATACCGCCGACAGCCATGACACCCATCAGGAGCACCGTCCACCACAATTCACTCCAGGCGTCATGCGTCGCAGTCATGACACTGATGAACGGAATTGTCAGCACGGCCGCAAGCAACCAGGTGGAAACGCGGGTCCATGCACTCACGCGTGGACGAAAGACCCGCCCCTCTTCTGTCAGTTCGATCATGCCTGTCTCCTCCCCGGTCACGCGACCGGGACTCCCCACGCCTGCAATGCCCGGACAAACCCATCGAGGTCATCGGGAGACAGCATCAGAACAGTGTCTTTGAGCTCGATAACGACGCATGCCGGTCCAGACAGCATCAGGACCGCGGAGCGCCCGTCCTCGAGTCTGAAGTTGCCCAGGAGGTACGAACCGACGCCGGTGCCGTTCGTTCTGACGGCAATAGCCAGGCCCGATTCCTGTGCTCGATCGGCCACTCTGTAGGCCCGAAGGATCTCATCTCGCCCAACACTGACCGAGACAAACGGCGGAGTCTCGACGACCATCTGGTCGCCGACGATGACTCCCGTACGAAGTTCCCCAACCAGGAAGAACACACCGAGAGCACCGACGGACAGGGTGACACAGGCGACAAGTGCAGACACGGCGATGCGCTGAGACCGCGGGATACTCCTCAGGCTGAACAGTGTCATGACACAAATGAGGAGCGGTAAACCTATGGAAAACGCCGCCACAAGAGCGGCACCGCTGGTAATTGACAGTCCAAAACGCATGGCAATCTCCCCGTCAGCGCACGATGCTATACGCAAATAGCGTTCCAGCCACTGCCACCAGGATGATGGCGGCGAGCCAGCCAATGAAGAGTCCCGAGAACAGCCTCTTCCGCTCTCCTTCAGTCATGCTGCGCAGGCCGAGGAACATGAACCCGAAAACGCCGGACAACACGGCAAGGGTCAGCCCCGCCTTGAGGTTGACCTGATGCCAGACAGCCGGATCGGCGAACGTCGCAGGCACGCGAAACCCAAGCCAGGGGTTGGGCGTGGAGAACGCCGACAGGACCCCGGCGATGGCTACGGCAAAACAGCCGATGGCGACCAGGAGAGGTGTGATCCTGCCAACCTCCATGTCACGGGCAGTAACGCCCGTGTCCCGCGCGACCCGTTCGGAGTAGCGCCACAACCAGACACTCGCGATGAGGATGTACGCCATAAGAGCTCCTACAACGTACTGCCCCACATCCCGCGTGACGACGCCGGCGACGGCAAGCAGGTCGACAATCCCGGCCACCGTTCCTCCCGAGACAAACACGAATCCCGTCTTCCGATTCACGACGTCCCAGACGTGGTCGTCTGCCATGGTGGCAGGGAACCGGGCGCCGTACAGGCTGTTGCGCTTCACCTTGCCCAGCATCAGTGGGATCCCGAGTACCAGGAACAGTAGCGCCAGCCCACGGCTTGTCAGAAGAATCTCCATTAGCGTTCATCTCCTCGCCGGAGCCCCGGGCCCCGACATGGTACATGCTCATCACGTTCACCTGACACTATATATATTACTATACACATCCTTGGCGTGGAAGCCACAATGACTCCTGCAAACAAAGGCCTCCGGAACTCTTCGCCAAGTCCCGAAGGAAAGGAGTTGCGCCGAGAGAGACAGCGCAAGTAGCGGCTTGGCATGCCGACCTCCCAAACTGGCGTCTGCGCCCCTTCGACCGACGATCGACCACGAGATTCGTACTCCACAACGTCGCCTTGACTCATCTTGACGCAACCCTACAATGGAGGCGCGCTACATCTACTATTAATATGTGCGAATGGAGGTCGACTTACAGATGAGAATCGGAATCCTGACAGGCGGCGGGGATTGTCCCGGACTCAACCCGGCGATACGCGGTGCAGTGTTCAGGGCGCTCGACTATGGAGACGAGTGTGTCGGTATCGTTCAAGGCTGGCAGGGACTTCTCTCATGTGAGACCGAACCGCTGGACCTCGCGCGCGTCGACGAGATCATCGACCGGGGTGGCACCATTCTGGGCACCTCCAGGACTAACCCGTTCAAGGACCCCGCTCTTGTCCAGCAGACCATTGCCAACATCGCGGCCCTGGGTCTGGATGCCGTCATCGCCATCGGTGGAGACGACACGCTCGGTGTAGCCGCCAAGCTTGCAGCGATGGGTGTCAAGGTCGTCGGCGTCCCGAAGACGATGGACAATGACCTGTCAGGAACAGACTCCACATTCGGATTCGACACGTCAGTGAGTGTTGCTCTCGACGCTTCGCGAAGGTTGAAGGACACCGCACTGTCCCATCGGCGTATCATCGTCCTGGAAGTCATGGGCAGGCACGCCGGATGGGTTGCACTCTACACCGGCATTGGCTCAGGAGCCGATTGCACACTGATCCCCGAGGTCCCCGTCGACTGGGACGCCATGGTGCAGCAGATCATGACCGCCTACAAGCGCAAGAAGTACGCCTTCATCGTCGTGAGCGAGGGAGTACAAGTCACGCAGATCACCGGCGAGAAACTGGACGACTTCGGCCACATGCTGCTGCAGAACAGGTGTGTGGGACCGGAAGTGGCCAGGATCCTGGAGGAGAAGACGGGAGTCTCGACGCGTTCGGCCACAATAGGGCACATCCAGCGGGGAGGCAGCCCCACCCTGTTCGACCGCATTCTGGGATCCCGCGTCGGTGTGAAAGCCGTTGAGATGATCCATGACGGCGAATTCGGCAAGATGGCTGCTCTCCGCGGCA
>Ga0209840_1000113_pt1 | contig 17713 bp, 18 predicted proteins | sample PersoiDNA2013190_FD_185802 | JGI IMG/M metagenome (GOLD analysis project Ga0209840, IMG submission 185802) | Permafrost soil microbial communities from the Arctic, to analyse light accelerated degradation of dissolved organic matter (DOM) -... | ecosystem: Environmental > Terrestrial > Soil >... | reverse complement strand
GTTCCTCGGTGACCGCATAGCCATGCCCTGCACCCTCGACTGGATCTGGGATGGCCAGGAACTGACGTTCCTGTCTGCTCTTCCTGCCTCGGCACACATTGGCGCACGAACGTTCTCACGGCGTTCGCTGGCTCGTCTGACACCACGTCCACTGGGTCCGATGGCCTCCGATATCGTCGTTGAACTTCTCCACGATTTGTTGCAGGACGCCGGGACACTGCTGCTCGGGGACCGGACGCCACCGATTCCACCGGATGTCGCGAGAGTGTTCGACGGTTTCGTCTACATCGACTTGACCTTCGCCCGCTACCTGCTCGACCACGCAGGGCTGCCACCAGGCGCGCTGGACGACCTCCTGGTACAGCAGACGACTGCCAGCATCAGACTGCCCGCCAAGTCGCTCATCCGTCTTCCACGCGCGTCGCGGGCAGCAGTAGCTGTTCGGCTTGCCGTGCCTCGCCTGCAGCGATGGATCAGCGACAACAGTACCCGCCTCGCTGAACTGGACAGTGCCCAGGTCGAGACCCTGACCGGCGACGAGACGCAGGCCAACCTGCAACAGCTGTTGACCTTCACGCGTCCTCTCGTTCTGGACCTCCTCCTGCTGCTGGTTTCGTCCTCGTTCCGAACAGACGACCTGAAGCGTGCGATGACACATCGCGGTATTCAGGACCGCTTCGTCGAGGCACTGGAGACAGCCAGCGACACGGCCGGCCTGGATCCATGGACGCACCTCGACCGCATTGCAGCCAAGGTCTCCGACGAACCTGCACGCCTCGCTGCCGAAGCGATAGCGAAGGGGGATTCCGAACAGGCCCTGCGCGCCCTGCGCACAGACGTCACCGTCGAGCGCGATCTGGAAGCCTTCCTGCGAACGTTCTCTTTCTTCAGGACATCGATCGTCGACGTCGGATCTCCGACCCTGCAGGAACGCAGTGACCTGCTTCCTGTTGCCCTGCTGCGGGCACGCAAAACCGGGGCGGCGACTCGGGTAGAAGCAGCCCGTGATCCGCTCGCCTGGCTGGATTCGCTGCCCGGCGGCAAGGACGTCCTGCTCAGGAAGAGGTACCAGGCGATGATACGGACGTCCGCCGTTACCGAAAAGGCCTGGTTCTACGTTGCCAAGTCGCTGTCACACGCCCGGATGCTCCTGCTGCACGCGGGAGATCTTCTTGTCGAGAAAGGGCAGCTTGACCGTCGCGACGACGTCCTGCTGCTCAAACGCGAAGAACTGGCACAGGATGGAGATCTCAGAGCAATCGTCGCCGAACGCGCAGCTCTCGTCCAGAGTAACATGGCATCGACAGCACCAGAGGTCGTCGTCGTCGAGTAGGAACGATCAGTCGCGTTTGAAGGGCAGCTTGGGGACCAGGTAATTCACAAAAGCTCCGAAGTTGCGTGTCTGCATATAGATCGTGCCCGGTCCGGTGAGATCTACGACCAGACCCTCACCAGAGAACAGTGTCTGCTTCAGACCTCCGACCGTTCGGACGTGGTACCCCATCGTTGCGTCGAAGGCAACCATATGGCCGGTCTCCATGACCAGCTGCTCTCCCGGAGCAAGTGTGACCGCATGGATGGCACCGTAGCTGGACATGAAGAACATGCCCACGCCGGTCGCCTTGAGGACGAACAACCCCTCACTGGAGAAGAACGTCCGGGCGCCACCCCACTTGGTGTCGAGCTCGATCGTCGGAGACGACGCAAGAAATGAGCCTGACTGGACGAACAGACTCTCGCCTCTCATCTCGCGAGCCGCAATATCTCCCACCATCGTTGGAGCGAAGGTCACTGTGCCAAGTCCGTCCTGAGCCGTGAACGTGTTCTGGAACATGCTCTCCCCACCGATGGACCGCTTCAGTGCACCAAAGAGACCACCCTTGGCCCCTGTGTCCATCTTGACATTCGGCGTCATGCTGACCATGGCGTCTGATTCAGCGAGGATGGACTCGGACGGGTCGAGCTGCAGCTCGAGCAAGGAGTAGGACGGCTGATACATGATCTTGTACTGCATGGGTACCTCCTGTCAATTGGGTGCAGCTTCAGGTGCGCTGTTCCTGCATGCAGGGTATCGGGGGCCGGTTCGTTGTCAAGCGACCCGCGTCCGGGACAACTGGGCACTGCTGCACGCGGCGGACCAAGCCAGTTTCCCGTCAGTCGAAACGCTTCCGTGCGAACTCGTTGCCGAGACCACTTCTGGCGCTACAATGCACGTGGAGGTGATGCCATGCAGCTAGAGCTGGTAGCAGTCACGAAGGATGAGGACATGAACGTCATCATCGGGCAGACGCACTTCATCAAGAGCGTCGAGGACATCTACGAGGCTGTCGTGAACGCGGTGCCGGGCGTGAAGTTCGGGCTGGCGTTCAACGAAGCATCGGGGGTTTGCCTGGTGCGGTGCGCCGGAACGGATGAGCACCTGATCGCACTGGCCCGGGATAACGCACTGGCCATCGGCGCAGGGCACATCTTCGTCCTGCTGCTTGGGAACGCCTACCCGATCAATGTCCTCAACGCTCTCAAGACCGTGCCAGAGGTCTGCAACATCTTCGCCGCTACGGCGAACGCACTCCAGGTGATCGTTGCGGACGACGGAACCGGCCGCGGCATGTTGGGCGTCATCGACGGAGAGAAACCGAAGGGCGTCGAGAGCGACGGCGACGCGGCGGACAGAAAGGCCCTGCTGCGACAATTCGGCTATAAATTCTGAAGCAGTCTACGCCATCTGTGACAACCGGCCAAGCTCGGTGTTGCAGACTGGTGTCGCGTACTTCGACTAGAATCCCCTGGATGCGAGGACAACAATGAGCACGATCGTCCCGATCAGCCAGATTCCTGTCATCGTGCCTCCGATGACGAGAGACTTGTGCGCCCGGCGCCTGTCGAAGTCGGCTCCCCCGACAAGATCGAACATGTCACGGGCTTCGCGCGCGAACAGAACTGCGAGAAGACCGAGAACAATGCCGGCCACCGGCACGAACACGGACGCAAGGGCGAAGTGCCAGGCGAGCGTCGCCAACTCAGACTGGCGCTGCATGACGCTGCTCAGACGTATATGCGCGGGATCGAAGAACGTGTCGAGCGTATGGTCCTGGGAGGTGTCTGCTGCCATGGCTCTTGGCGCAGCAACATCCTCCTTGCGCGACCCGGCGACCTGTGCCACCACGGGAAGTTGATCCTGATGTTTGTTTCTGTGTCTTCTGGCTCCCATACCCTTATCATATCAAATCATGAGTTAGAGTAAACCAGCGCACTGCATCATCTCAATTCAGCGTGAATAGAGAAAAGGCGTCGATCCATATGGTGATACAGGAATGGATTCCCGCCTTCGCCGAGAGCACCCCTCGCCTTAGACAAAAGGGCTCGGGGGGGAATGACGCATAGCGATCAGACGACCTCGCCGGTCTCCTCGCCCGTGGTACGGACGATGTGATACCTGTGGACCAAGGTAACGCCGGGTGCTAATGTCCCGCCGACAGAGCAGTACTTCTCGGCGGACAGCCTGACCGCCTTGACAACGTTATCCGTTAGAACACTGTCACTGGTCAGGTAGTAGTCGATGAAGATGCGGGTGAACCGGCGAGGGGGTTCCTCGGCGCGTTCGCCGGACAGCTCAACACGGAATCCCGCATACGATTCTTTCATCTTGGCGAGAATCGACACGATGTCCATCCCTGTGCATCCACCAAGCGCCATCAGGAGCAGCTCCATGGGATTGGACCCGGCCCCATGGCCACCACCCGATTCGGACGTATCCAGAACAACCCAGTGATTGGAAGGACCGCGTGCCACGAATGTGAGTCCTTCAGTCTGACGAACTTCGGTGTGCAACATGTTGTCTACGGCCATGGACCACTCCTCGTAAATAAGTCGGCCGCCATGGGCCGCAGATGTCAGTGTAATCCTGCGGACGACAGGTGCAAGACGAGTTCTTCAGGAAGCCAGAAGGGACTCGTCGCGAGTGATGACAGACCGCGGATAGGATATGGTTACGCGCGTGCCAACGTCTACCGTACTCTTGATGTCGAGATGACCACCTTCGATCTCCACGAGATCCCTGGCAATGGGAAGACCGAGGCCCAGACCTCCGCTCTTTCTGTTGCGCGAACGGTCGCCCCTGAAGAAGCGGTCGAACACGTGAGCCAAGTCCTCTTTGGGAATCCCTGACCCGGTATCCTCGACGACGATGTTGACCCCGTGCGACCCAACGATTGCGCTGGAGAGGGTCACGGAGTGTCCCGACGGCGTGGCAGTGATAGCGTTGCTCAGTAGATTGGCCACCGCCCTGTCCAGAAGCTGACGATCGAGATGAACCCTCACGTTGGCCTCAAACTGGTGTGACAATAGAACTTCACGGACCGCAGCGATGGGGGCGAACCTCCGCCAGATATACCCCAACACCTCATCAACGCCGAAGTCCGACTCCTCGGGCGTGACGGCGTTGTTGTCGATCTGGGCAAGCTGCCGCAATTCGTTGATCATGATCTCCAGATTGGCCGTTTCCTGGGAAATCGCCTCTGCCGCCGAATGCAGCTCCTGCGGGCTGGAGATCAGCTCAGCATCAAGAGCTTCCATGTAGCCCTTGATGACCGTCACGGGAGTACGAAGCTCGTGAGACAGGTTGGAGAAGAGTTCCTGTTCCACCTCATCACGGCACTTCAGCTCGTATGCCATGTGGTTGAGCGAGTTGGACAACTCGGCAAACTCACGCAGTCCCTGGTTGTCCGAGATCTGTGCATCGTAGTCGCCATGGCCGATGCGGTCGGCGAAGCCGGCGAATCCGGAGATAGGCTGAGAAAAGCGTCGCGTGAACCAGCTCGCCACGCCGAGCGCGATCAACATGACGGCGCATCCGCCGATCCATACAGAGAGACGCATCATGTCATGGAACTTGAGATACGTGGCAGTCAGCAGATAGGTCTTCGGCTCGATGACCATCGACTCGATGCCGAAGGGCGACCCATATCCACCGGAGAGGAAGGTCTTGAATGCCCGTATGAAGAAGGCGTCCGCTATGCTGATCGACAGCACCATAACCAGCACCAGAAGCGCAGCGTAGCTGAGGATCAGCCTGGTATAGAAGCTGGACGTCTTCTTCAACAGGTCACGTTACACCAGGATACGGTATCCGACTCCGTAGATAGATTCGATGTACGTCGGGTTTCCGGGGTCGTCCTGGATTTTCTTGCGGATATTCTTGATGTAGGCATCGATGGTACGGTCGAAGACTTCGTCATCGCTGCCGCCGTAGATCTCTTTGATGAGGCTGGAACGCGAGACGGGTTCACCGTTGGCTTTAACCAGCAGTGTGAACACCTCGAATTCCTTGGGGGTGAGCATGATGTCCTTACCCGCCTTCACCACGCGGTGCTTGCCCGGATAGACGACGATGTCCTTGAAGACCAGTTTCTCCACCGGCGCCGTGTCAGCCAGTCGCTCCCAGTCATACCGCCTGAGCGCCGCCTTGATACGGGCCATGAGCTCGCGCGGGCTGAAGGGCTTGGTCACATAGTCATCTGCGCCGATCTCCAGGCCTTCAAGCTTCTGGATCTCATCGCTCTTGGCTGTCACCATGATAATCGGCACGGTCGACTTCTTGCGGATCTCGCGACAGACCTCCTCGCCGTTCAATTCGGGCAACATGAGGTCCAGGATCACGAGATCAGGTTTCTGCTCGTCGAACAGGCGCAATGCTTCGCGCCCGGTGGCAGCCAGAATAGGTTCATAGCCTTCCTTCTGCAGATAGAGCTTCTCGAGCGTACGGATGTTCTCTTCGTCTTCGACGACAAGTATCTTTTTCATGGTTGTATTCTACCCTCGATGGATGATTGTGTCATCGCCTTGTGTGAACAGACAGTGAACCGCAAGACAGCATGAATAGCGCTTATGGTTCAATCACGCCAAGAAGTGGCATTCAACTGGATTCCCGTTCCCAATTGTGAAGAACATGAAATCATACTACCATCCTGCCGCACGTATGCAACACCGGCAACATGGTTTCGCCCCGTCGGACATAACGACGGGGCGAAACGGACCAACTCTATGCCGGCAACGCCTTCAGTCGAGCTCGAAACTGACGGATACCGAGACTGACAGGATATTGGTGCCGGTTTCCACGGGGACGTAATCTGTAGCGCCCCCCATTCCCTGTGGACCAGCATAGACCACTGAAGGCCCGGACCAGTCTGCCGCTATCGAAACGATGTCACCCAGGGTATGAGTTGTGCCTGCCAGCGTTCCCATGGCTTTCGCCCGGGCGTTCGCCATGGCATCCTTCATCAGTCCTGCCTTCAGCTCCTCCCGATTGCTGATATCGAAGCTGATACTGTTGAAGATGTTCACCCCGGCCTTCGAAGCCGCGTCAATGATGGCCGATACGGTCTCGGGCTTAGCAGCGACGGTCACCGTGTTTGTGACCCGCCACCCTGTCGGTTTCGCCGACTTCCCACTTGAGTAGTCGAAGTTCTGGCTGACGTAGAAACTGCTGGTCTGGATGTCTTCGCTCTTGACGCCGAGCGCCTTCAGGGCAGCCAGGACGCCGTTCATTGTCGCCGCGTTGTCCTGTTGAGCCTTCTGCACTGTCGCAGCGTCCGTCTGGACACCAAGGTCCACATGGGCGATATCTGGTACAAACGACTTCTGGGCCGTACCGGTAGCAGCAACAACCCTGGACGCACGCGGGAGGCGTGAAATACTCAGAGCAAGCGCTGCCGCGGAACAGACAACCGTGACAACCAGCAGACCAACGATCAGTCCCTCATGCTTCATGATGCACCCTCTCTGATGAATTAGTGCTGGACTCAGGGCTTCGGATACGTGATGTCGATGCCCTGGGTTGGAGCGTTCCAGACGACCTGGGCACCAAATGCCTCTCCAATGAAACGAATCGGAACCATGGTCGTCCCTTTCATGTTGACAGGGATACCCTGCAATATAACCTTCTTGCCTGCAACGGATGCATAGTTGGCTCCGAGCTGAAGGCGAATCGGCAAACCCCTCAGTTCGATGTCAATGATCTGGAACACTGGGTCCCACGTGACAAGGGCTCCGAACGCCTTGCTGATGAACCGCAAAGGAACCATGGTCGTCCCCCCGACAATCACGGGAGCCGCCTCAAGCGTCTTCCTGACATTGTTGACCATAGCGGTTTTGTTGCCTACCTGGAGACGGATGACCGTCCGGGCCTTGTAGGTTACCGGGATAGCCGTCTTGTGCTGGTTGCCGACAGCATCGGTCGCCGTGATCTCGATGAGGTTCTCGCCCTCCTTCAGCATGACGTTGAGGCTGAAGGTGCCATCGGTGTTCACACTGACCCCAGTACCAGCGACACTCACTGTTGCACCTGGCTCCGTTTTGCCGGAAACCTCACACACATTCGTGAGCACTATAGAATACATGATGGGTTTTGTTATCGTCAGGGCTGGGGGCGTCGTGTCAAGGGTGACCTTGAGCTGTGCCTGCCCAACGTTTCCAGCCATATCGATGGCAGTGAGCATGATAGACTGCTGTCCGCCCTTCAGCGTCACCTGGGTTTGAAACTCTCCCTGCGCCGAAACGGGCACTGCTACTCCGGCTACGGTCAGTATCGCACCTACTTCCGTGCGACCGGTCAGTGTCACGTTCTGAACCCTGCCCGAGCTCCCTTCCGTTGGCGAGAGAATCGTGATCTGAGGCAGCGTCGTCTTCACTTTGAAACTCAACGTGTTTGGATTCTCCTGGTTCCCCAAGATGTCCCGCGCATAGTAGACAACCGTTATGTTACCATCTGGGACCTGAATGGGCGAAACATATGGCGTTTCAGCGCCACCGTTGATTCGATAGAAGACAGACAACCCTGCACTGGAGCCGCCAATAATGGCGATGCTGACGACAGGGTGGGTCTTGTAGTACCCGTTGAGTCCGTCAGGATTCACAGGATTCACTGTCGCAGTCACGTGGGCAACAGCAACAATCTGATACATCGCGCTCGAGACACTGCTATTCTCCGACGTCGTATACACTTGCAGCGCAACAGACTGAGGAGTCGACGGGTTGCGGATTCCGGCAGCCACGTCGAACATTACCTGCACCTGAGCATTGACACCCACGCCGACCGGTACGGTGACGTCGACGCGCTGGCCAACGACTTGCACTGCAGGCGGAGTCAGCCCATTGAGGTGCACAGAACTCGGCGAGATGGTTGCGGGCAACAAGGTACCGGTGGGGAAGATGATGGAGACCTTCCCCTGGTTGCCTGTGAGGTCACCGGCAGGACCAGTCGTGAAGGTGACCGTATACCCAGACATCAGGCCGGCTCCGCTCGTCGTGAGCACGACCTGTGGCTGCGTTGCAGCTCTTGCCCGCGGAAGACAGATCCCTGCAAACGAAGTCGCCAGCAATAAAACGATAATCAAGAGAAGTACATAAGTTTTGCTCATCAAGCCCCTCCTGGTCGTTGCATACAGTGTGATGGTTGCAGATCATCCTGCAATCCAGAAACAAGGAGAATCACCTTCATCTATACAACGCAAATCTCGTCGTTTAACCGATGGCTTAACTTCATACTTTATTCACAATATACCTTGAACCTCCTGGACACACAAACTCGCTCATTAGACTGCTCTGTCCTGTCATGAGTTCCTGACAAGACGATATACGAAGTGCCCCCCGCCAGAACAAGAAAACCGGCGAGGGCGCTCTGAACGTTGGATCCAGCTACTGGACGTCGGGATGCAGCAATCGATAGACGCGCTCGGGCGTCGCGGGCAACTGACGCACCCAGACACCCGTGGCGTCGTGGATCGCCAGGGCAACAGCAGGAATGACGGGGACCATCACCACTTCGCCAATACCTCGCACCCCGAGGGCACTGGTTCCCTCCGGATTCTCCAGGATGATATACTCGTGCTTGGGCACATCCTGGACGGTCGGGATGATATACGTCGAGAAGTTCTTCGTGCGCACCTGCCCCTTTGCGATCAGCGTGTCCTCGAACAGAGCGAACCCCTCGCCCTGCGCAACGCCGCCGTCGATCTGCCCCTCGACCTGCTGCAGGTTGACTGTGCGTCCTGTATCCAAGGCTGTCGCGACCTTGAGCAGGTGGGTTTCACCGGTCAGAGTGTTGACTTCGACCAAGGCGGCCTGGGCGGCGAAGCTGTAGATCCAATGTGGCAGCCCGGCAGCTCCGGGGATCTCGCGGTCGGCGGTCGGCCATACGAAGTAGCCCTCACCGCGCAACGGCGATTCCTGCGAAAACTCCTGAGCCAGTTCTTCGTATGTCCGGAAGCCCACGGGCGTCGTCATGCCACCGTCCTTCGCCTCACAGAACGCATCCGCTCCCGTATGATACTTCGCATCGAGCGCGCCCGCCACCTTTGCACCGAGGTCATGGAAAGCTGCTGCGATGGCGTTCGAGGCTGTGTACATCGAGCGGGAAGCGGTGGCGGGCCCCGCGTCGACCGAACCTTCGGTCTGACCCGCCACGATGCGGACCCGTGACGGATCGACGTGCAGCAGACCTGCAGCCATCTGCGTGAAGCCGGTATGCGTGCCCTGCCCATATTCTACGAGACCAATACGGAGCGTGAAATTCCCGTCCCGGTCGAGATCGATGTAGGCACCGCCATAGTCGGGAATCCCGACCCCGAGTCCGGCTCCCTGTGGAGCCAGCGCCAGGGCTACCCCGCGCCGAAGCCACGGCTTGTCCGTCTTCTTGTACTCCTCGCGGTGCTGCCACAGGTCGGATTTCTCAATGGCGTCCAGGACCAGGTCCATGGAAACACCTGTGCGCAGGGTATGGCCGATAGGGGAAACCTCCCCCTGATACAGGACGTTCTTCCGCCGTATCGTGACCGGATCCAGTCCCAGCTTCTCCGCCGCCTCGTCCATGTTGGATTCCAGCGCAAACAGGACCTGCGGAACGCCGAACCCACGGAACGCGCCACAGACACCGTTGTTGGTGAACACGGCCCAGCCCTCGTGGCGCGTGTTGGGGACGCGGTACAGGGACGAAGCATGTTCGAGGGCCAAGTTGAGGATGGGCCCGCCAAGCGACGAGTAGGCACCCTTGTCTTCGTAGCAGGTGACGTCGTTGGCAAGCATTGTACCGTCGTTCTTGAAACCGGTCCTGATGCGCACGATGAACGGATGGCGTTTCCAGCCCGACACCAGCGACTCCTCACGCGAGAGGAAGACCTTGACGGGTTTGCCCGTCTTCATGGCAAGCAGTGCAATGCCCCCCTGGATGGTCAGTTCGTCCTTGCTTCCGAAACCGCCACCAACGGGGTTGCTGTAGACCCGGATCATCCGCGGGTTCATCCCCAGGATACGGGCAAGCTGCAGCTGGTCCCGGAACGCATACTGAGAACCCGCATACATCGACAGCGAGCCGTCGGCTTCCGGCACCGCTACACCAGATTCGGTCTCCAGCGGCACGTGGGCCTGACGTGGCGTCCGGTATTCGTGCTCGATGACCACGTCCGCTTCGCGGAGCCCTTGCTCCACGTCGCCCTTCGTGATGAGGGTGTGCAGGCAGACGTTGCCCTTGTCATGTATCTTGGGGGCATCGGGCTTCAGCGCCTCGATGGGGTCGTCGACGACCGGCAGAACTTCGTAGTCCACGTCGACCAGAGCCGCCGCCTGCTCAGCGATGCGTTCGGTCGTGGCAGCCACCAGCGCCACGGTATCCCCCATGTACCGCACCTTGTCGCCGCAGATGACCGGCATATCGGGATCCACGATCCCGAACCCGTTGAACCCAGTCACGTCTGCCGCCGTCAGCACCGTGACGACGCCGTCCAGCGCCATCGCCTTGCTGATATCGACGCTTTTGATCAGGGCATGCGGGTACTTGCTGCGCACAAACCACGCATACAGCATCCCCGGAAATGAGAGGTCAGACATATACGCCGTCGTGCCGCACGCCTTTCCCTGTGCGTCGACCCTGGCGATCTGCTCGAAACGGATATCGTCCATCACATCGCTCCTTTCACGCTCAGCCACCACCTATAGGCGCCGCAAACAACAGCTCGTCGCCGTCCTGAAGGACGTACTCGTCATATACGCGCTTGCCCTTCAGGATGAGGATGAGGTACGCCAGTTCCGGGCCCTTGATCCCAAGCTGTCTCACGATCTCCCCAGCCGTCGTTCCTGCAGGGAGTTCCAGCTCGTATTCGGGCGTGTCGTGGTACTGCTTATAGTCCTGAAAGAGCTTGATCTTAATGTTCATGCCAGCAGGAGGCAAGCGCTTCATAGGCGGCCTCGGCAAGAAGCCCGACAACGGCTTCCTTGCGATAGACCGCAGTTGCTCTCAGGTCATCGATGGGCGCTACTTCCTTCCAGGCCATCTGGGCCGCGCCGCGAATGGCGTCCCATGACAGGACTGGGGGAAGTTGACAGAACATCTGCTCGGTCTTGTGTGCCCGGACCACGGTCGGCGCGACCGAACCGAAGGCGATGCGGGCCTCGACGATACGGTGTTTGTCACCGATCCTGAAGTAGAAGGCCACGTTGGCAGTGGAGATCGTCATCGCCTGCCGTGCACCCAGCTTGCCAAAGCCGCTCAGTTCATCTGGCCCAGTCGCAGGGAAATGGAACTCCGTCACGAGTTCCTCTGCGGCAAGTACGGACCGTCCCGGCCCCGTGAAGAAGTCGATGATGGGAACCTCCCGGATGCCCTTATGGCTGGCGATGGACACGACGGCATCAAGAACGATGAGCGCTGGGATCGTGTCACCTGCGGGAGACGCGTTGGCCACGTTGCCACCGACCGTCCCCATGTTGCGAATCTGGGGACCGCCAACCCGTGAAGCCGCCAGGGCCAGCGCGCAGCCGTGCTGCCGCACAATGGGGGAAGCGCTGAGGTCCGCATGGGTGGCACAGGCCCCGACATGGACGATACCTGACTCCTCACGCACGAAGCAGAGCTCCGCCACGTGGGAGAGGTCGACGATAACGTCTTCCCTGACGAGTCCTTCCTTGAGACGCACCGTCACGTCCGTGCCACCGGACAGGAAGCGCTTGCGTGACCCGAACTGTTCCGCCAGTTCCAGCGCTTCCTTCAGGTCGTGTGCTGCGTGGTACTCGAGTTCCTTGATCATGGTTTGCTCTCCAGAAGTCCAATGATGTTCGCTCTGTTCTTCATCGAATCGGCCAGGGTGTGATCGTGACGCACGGCCACGAGTTCAGCGCAGATGGCAAGTGCTATCTCCTCGGCAGTCTGGCCGCCGTGGTCTATGCCAACTGGGGCATACACGCGGGCAAGGTCTTCCCTGCCTACTCCTGCGGCCACCAGGCGACGGAAGACCTCAAGCGTCTTCGACCGCGAACCGATCATCCCGATGTAACGGTTGTCCACCTTGCGCTCCAGCAGCGCTTGCAGCACTCGCTCGTCGCTCACGTGCCTGTCCGTGAGAATGACATGGTATCCTTGCGGGCCATAGGCGGTCGTCTGAACCAGTTCTACGAACTCGCCAGTCAGAAAGTGGTGTGCGTCGGGGAGACGAGCAGGGGTGGCAAACTCCGGCCGATCGTCCAGCACCGTCACCTCGAACCCGACAAGAGACGCGAATGTCGCCAGAAAACGGCCGACGTGCCCGGCACCGTAGATATAGAGAAGCGGACGGCTGCCCACGTACTCGATGTACAGCGTGACCTGACCGCCGCACAGCATGCCGAGGCTGTCCTTGCCATTCTGGCTCAGATCGAAGGTGACGACGCGTGACTTTCCTTCGGCAATGGCATCGCGAGCGGCCCCCAGAACAGTCAGTTCCAGCTTACCGCCACCGACGGTCCCATGCTGGGTGCCGTCGGGCAGGACAATCATCTTGAAACTGGTACGCCCAGGAGAAGAGCCCTGGGCATCGATGACCATGCAGACGGCGAACTCACGGCCCTCCTGTTCGAGCTTCGCAACATATTGATAGATGGAATCCATCAGACCTCCTTAGTGGACGTTCCCGCAGATTTGAGACACTCGAGGACACGATCATACTCGTCAGGAGTATCCATGTCCAGCAGCATGCCACGGTCGTCGACGGGAACCAGCTTCGTGGTGGACGCGTGGAGCGTCATAAACTGCCGCAACGTGGAGTGCTCCGACATGGCAAGCAGTTCTGGGACACCCCGCGCGCTGATTGCGACAGGATGACCTCGCCGTCCACTGCACGACGGCACGGCCACGTCGACCTCTCCCGCTGATACCGCATCTCTCACAGCAATTGCAGTTTCAGGCAGGGTGAGGGGGATGTCCCCGGGGAAGATGAGGACGACATCGGCGCCCGTGACCCGTCGCAGTCCCGCCTGAATCGAGATAAACATACCTGGATCATAGGGTACGCCCTCGACCACATCGAGTCGTCCTTCTGCGCCAAGAGATCTCGCTGTCTGTTCCACAGCGGTCTTCGTCCCCTGATCGTGCAGCCCGATGACCACGATTACCCTGTCACAGGCGGCGAGAGCAGTCGCAACAACGCGACCAACAACCGTCCCAGAGCCAAGCGGCAATGTCAGCTTGTTTGAACCCATCCTGTCGGCATGTCCAGCCGCCAGAACGACTGCTGCAGTCATTCGCGGCTCTGACTTGCCTTCTGCACCGCGGCAACGATCTTCCTGTAGCCCGTACAACGGCAAAGATTCCCCTCCAGGGCAGTCTCTATCTCTGCTTCCGATGGATGGGGGTTCAGGGCGAGCAGCGCCTCTGCGGACATGACCATTCCCGGTGTGCAGAAACCACACTGGACAGCTCCCTCTTCGACGAACGCCTGCTCGAGCGGCGACGGCTTGCCGCCCTCCGCCAGCCCCTCGATCGTCGTGATGGTCGCTCCTTCCGCCTGCACAGCCAGCACAAGGCAGCTGGTGACCGAACGGCCGTTCATGATGACCGTACAGGCACCACACTCGCCCTTGTTGCAGCCGATCTTGGTCCCGAGAAGTCCCAGGTCGTCCCGTAGAACTTCGGCGAGCGTCCTGCTGGTCTGCGTTGTGACGTGATACTCCGTGCCGTTGACCTTCATGATAACACGCACCTCACTGGTCATCGTGGCTACCCCCTGAACAGGCTCAATAATGATAATACCGGGTGTCGCTTCAACGAAGGCTCCCGACTGCTGATGATCCCAGACGCGTGTCAGGGCATGATCTCCGCGACAAATGCAACCTCGACGGGCGCATTCATGGGAAGGGATGCGACACCTACCGCGAAGCGTGCGTGCCGACCGGCATCGCCAAAGAGCGCGACAAGCAGGTCGGAAGCCCCATTGATCACCTTGGGCACTTCAGCATAGTCCGGAGCCGCCTGCACAAATCCCTGCACCATCGCGATGCCCTTGACGCGGTCCAGCGTGCCGATGGCACCCTTCAGGGCAGCGAGACCGTTGACGGCGCAGATGCGGGCAAGGTCATATGCTTCTTGAGTTGTAACGCTCTCTCCAACGCGACCGGTCTGTTTGACATGACCACCCTCGGTCGGCAGCATTCCCGAGACGAACGCAAGGTTGCCGGTGAGTTTGACCGGAACATAACTGCCAACAGGCGCCGCCGCCTCTGGCAATACAATACCCAGCTCTGCAAGCTTCTCATCTATCGCCATACATACCTCCCGATACGATGTGGACAAGTACTCATGCATAGTATACACATAACATGGCGCTTGGCATGTCCAGTTTTTTCCATCGGAGCGTCAGCATGCCAGAGAGCACCATCCAGCCACCGCAGGTGGCTGGCGCTCCCATGAGTGGTGGCTACGTCCTTGTCGTCATTGTGTCATCACGCACAAACAACATTGAAAGATGCCCGGACCGACCCGACACAATCAATTTCAGGGTGTCTGACCTGTCGTTCTCTCAAATTTCCTTGGTCAATCTTGAACAATCCGGCGGGAGATCCGATTTATCCGGCATGAGGGGCAACTTTCCCGCCACATCCACCAACCGCTGTCCAGGACTGCATATCACCACGCGGTGATGCCTCATCGTGGGCGCGTCTCGCTGTCATCTCCGATGAAAAGCGACTATAACGCTACCCGATTTTACCAAAATGTGCTATACTACGTGCGTACCTTCCCAGTCGCGGGGAAAAGCGCGATAAAAGACAAGAAAGGAGATCGCATGAACAAGGGAGAACTTGTAGCCAGAATTGCTGACATGACCAAGATGACCAAGAAGGAGTCCGAGGTCATGGTTAATGCATTCATGGATGCCGTCAAGGAAGCCATGAAGAAGAACGACAAGGTCGCACTCGTTGGGTTCGGCACCTTCGGCGTCAAGGAGCGCAAGGCTCGCAAGGGCGTCAACCCCAAGACCCTCAAGGCCATCACCATTCCGAAAAAGAAGGCCCCCTTCTTCAAGCCCGGCAAGGCTCTGAAGGACGCCATCGCCAAGAAGTAGTATCCTCTGGCATAGAAAAACAGAAGCGGCGCGCAAGCGCCGCTTCATTGTTGTCGAGCCGCCACTTCTCTCACGAAACGGCTGGTGCGATGCCGATCCAGACAGTTCTGCTGCGCGTCAGATCGACGCGCCCCGGCCCTTTCTCGATACGGAGGAAGAACCCCTGGAGGTGCACACCTGTCAACGCATTGTCGAACGTCAGACTGATCGTCGTCCCGTCATGGCTGACCCTGGCGATAACGGGCTTCGCCGTCGGATGTTCCAGTTCTGACACCTCTGCGGTAGCCGCGCCTCCGCGATAGATGACGTGGAGCTTGGGCGCGGAGGCGAAGCCGCCGTTCGCCGGGACTGGAAACAGGAACAGCTCCATCTCTTCGAGCCGATTGAGCACGCGACCCATTTTCAGCGAGAGTTGGAGACCGCCAGCGCCATCCGTCACGGAGAACGTCTGAATGACGGGGCGATCCTCGTCCCCCACGCGGTTGATCGGGAAGAAGAACTGGGCCGTCCGGACCGCATCTGTGCGATCAGTCAGGTCCGCAGGAGCCAGAAACACCTCGGTCCGGCGGGCGAATGCGACCAGGGTCGCAAACGGAAGCAGCTCCGAGGCGTGCGCCTTGATCGCACTCGTCTTGATGCCGACCTCCTGCGGAGTGAGATGGACGACCTCCTGACGCAGACCCAGGACCCGTGCAGCTGGAGGAGCATAGGCATCGACGAACGGCGCGTATCGCAGGGGCCTTGGCCATCCCTGGACGTGAACGACATACTCCAGACGCTGTGGAGAGAGATGCAGGTCGGCAAGGGCGGCAGTGACGAACAGCTCAGTCGCCTGGTGGTCAGGGTGGTCGTCGATCAGGTTCGGATAGGCGACAATCGTCGGCCGGAACGACGTCATGACCTGCTCCAGGTCGGTGAGGAGATTCATAGCCGTCTGTGGCTGGCCCGCAACTGCGGATTCCGCGTAGGGGACCGACGCCGCGTTTGTGACGCCGCTCCGGTAGGGCTTCGATGTCCATACATTTATGAAGATGTCCGACAGGCCTCCGTCAGGATACCCAAGAAACATGAGGTCATTCGAACTCAGGCCGAGCACGTGTGCTGCAGCCATCGCCTCTTGCATTCTCTTGTGACCGATGTCCCGAAACTGTGCGGGCGTGACTGGCGCCGTCCTCCAGAACAACGGCGGACCCACGATATTGTGATCGCCCGCCGTCATCCACAGCACTCGGACTTGTGCTCCTGCCTCGAGAGCGTGCTGGATGAGACCCGAGCACGCGATGGACTCGTCGTCTGGGTGCGGAGACAAAACGAGGACCCGATCCGCCTTCGTCATCGTCACGTCTGTCTGAACAACCGGCGCGACTGCCGACGGAAAACGTGCCATGATGAATGCCGAGGCGAACATGGCGGCACTGAGAACAAGTGCAGCCACCACTGTCGCAATGTGCCGGTTGCGAGAGCTCTCGTGCGATGTCGTGTCAGCGTGTCTCCTCATAGCGATTCAGTTTAGTGCGGCAAACGACGTGGTCAAGCCATCCCATGAAGCCGGCTTTGACGTTCTGTTCGTTTGCCGTACAATAGTCTGGTCACCGGAAAGGAGACGAACATGCACAAGCTTGTAGAACAGTTGACAAGTGCCTATGCGGTTTCAGGAGACGAACGTCGTCTCCATGACATCCTGCGCAGCGCACTCGATGGCATCGCCGACGAGATTCACGACACACCCCTTGGCAATCTCATCGCCATCCGCAAGGGCCGCTCGAGTGAACACTCCATCCTCTTCGCCGCACATCTTGATGAGGTCGGCGCCTGGGTAACAAGGATCAACGACAAGGGCTTTCTCGGCATCCATTGCCGCTCGATCGACGAGCGCGTCTGGCCGGGACTGCAGGTCGTCGTCCATGGCACAGAGCCTCTGCCCGGTATTATCGGACTCAAGCCGGTCCACGTCATGTCGCACGACGAAATGAACAAGCCGGTTGGCCCCGATGATCTCTGGATCGATGTCGGATTTCCACGTGAGCAGGTCCTCACAATGGTCCCCATCGGTTCCACCGTCACCTTCACAGCCGGCATCAGCAAACTCATGAACGAGCGCTTCGCGGGAAAGACCCAGGATGACCGCCTCTGTGGCGTGGCCCTGGTGGAGGCTCTCGAGCTCCTCAAGGACGTGACGCTGCCATATGACGTCGTCATGGCCTTCACCGTCCAGGAGGAGATCACCGGGAATGGCGCCTGGACCAGCGGCTACTTCGCGCATCCAGATGTCGGTATCGCCGTCGACGTCACGCATGCCGACACCGAGGGTGTCCCTGAGCACAAGACCATCCCTCTCGGCGGCGGTCCGG
>Ga0209840_1000112_pt1 | contig 17719 bp, 15 predicted proteins | sample PersoiDNA2013190_FD_185802 | JGI IMG/M metagenome (GOLD analysis project Ga0209840, IMG submission 185802) | Permafrost soil microbial communities from the Arctic, to analyse light accelerated degradation of dissolved organic matter (DOM) -... | ecosystem: Environmental > Terrestrial > Soil >... | reverse complement strand
TGCGTCTTCCAGTCCACGAACAGCCAGGTCATCATGCCAGTGGCGGCGGCCAGCATGGTGTTGACCCACGCATATACCGCAACGCCGTTTGCCGCATAGGCGCTGCCGCCATTGAAGCCGAACCAGCCGAACCACAGCAGAGCCGTGCCAAGGGCGGCATAGGTAATGTTGCTGGGCGCGAGGTTCTCATTGTGGGTAAGCTTGCGTTTTCCGATGACGAATACCGAGGCCAGAGCGGCTATCCCCGCCGTCAGATGGATGACGATACCTCCCGCGAAATCGACGACACCCATCTTCTGCAGCCAGCCTCCACCCCAGACCCAGTGCGCCACGGGGGTGTAGATCAGCAGAACCCAGATCACGATGAACCACAGATAGGCTGCAAACTTCATGCGACCTGCGAAGGCGCCGGTGATGAGAGGCGGCGTGATGACGACAAACATCATCTGGTACAGGAAGAAGACGAGGAAGGGGATCGTCGTCGCATATGCGGCGCTGGGTGCTATGCCCACGCCACGAAGTCCGAAGAATTCCAGCCCGCCGATGACACCACCGATATCATGTCCAAACGCCAGGGAAAACCCGCCAAAAAACCAGACGAGGCCCACGAGGCCCATGGCGATGAAGCTCTGCAGCATAAGAGACAACATATTCTTGCGCCGCGCGAGACCGCCATAGAAAAAGGCAAGCCCCGGGGTCATGATAAAGACGAAGGCTGCGCTAACCAGCACTAAGGCAGTATCTGCACCGTTGATTGTACCCATTCCAACCTCCCAGGAAACCAGAACGCCGCCCGGGCGTATTGTCAGCCCGAGTTCTTAACCTTATGAATCATGGTCAGATGTCAGGAGCTGTCAAGTTCAGAACCATGATATCGAAAAGGCATGTCGTGCGCGACAGGCACGTGCGGCCACGTCGAACGCGCTGTCAGGAATCCGTCAGCTTGGATGTCACCGTATGGCGGTCCATGATATACAGGGTGCGGCACAGCGTGAGCCAGCCAGCCTTGCTGACCTCGCGCCGTCCGGCAGGTCGGACGCTCCCGGGTTATCGTTCGCTTCCGACGAGCGGCTCATGATTACTGGTTCTTGAGGTAGCGTACCTTCTTCTTCCGCGGCACACGCATGTGGCGTCCGTTCATCGTCTGGAACGTGATGTTGCCGTCGACTTCGAGCCAGGCTGTCCTGATGTCACTGACCTTCAGAATATCATGTTCCCGCGCGGCGGTCATGATTTCATCCTCGTCGATGTGCTCCCGCTCGAGCGTGTCCAGTTGTGGTATGCCCTGCTCAATCAGGGTTGTGCGCTGTCCCAGGATGATGCGTCGCAGACGCGGATAGCGATGCACCAGTGCAGAAACACTGAAGTTGAGCATGAGGAGGGTTGCGGCGGCAACGATACCACCCATGATCGTGGTATTCGGTCCGGTCATTGCGTTCTGGACTGCATTGGCGAGCAGGAGGATCATGACGAAATCGAACGACGCGAGTTCGCCCATCTCGCGCTTCCCAGCCAGGCGCAGACCAGCCAGAACGAGTATGTAGACGATGGCTGTCCGAAGCATGACTTGCCAGAGATCGGGTGTCAGTGCAAACATGGTTATCCTCCGTTTAGTCCTGAGATTGGGTGGACGGTGCCGGTTTCGAAGCAGAATCACTTTCGGCGAGCGTCCGCATGATGACACTGCGCAGAAAGCGCTGATCTCCAAGTCGGTTCTTCAGCGCTGTCTCGAGTGCTCCCACAGGATACAAATTTTGTGGAGCGCGGGTGTCACCCCACAGGTTGCTGGAATAGTGCACCGCGATGGCGGAGGCGAGGTCGGCCAAGTGGACCGCCTCGGTCAGCCCCATGACGGGGAGCTCGATGCGGACCAGGTTGGCCATCTGGCTGGCGAAAGGCGTGACTGCTCGCAGGCGCAGGAAGAAGCTCATCTTGCTGCTGCCGCTGCTTTCCGGATAGCGGATCTCGAAGATCGGGGTCCGTTCGGCGGTCTTGAGGCTGAGCACCGTGGCGAACTGCTCGCCCTTCAGGTAGGCTTCCTGTACGTTCTTGATGATGCCCGCCAGCTTGCCGGTCCCGGCGGCCAGGCGGTGTTCGTAGGGGATGGGACCGTCTGTCACGACCGCCTGAACGTCCGGGCGGTCCACTTCTTTCTGCGCGACATCGTGTTCCAGCTCCTGCATGAGGTTGTTGAGTTCCTGTCCGAAGTCGCCCGGGTCATGACTTGCAGCGCTGCGAATCTCATATTCGACGTCGAACGGACACGACGCGTCGCTCGCCAGCTTGAGCGTCTTCATGTCCGGGTCCGGCGCGTTGGTCACGAAGTAGTGCCGTACGGCCTCGTCGCACAGCGCCTCGGTGACGTCGTGGGCGTGGGAGCCACACATCTGCATGCAGCCTGCCGCCACAGAACCGAAAACGCCATAGTATGGCGGATTGCCGTCGATGATGCCGTGCATGTCGATGCGGCGCACGCCGTCGACGAATGCGACGCGGACCGTGTCGACTTCCGCGAACGCCGCGTCGGGCACCCGGACGGCCGCCCAGTGGTCAAGGTCGCGGCACTCGATGGTCGGTATCACGTCATAGGAACGTTTCTGATCTGTCAATGAGACCTCCGTGGAACCGGTGTAGACGCTCTGCCAGTAGTCGGGACGTATATGCATCATGCCATCTCCCGACGCGCGATGTGCGCGGAACCACTCTGGTTTGTGACCTCGAGGACGGTTTCGAACCGCTCCACGAGGTCCGCTCTATGGGTGATGATGCCAACGAGCGAGCCGTCCCGGCGCAGGGACTCCAGAACGTCGGCGACGCCTTGGACAGTGGTCTCGTCCAGCGTCCCGAAGCCCTCATCGATGAAGAAGCTGTCCAAGTCCACACTCGTCGACAGCAGGTCCTTGACGGCTAGAGCGAGTGCAAGAGAAGCGAGGAAGGTTTCCCCCCCGGACAACGTTGCGACATCGCGCGGTCCAGAGGCGCTGAACGCGTCCTGCACCATCATCTGGTCGTCCTCGTCGAGCAGCAGCTCGAAGCGTCCCTTGCTCAGGATGCGCAGGTGGTCGTTTGCCGTCACCAGCAACTGTTCGAGGATGCCGCTGCTGACGAACGCCACCATGCCCTTGCTGCCGAAGTCACGGGCGACCTGCTGGTAGGTGGATAGCAGGCGTGTCACCTGTTCCTTGCGCGCAAGGCGATCGGCCAGGAATGCGCGGCGGGCGAGGAGGTCGTCTTTGCTGCGGCGAGCGGCTGCCAGGCTCTCCTGGGCGCGGGCGAAGTCCGTGGCGGCAGTCTCACGTGCGGCGCGCGCTGCTTCGAGGTTCGCCTCCGAAGGCAGATCGGGGCCGAGCTCCTGCTCCAGCATTTCCACCTGTGCAGTAGCAGCAGCGGTGTCGTGGTCATATTGCCTCACCGACATCTGAAGTGCGGCCAGCTGGTCGACAGGAAGGACGGCGGCTTTCATCGACGCGATGGAGTCGAACCCATGCGTGCCGGCCTGGGCCAACAGGTCACGTTGCAGCGTTTCATGCTGGGCTTCCGCCTGTCTGCGCTGCCCCTCCAACGTTGCGGCCCTGGTCTGGGACCCGGTCAGCTTCGTGCGGATGTCTTCTTCCTTTCGGCGCTGTTCTTCGAGTTGGAGGGCGATCGTTTTCTGTGCCGTGCGGGTCGTCGTCTCCTGCCCTCGCAGCTGCGTGAGCCGCGTATGGAGGAACGCCACGGGATTGCTGCTGCCCTCGTGGGCAATCGTCGGGTCCATGAGCAGGCGCAGCGTCAGTTCGTGCGCTTCGTGCCGGTCATCCTTATCTTCGGTCTTCAGAACGGTCAGCTGTCTGGCCAGTTCCTCGAGCCGAACCCGGTCCGCTTCAGACTTCTTCTCATGCTCCGTGAGATTGCCCTGGCAGTGCTCAGAACTCTTGCGCGCCTCGTCACGGACTGTCTTGAGGCGAGCGAAGTCCAGGTGTTCGGCATGCGCGACCAGTTCTTCTACCACACGACCGCACACCGGGCAAGTGTCACCTGGCGTGAGGCCCTGCTGGACGACGACTGCGGCGTTGTCCGAGCGTGCTCGTTCGAATGCGTCTTCGGCTTGTATTGAAGCGTCGCGGGCCCTGGCGAGCGCTTCCTGGATCCGGATCCGGTGCTCATTCTGAACCTTCATGGTCTCATTCAATTGTGTGATGCTGTGTTCGAGTCCCTTGGCCTTGTCCGTGGCCGCGTCGGTCCTGTGCTGGAGTTCCTCCAGTCGGGCGGCAAAGGGCTGGAGGTCGCTCAGGCGCCCGATTGCAGAGGAGATCTTATCCAGTTTCTCGGCAAACGCGGCCTCACCTGCGCGCAGGGACGTATCGGCACGGACAGCCTGTGCAGTCTCGAGAGCCTGCTGTGCGGCTATGACCGCCGCAGATGCCTTGTCGCGCTCGTCCGTCAGCCGTTCCAGTTCAGCAGCCAGACGCGCCCAGTTGGCCAGTGACGGCTGCAACGATGCAAGAGCGAGGCCGGTGGCAAGGCGCGCTCGGTCGCCGCTGATCTCGTCCACCCTGACGCGAAGGGCCGCAAGCTGCCCCTGAAGCTTCGCCAGCTGCTGTGCCTTTGACGCCCGCTGTTCCATCATGGCCAATATCAGCTCACGTGCTTTGAGCTGTTCCTGGAGCAACGCGACCTGATGTCCGGCGTCTATGACAGCATGGTCCAGGAGACCCATGGCTTCATCGGTGATGGCCGTCTGGTCGATGCCCGCCAGGTCATGGTCCAGGCCGCCCAGTTCGCCCACCAGCATTCCCGCATGGGCGCCGGCCGCCTTGCCGATGTGCTCGTAGATGTCCAGGCTGAGCAGCGAGATGAGGATATCCCTGCGCGCGCGAGGCGTGTCGGGTTTCAGAAAGCGGTCGAACTGGCCCTGTGGCAGGACGATGATGCGCGTGAAGACGTCGAAGTTCATGTGCAACAGCGTCTCTTCGACGTAGCGGTCGGCGTCCTTCTTCTTGAGGAGCTGGTTGAGCTGGTCGCCGTCCTTGAAGACCTGGACGTCCTCCCTCGTGGCTGTTCCCTGCCGGATGATCCTGTACGTCGCGCTGCCGAGGTCAAAGGTCAGTCCCACATGGAACTGTTTTGCGCCACGGCTGATGACGTTCTCGCGCTGCCCGTTTTCTGTGCGGATGCGTGGGATGCGCCCATAGAGAGCATAGCAGATCGCGTCGACGATCGAGGACTTGCCCGAACCAGTTTCTCCCACGATGGCAAACAGCGACAGGTCGCGGAAGTCCAAGGTGACCAGGTCGCGGTAGGGCATGAAGTTCTCGATTTCAAGCGTCTGTATCCGCATGGGTCACCTCCTGGAACAATTCACCGACCACCTTCATGATGTTCTCTGTGGCGTCCCTGTTGTATGCCCGGTACATCGACTGCACAGTCTCGAGGCTTGTACTTGCCAGTGCCTCAATGGTCGGACGGGTCGTCGCCGCAGCCTCGGAATGCAGGAACTCCACCTTGACGACCCACGGGCAGACAGCGCGTATCTCGCCTTGCAGGTTGAACGGCGGGTCGTCGGCGTGGATGCGCGCCTTGGTGAATCCGCGGTTCCTGTACGGCTCCAGGCCGCTGGCCCAGTCGCCGACGGCGCATTCGACATTGTGCAGCTCGATGGCGGAGTTCAGCTCGCAGAACTGCACGGTGAGGTTGCCCTTCGTGTCTGCGTCCACAAGGTTGAACCCCTTCGGCGTCCCCTCTTCGCTGAAGTTGACGCGGAAGATACTGCCGGAGTATTCCGAGCGTGTGGGCGCCTTCACCAGCTGCTGGTGGCGGTGGACGTGACCAAGGGCGTTGTACATCGTCGAAGACGGCAGGCTTTGCGCAGGGACAGCAAAGAACGGGCTGACCGACATGGGGCGTTCCGTGTCCGTGAGCTGAGCACCAGCGATCATGAGGTGGGCGGCAAAGACGTTGAGGTTCGATGCATCCATGCGGCCGGCCAGCCAGCGGATGAACGTGCTGACGCTGCTGGCGTAGTCGCCCTGGACGTCGTCGCCTGCCCCGTTCAACTTCATGACCACGCGTTCGTGGGGGTATGGGAGTGCCGTCACGACCACGGGCTCGTCGGCACGCGAACGGAACCCGACTTGATACTGCTCACCGGACGGTTTCTCGAAGACGGCAGCCGTCCCCAGACTCAGCAGGCTCTTGCTGGGGACGAACACCTGTCCGTCGTGGTTGCCGGCCAGGACGACCGAGCGGATCCCCGCGCCGCTGAGCCGGGCAAAAAAGTCGAACACGAGTTTCTGACTGATATTGCTCGGCATTGGGTTGTCGAACACGTCACCCGCGACGATCACCGCATCCACCTTCTCAGTCTGCGCAGCGGCAAACAGCTCGTCCAGCAGCTCCCCCGTTTCGCCAAACCTGTCCAGCCCAGCGAGTGTGCTTCCAACATGCCAGTCGGCGGTATGCAGTAATCTCATATTATTAGTATACTGCCGATTGTGGACTAATCTGTCATTCCCGCAAGAGTATGCTAATCGTGACACCTGGCTCGTTGAACAAGTCTGACTGGCAGCTAGAATATCAGGCAATCAGCATGGTGGAGGTCTGAGATGATACTTGAAGCGATCGAGAAGCGCTACAGCGTACGACATTACAAGGACCAGCCGGTCGAAGAAGACAAGCTGGCCGAGGTTCTGGAAGCGGCAAGGCTGGCTCCCTCGGGCAGCAACCTGCAGCCGTGGAAGCTGGTCGTTGTACGCGATCGTGCGACCATACGTTCGATGGTGCACGCCATCGGCGGACAGCAGTTTGTGGAGCAGGCGCCGGTCCTCATCGTTGCCTGCATGAACGGTGAGGGATACAACCTTGGTCACCGGTACGAGGGGGCTGTCATCGACATCACCATCGCCCTGGACCACATGACCCTGCAGGCCGCGTCGATGGGTCTGGGGACATGCTGGCTTGGCAACTACGATGGCAACGAGATCCGTGCGCTGCTTGGCATACCATCGGAGAACCCTGTCGTCGTTCTCCTTGCACTTGGGTATCCCGACGAGAATCATCCACACCGGCCACGTCCACGCAAGCCGCTGGACGAACTGGTGTGCTGGGAGAAGTTCACAGGTTGACAGGATGCTAATGGTTGCCCACGGGGACGATGTGCAGGGATCGCTGCTGTTGCGTGTCCCGGGGACGGTGCTACCTTGTGCTGGTGTGAGCGGGACTCACGAAAACAGTACAGGGGGAGTGGGTGGATATATCGAAACGCGAGGAAGCTGTTGCGTATCTCGTCCAGAAGGCAACGTATCCAATGTGGTCCAAAGCGGGGACTTGGTTCCGTGATGCAGAGGGTGGGCGTGTAGAAGAGCCGCAGAGCAGTGCCCTCGTCTCCTCACTCGACCTGTCCAGCAAAGGACAATGCGATGCCGTGCGCCGGGAAGTCCGGTTGCGCGTCAACGCCGAACGCACGTACGTTCGCATCAAAGACTGGGCGATTGACGAACGTCCCCGCGAGCAGCTGGCGAAGCGTGGAGCCGACACGATGAGCAACGCACGCCTGCTGGCCATTCTGTTCAGGACGGGCAGCCACGGCAAGAGCGCCGAGGAACTGGGTCGCGACGTGTTCAACCGGTTTGGCGGCTGGAGCCAGCTGGACCAGGCCAGCGTCGAGGATCTCTGCGATGTGCGTGGCGTCGGCCTCGCCAAGGCGGTTGAACTCAAGGCGGCCATCGAAATTGGCAAGCGCCTGCAGCAAGGCCCCGCGTCCACAATGAAACGGGTCACCAGCGCCGAGGATGCCATCGACTACGTCTGCGACCGGTTCACACCGCAACTGCGCGATGCGGGCAAGGAGTTCTTCTATGTCGTCCTGCTGGACATCCGCAACAAGGTCATCAAAGACGCCGAGGTCAGTCGGGGCAGCATCAGCGCCAGCGTCGTGGACCCCGCCGATATCGTCCGCGAAGCCTGCATCCACCATGCCAGCCGTGTCGTGCTCGTGCACAACCACCCCAGCGGAGAGTGCGACCCCAGCAAGGAGGACATCGACACCACGAACAAGATCACTCAGGCCTTGAAGTACGTCGGTGTCCGCGTCCTCGACCACATCATTGTGGGGCGCGCGCGGCAGGACTACTTCAGTTTTGCCCGGGCGGGGATGGTGTAGAAGTGACGAAGACGGTACAATGAATATGGCAATCGATGAAGGTATGTTAGTAGAGGGATGGCACAAATGAAGATGGAATACAAGAGTAGCATAGGCGTAGAAGCTCTGATTGCGCTGAATAAGAGTTTTAGAAGGCCAATTCATCCATTCAATCTCGAAGATGAAGGGAAGAAAACATTTGCAGAATGGGAATTTGAGCAGTCAAAGAGGTTGAATAATTATTACCTTCCTGAAATAGATTTGCTTAAAGAGATACAGGGCAAAACCATTCTAGATATCGGAGCTGGTAGTGGCGGGAAAACCACATTTTATGCGCTCAATGGAGCGAAAACATTGATAGGGATAGATATGGAAGAAAGGTTCATAATTCAAGCAAGAGATTTTGCGTCTTCCAAAAACGCAAAGAATACAGATTTCATAGTTGCTAATGCAGAAGAAATGCCTTTTCAGAATGCTTCTTTTGATATGTGTGTAATGAACGATGTTTTTGAACACCTTTCAAAGCCTGAAGTCGTCTTAAAAGAAGTAAATAGAGTATTGAAGCCACATGGTAAAGTATTTATCAATTCTCCACCCTATTTTCATCCATATGGGGCCCATCTCACTGATCTTATTGGGATTCCGTATGTTCATCTTCTTTTTCCTGAGCCCGTTTTAATCAATGCTTATAAGAAACTTGCTTTAGAAACAAAATCGGCTGAAAAGAGAATCAATCTCCGTTTTGGTATAGTGGATAATAGAGAACAAATCACCTATATCAATAAAATGACGATTGCTCGTTTTGAGGAAATTATACGCAATCAAGACCGGTTTAAGACAATTCTTTACAAACTTATCCCTCTTAAACGCGCGGTTGGATCCCTGATGAAAACACCTTTTCGAGAATTCTTTACAGAAATGCTTGTATATGTAGGGGAAAAGAATTAACTATAAAATGCTTGTCTATTCAAAATATCTTTGATAAAAGAAATCTTAGTATCGAGGATATTCGTGTATCAGCCCATCACCTCGAAGACGACGACGTAGTCCAGCAGGAGATATGGCAGACTCGTACGGGATGAGTGCGTATGCTTCAGGTGCCTCACAGGGCGACGTCATACAGGACGAACAGTGCCTCACCGAGAAGCAGCTGCAGAGGGAAGCCCAGCAGCCCACCGAGGATGTTGACTTTGGGGGCGACAGGGTTCATCAGTCGTGGGATCATAGTACACTTCCTTGAAGGGTGCGCGACAAGCAGTCTAGCCGGCCGAGTCTGGTGATCGCGTGCAACCAGATACTGTGACCACAGCGGCCGTCCGGCTCATGCGGTTCGGTGGTGGATAACATCCTGACACCATGGTCTGCAATGGTGAAGAAAGTTCAACGAAGGCTCCTGGCCGCCGGCGCTTTGCGGACCGAGCGTGGGGCGTACGGCTTGACACGGCTCCGACCGCCGAGGCGCACCATCTTAATCCGTTCTTAGGACACGCTGGTACAATGACAGGCATGAGAGGAAAAAAGAATGCATATTCTTGTCATTGAGGACCAGCAGGATTTTGCCCAGAACATCAGACGGTATCTGGAAACAGAGACCTACAGCGTCGACCTTGCCTTTGACGGCGAGACGGGGCTGCACCTTGGGCTGACTGAGGAGTATGCTCTCGTCGTTCTCGACCTCAACCTCCCACGCATGGACGGGCTGGAAGTCTGCCGGCAGTTGCGGCAAGCAGGGCGGAGCATGCCCATTCTCATGCTGACGGCCAGGATTGGACACAAGAATGCCGTGGCTGGTCTGGACAGTGGGGCCGACGACTACCTTACCAAGCCGTTCGACCTTGAGGAGCTGCTCGCGCGCATGCGCGCGCTGCTTCGCCGTGGCGGTGAGACCCGCAGCCCGGTCATAGATCTCGGAGACATCTCGGTCGACACCAACACGCACGAAGTCCGCAAGGACGGCAAGTTGGTGGCGCTTGCTCCACGGGAGTATGCCCTCCTGGAGTTTCTTGCCCTCAACAGGGGCATCGCCAAGACTCGTCTCGAGATCATTGAGCTTGTCTGGGGAGAATACGACGAGCTGATGTTTTCTCAGACCGTGGACGTCCACGTGGCCTATCTGAGACGCAAGCTTGGCAGGGAGAGCATCGTGACGGTGCCCGGCAAAGGGTACATGATAGGAGACTAGCCATGTGGCATTCACTCAAGGAACGGCGTCGCGATCTCGAGGAGAGACTCAGCGCGAGGTTCAGTGTCGAACAGCGGCTAGCGATGAAGTTCACCCGCCTCGTATGCGTTCTCATTCTGGCAAGCGGCCTCATTCTCATGACGTGTGATACAGTCATTTTCTACTACCGCATGATGCACGGGCTCAACGTACAGGTCGACCAGATTTTGTCAGACAACCAGGTTTCCGCGAATCCAGCGACGGCTGGACAAGGTCTCAACCCGTCTGTGCGTCCGTTCGTGCGAATCCTTGCGTCGGATGGGACCGTTCTCTATCAAGGCGAGATGTTTGCGGGTTCCGCGTCTGGGCACGCCGACCCCTTTGCTGCCCCCAAGATGGGCGGCGATTCCTCCTATTCAGTGGTGACCCGCGCTATCCACAGAGAAGGGAGCATCGTTGGATTCGTGCAATTCGCGGGACACGTACGACAGGGGCCGAACGAATTCGGGTGGAAAACCCTGGAACTGCTGGTCGTCACAATCCTGATGGGTGCCCTATCTTACGTTCTCGGCCTGCGTTTCTCCCGGAACACACTGCAACCAGTGCATGAGTCGCAGGCGCGTCTGGAGCAGTTTACACAAGATGCCAGCCACGAACTGCGGACTCCATTGGCCAGCATATCGTCCTCGCTGGACGTCGCGATGAAAACAGGCGAATACCAGGACGGGATCATGGCTGCCAAAGGACAGGTCAAGTATGCGTCGCTCCTCGTTGAGCGGTTGCTCGAGGTTGCCCAGCTGGACCGAGCGGAGGTCGACCTCGGACAAGTCGATTTGACCGCTCTTGTGACTGCAGTGGCCAGTCAGAACGTGGAAAGCTGCAAAGAACACGAATTGACGATGCAGGCGACAATTCACGAAAGGGTGACGGTCGAGGGAGACAGCCTGCTGTTACGCCAGCTTGTCAACAACCTCATCGAGAATGCTGTCAAGTTCAATGCGCCGGGTGGCACGGTGAGCATTGTGCTCAACGCAGCTGATCTGCACGTCGGGAATTCCCGCGGGTTCATTACTCGTGATGATCTGTCGCATGTTTTTGAACCGTTCTATCAGGTTGATGCGTCACGTACGCAGCGCGGATTTGGGCTCGGATTGGCGATTGTGAAGAAGATCACAGACCTTCATGGATGGCATGTAGTCGTCACCAGCAGCGCCGAAGCCGGCACGGACTTCATTGTCAGATTCACCTGATCGCGGAGGCCGGACGCGCTTCTTAATCTATCCTTAAATCTTGGTGGTTACAGTACATCACGAATCCAACGTGGTCACGCTGCGCAGTGAGCGCGTTGGTCAATAGATGCGGGCGCAGGCGCCCAGTGGAGGAAACATGAGCAAAAAGAGTCGGCGAATCATTGTCTCGGTCGTGTCACTGATTGTCGTTGCGGCAATTGTCGTGGTAGGACTGAAAGTGCTGGCTGCCAAGAAAACAGCCGCGGCATTCGCAGCGAGGAGGGCCGGAGTATCGTCCATGTATGTCGTGGCGCCACAGGACGTTGCTACCCTTACGACCGTCTCTGGAACCGTGGCTCCCTTACGTTACGCAACGCTGACGGCACAGGCTCAGGGGGCCATCACCGCAGTCTACAAGAAGGAAGGGGACTCGGTCAAGAAGGGAGAGATCATCGTTCGCATTGACTCGACGTCCCAGGACAACCAGCTGGCCCAGGCTGAGTCGAGGTATCGCGTCGCAGTCACAACCTTTAAGACCGCCCAGATGACAGATCTTGAACAAACGAAGGAACAGCTTGAGAGTGCAGTCAGTCAGGCACTTGCTCAGCAGCTGTCGGCGGAGGTCAATCTGCGAAACTTCACCGACAAGGACACGAGCGACCAGACGATTGCCGGTCTGCAGCAACAGATCAAGACGGCCCAATTCGGCCTGATCAACGCACAGAACAGCCTGAAGAGCCTTCAGCAGGACTCTGACACATCTGCTCAGCAACAGACGTTGTCGGATTTGTCCGTCACCCAGGCCCAGCTTAATCTGAGTAACGCCGAAGCGCGTCTTGTGGCCCTAACGACTCAGCAGGACCCGGCGGCAACCCAGAGCGAGATCGATGCGCAGCTCGCATCCATTGACGCGTCCAGGTTGTCCCTGCAGAATGCCAATGTGCAGAATCAGGAAACGGCGGCGACAATCGCGGCGACAATCGGGCAGAAGAAGATCCAGATCGACAACGCCACGCTTGCGGTCGAGCAAGCTCAAGACTCAGTGACTGCAGCCAACAACAATCTGGCAATGACACAAAAGACCATCGGTGCACGGGCAAATGATCTCGAGGTCCTCCAGTCCAATGTGGAGCAGGCGAAGTCGTCGGTTACACTCGCGCGCGCGAGTCTGGCTGCATTCGCTGACACGCAGAAGAAAAGTGATCTTCAACTCCAATCGGCCAAAGAACAGGAGAACCAGGCCCTGTTGACACTGCAAGCACAACAACTCACCTCCGACAACTATGTGGTGAAGGCTCCGTGGAATGGTGTCATCACGTCGCTCAACGTCCAGGTCGGCGATCAGGCGACCAGTGCGACCAGTGCGACCAGTGCGACCAGTGCGACCAGTGCGACCAGTGCGACCAGTGCGACGGTGATTTCCGACACAAGCGGATGGAATGTCCAGGCATATGTTGATGAACTCGACGTTCTGCACGTCAAAACTGGGCAGGATGCATCGGTGACAATGGATGCCTACCCCAACCAGACATTCAAGGCCAAGGTCACGTATGTTGGGCATACGTTGGTGACGACTTCGAATAGTGTCAGCGCATATGCCATCAAGATCCAGTTCACCAATCCCCCCACTACGCCGGTTGCCGGCATGACTGCCGATGCGTCGATTACGACGTCGTCTGCAAAAGGAGTTCTTGCTGTCCCGGTCGAATCGATCCTGTCAGAAAACGGTAAGAACTATGTGACAGTAATAACGACGAGTGCTGACAAAAAGACAACGATCACGAAGACAGAGGTGAAGACAGGCATTGAGGGCGACGAGTATGTTCAGATTACCTCGGGCCTCAAAGCGGGAGACCGTATCCTGCGCACGGCGAGTACCACTGGTACGTCGTCCTCTGCACCTTCTTCGCCATCGTCAACAGACACGAGAGGCGGCTTCGGTGGCTTCCCAGGCGGTATGTAATCTATGAACCTGATCGAGTTCAGCGACATCCGCAAGACCTACACGATCGGTAGCGTTACGATCGATGCTCTTGCCGGCGTATCTTTTGACATCGGCGAACATGAATTTGTTGCTATCATGGGGCCATCCGGTTCGGGAAAATCGACACTGATGCATATACTCGGATGTCTGGACACCCCGACCTCGGGTGCGTATCGTCTCGAGGACCATGATGTTTCCGAGCTCCGATCGAATGATCTTGCCCGTATTCGCAATCGGGACATAGGATTCGTGTTTCAGGCATACAACTTGCTGCCGCAACTGACTGCTCTGGAGAATGTTCTTCTTCCATGCACCTATTCCACACATGTGATCAGCGGAAGAGACGAACGAGCTCGTGCCCATGAATTGCTGGAGCGTATTGGACTCAAGGATCGCATGAACAATCGTCCTGTTGAAATGTCGGGTGGAGAACAGCAACGTGTCGCTATTGCTCGGGCCCTGATGATGGATCCACCAGTTATTCTTGCCGACGAGCCGACCGGCAACCTCAACTCCAAGGGCGCCCGTGAAATCATAGACATCATGAAGGAGTTGCACGCAGACGGGAAGACGATTGTCTACGTCACTCACGACGATACCATCGGGGCAGAGGCGGAACGCGTGATTCGTATCCAGGACGGCTGCGTTGTGGCCGATGAGAGGAATTAGAATGGACCTCAGGGACAGTTTTCGGAATGCAACGCGCGCAATCTTCGCGGCGAAAATGCGTTCGTTTCTTACCATGCTGGGGATCATCATCGGTATTGCTGCCGTTGTCATGCTCATGGCAGTCGGCAGCGGAACAAAGCAGAGCATCCTCAGCAGAATGCAGAGTTCTGGCTCCGGCAATCTGTATCTGACAGCTGGTGCCAGGTCGAATGTCCTCATGGGTGGTGGTGGCCCCGGTGGCCCCGGAGAAAGGTCGGGAGCATCATCCGGCGCCAAAATCACGGCGGAAGACCTGACGTATATCGAGGCAAGAATAACCTACCCGATTGTTGTATCGCCGACGAACCAGACCAATATTACGATCAAGAACGGGGACACCACCATGTCGGGCACCGGGATCTTCGCGACACCGACGTACTTTGAAGTCGAGAATGTAACGATTGCCGATGGCCGTATGATCTCTACGAGTGATATCGACAATCGGACGCGTAATGTTGTCATCGGTGCCACCGTCCAGACAACCCTGTTCCCTAATGAATCTGCAGTGGGACAGCCGATCCGGATAAACGGCGCGAGTTACAAGGTTGTCGGCGTCGCTGTGGCAAAAGGTGAGACAGTGGGAAGCTCTGTTGATACTGCAATCGTCCTGCCGTTCTCAGTCGGAGAGAAGTCGTTCGGTGTCGTCCACAAGGTTATTCAACGAACGACGATCAAGTGCGTCGATCCTACTCAGAGTTCAGCAGTCACAACTGAGATTACCGATATCCTGACCCGCAAACACAAGAAAGTGGACTTTTCCATCCAGGATGTCGCAGCCATGACAGAACTGGTGACGTCGGCCATGACGATACTGACAACGTTACTCGCGGCTATCGGAGGTCTCTCTCTCCTGGTCGGCGGTATCGGTATCATGAATATCATGCTCGTTTCCGTAACGGAACGAACCCGTGAGATCGGCATCCGTAAGGCACTTGGAGCCCGTGAACGCGATATTCTCGTCCAGTTCCTTATTGAATCCTCCCTGTTGAGCATTGCAGGAGGCGTCTTGGGGATTGTGGTCAGCGTTCTTGGCTCGGATTTTATCGTTTCCCGATTTACGACGACAGTGGTAACTGGTTACTCAATCCTTCTTGCTGTCGGTTTCTCCATTGCTGTCGGAGTCTTCTTCGGAGTCTACCCAGCTCGCACAGCAGCCCGGATGAAACCCGTCGACGCATTGCGGTATGAATAGGAGGTCGTCCGGAACAGGAAAAGCTACGTCTGGCAGTGCGGGCAGATGAACGAGGCCGTGCTGCCGGTCCGGATCTTCTGGACGAGTGTGCCACACGCGGGGCAGGGCTTGGCTTCGCGGTACCCGACCAGGAAGTCTGTGAACCGTCCAGGCTGACCGTACAGGTCCTTCTCGAAGGCCAGGCCGCCCAACTCCAGTGCATGCCCAAGCTGTGAGCGGATCGCGGCATAGAGTGCGCGACGCTCGGACGCAGTGACGTCGGCGGTCTTGCGCAGGGGATGCAGTCCGGCGGCGAACAGGATGTCCTGGATGTAGACGTTGCCGATGCCCGCAATATTCTTCTGGCCCATGAGAACCGTCTTGATTGCGCTCCGTTTCCTCTGTTCCAGCATCTTTTCGAACGCATTTAGTGTGAACTCAGCGTCGTCCACCGGGTCGAGACCCAGCGAGCCTGTCATGGCATGGGAGGCCAGGTCGGCGGTCTTGACCGCATGGACGTAGCCGAACCACCAGAAGTGCTGGCTGAGGGCACTGCCGTCTTCGAACAGGACGGCCGACTGGCGGTTCCCCGGCAAGGGCTCACTCTTGCGGTGGAAGAGGACTTCTCCACCCATGCCGAGGTTGAGCAGGAGCGTCGCCCCCGGCTCGAGATCGATAAAGATCCATTTCCCTCTCGACGTCACACGGTTCACCTGCGTATGGAAAAGCATTCCCCCGAATTCCTCGGGCGGTACGTTCAAACATCTGGGCTGGACGACGTCGACCTCGACCACACGCCTGCTGCGGAGTTCCCGATCCATTTGTCGTGCCAGGCTGGCCACTTCGGGTAGTTCGGGCATGGTGTCCTCCTCGTGCCTGGGACCGGCTATAGCGAGCGCACGACCTGGGCCAGGGTTCTGACTCCTTCGTCGATCTCCTGGGTGGTCAGCGCGCAGAACGGCAGCCGGACGAAGGTGTCTCCTCTCCCGTCAGCGAAGAAGTCACGTCCGTTTGTGAGCTGGATACCTTTCGCCAGGCCCATGGCGATGAGGGCTTCGGCCTTGACACTCTTGCTGAGCGTGACGCCCACGAAGAAACCACCCTCAGGTCTGGCCCATGTTCCCAGGTCGGCCATTTCCGTGTCGAGCGCGGCAAGAAGTTTGGACAGGCGCGGGCCGTAGAGGTTGTGTAACTTCTCGATCTGAGCGGGCAGCAGGCCCCTGTCGATGAATTCGAAGACCGTAGCCTGTGGCAGAAGGGCTGGTGTGATGTACGTATCCTGTGCGGTCTTGCCAAGGCGGTCCATGTATTGTTGGGGGCCGAACGCGACGCCGACGCGCAGGCCGGGCGACAGCAGCTTGCTGAAGCTGCTCAACTGAATGGTGCGATGCGGGATCATGGACTGGATCGTGGGAACGTCATCACCGGCATATCGCAGGCGGCGATAGGGGACATCCTCCAGGACGAGCAGTTCGTACTGCTCTGCCAGAGCGGCGAAGGCCCGGCGCTTGGTCTCTGACATCGTTGTACCCGAAGGGTTCTGGAAATCGCTGATAACATATGTCATCAGCGGATGGTGTTCGCGGATGAGTTCCTCACAGGCGGTGAGGTCCATGCCGTCTTCCTGCAGGGGAACGCCGATGACCGTGGCGCCCGCCCGGCGCAGGACCTTGATGACACGGTCATACGAGGGCTGCTCGACCAGGACGGTCGTGCCCGGCGTGATGAGGGAACGGGCCACAAAATCGACGATCTGCAGGGCTCCCTGGCTCAGCAGAACCTGGTCTGGCTGGAGTCCGTGCCCGGCTGCGATAAACTCACGCAGTGGGCCGAATCCCCGGAAGGAGCCATATTGCAAAATCTGTGAGCTGTACTTGGTGAGAGCCGACGCGGCGCACTCCCCCAGGGCCTCCACCGGAAACGCTTCTGTTGCGGGAACACCTCTCGTGAATGCAATCATGTTACGTGCCTCCTGGATGTGTCTGATACGTTCATGATGCTTCCTACAGGACCATGAAGACTGCCGAGATGAGCAGTACTGCGTAGATGAGCTGGGTGAAGCGTTCGCCGCTGATGCGGTGATGCAAAATGTTTCCCAACAGGGCGCCGAGCGCAAGGAACGGCAGAGACGTCAGGACAAGCTTCCCTGGCACACCGGCCAGCTTGTGGCGCACGACAATATCTGCGATGATGAACACGTTGAGTGTCGTCCAGATGGCGACCAGCGTAGCGCGGAACGAAGCTTTGTCCTTCAGCTTCTGAGTCGCGTAGATGATGACAGGCGGACCACCCGAGGTGAATGCCCCCTGCATGGCGCCTCCGATGAACAGCAGGATGTTGAGAAGCC
>Ga0209840_1000111_pt1 | contig 17787 bp, 21 predicted proteins | sample PersoiDNA2013190_FD_185802 | JGI IMG/M metagenome (GOLD analysis project Ga0209840, IMG submission 185802) | Permafrost soil microbial communities from the Arctic, to analyse light accelerated degradation of dissolved organic matter (DOM) -... | ecosystem: Environmental > Terrestrial > Soil >... | reverse complement strand
GACGAGAAGAGCCCGGCGCGCTCACCCCGCCACCGCCATACTCCACCCATCCCCTGCCCAGAGCAAGGTCGGTCACGCCTGCCCTCTTGACAGGGGCTCTTCCATATCAGCAGGCTGCTGAAATAGTCGCCGGTCCCGCAGTCCGGCGAGTGTGTTTTGGCTCGCCTTCTCTGCCCTTCTCTGCCCTACCCTGATACAAGAACCCCTGCAAATCACGTATAGAGAGGAGATGATGCGGGGGGACGAGCAGCAGCAAGAGGGGTTCATCGTGCTGACCTCGGCCGAGGAGTTCGTGCCGGCTGATCATCCCCTGCGCAGCATCCGCCGCCTGGTCGATGCGGCCCTTGAGCGCATGAGCCCCGCCCTCGAGGCGCTCTTGCGCCGAGCGCGGCCGTCCCTCGATCGCCCCCGAGGTGTTGCTGCGCGCCGAGCTCATCCAGATCCTCTACGCGATCCCCTCCGAGCGCCGCCTCTGCGAGCACCTTGAGTACAACCTGCTGCTGCGCTCCCTTCGTGGGCCTGCCTCTCTCGCAGCCGCTCTTTCACCCGACGAGCTTCACCAAGAACCGCCAGCGCCTGCTCACGACGGCCGTCGCCGAGGCCTTCTTCGCGGAGATCCGCGAGCAGGCCGAGGCGCATGAGCTGCTCAGTCGCGAGCACTTCAGCGTCGACGGCACCTTGATCGAGGCCGCCGCCGCGCTCAAGAGCCTGCGGCCGCTCGAGGAGGGCGAGGGCAAGGAGCCGCCGCCCGCCGCTGGCGGCGGACGCAACCCCGACGTCGACTTCCACGGCGAGCGCCGCGGTAACCTGAGCCAGCGCTCGACCACCGACCCTGAGGCCAGACTGGCGCGCAAGGGGCGCGGCACCACTCACGAGAAAGGAATGCCGTCAGGAGCTTCCAGGGCCGCGACATCCTGTCCTTGAAGGACTTGGAACGAAACGAATTCTTCCGCATCTTTGAGGTCTGCGACGAGCTGACGCCGATTGCTCGCGAGCGAAACCCACCGAAACGGTGTCAGGCGGTGGTCAGCGGTCATCGATCGTGCTGCTGCACAGTCCAAGGTTCAGCGCGGCTGAGATGCTCCCCTATGCTCAGCCGTGCTGGGCCGTGGTGAGGCGTCTCGTCGGCATCGTGTCGGCAGAGCGTCACTGACGCTTCGAGCGGGTGGGCCAGGGTCACTTGCTTGCCTCCGCGCACCGCCTCGAGGAAAACTTGTTGAGGGGCCTCCCTAACTCTCCAAAGTCTTTGAGACGACAGATTCATGCGCCGTGTTCGCGGCCCGCGACGGTCTGAACCCTGCCCGCATACCGGCGATCAAGTCCTTGCTGCTTACGACGGAACCACGCTGGAGATATTCAATGGCCGCAAGCGCAGCTCGGCCTGCTTCTGGCGATGTGCCCGTTGTACCATCCTGAGCAACGAACACGTGATAGTCGTACTGGTGCGCGTCCACGGCAGTGCAGTGGACACACACATCAGCGACGAAACCACAGATCAGCAGCGCGTCCACCCCGAGCCCCCGCAGAAGGAGATCGAGATCTGTGGCGAAGAAACCGCTGTAGCGACGCTTTGGGACAATGAAATCGCCGTCTCGTGGCTGCGTCTCTGGACGGAAGCCGGCTCCACGGGTTCCTTCGATGCAGTGAACTCCCTCGTCTCCGTCGAGCTCGCGCCCGAAATCAACGTGCTGCTTTCGGTGAACCTCTTGGGTGAAGATCACCGGCATGTCTACGTCGTGTGCGGCCTGGATGAGCCCGGTCACCGTCGCCAGAGCCTCGCTCGGGTCATCGGTGGCGATCGCTCCAGCGGTTTCGCCCGTCGTCACGAACTCACACTGGGAATCGATCACGAGCAATGCCGGGCACAGTTCCGTTAGTTTTGGTATTGCCATCCTGTTCTACTCCTAGGACGAAGGAGCCGGTGGCATGGTCGGAAACCCGTACCGACTCCAGTTTGAAACGACATGTGAGCGGATGTCTTCGGGCCATCCCTCCTCGAATGTGACGCGCTCAAGATTGCCGAACGGTTTGGTCCGGTCAGCAGCCAGACAGTTGTGGATCACCTTCGTTGCGCGAGAACGGGCCTTCTCGTCCGCAGTCAGGAAGATCGGCAGGTTCAGCATGGGCTGATCCTCCAGGGCCAAGGTATCGTGTACGGGATGACCACGCGACGCGTAGGCCCACACCACTTGCGCGATGTCCGTAATGTCGATGTCGTCTTCCACAACAATCACTCGCGGCACAGCGACACCGGCCTTTGACGAGAACACCATTTCACCGACAGCCGCGGCAAGGTCACGTCTGCTCGACCATCCCAGAGAAGGCCAGTCTCGACGGACGCTGACAACAAGCCATTGGCAGGCGGCCTCAAAAGGCATCCAGCAGGAGACGACGGGGAGGTGAGCTTCGCGCAGGTGATGCAGAAGGACGCTGGCTTGTGCGACTCCCCACACCGTATGGTTCTCCTCAGCAGGTGGCCCCGCCGCGACCACCGGAAGAATCGGCTGGTCTCGATGGGTTATGGCCGTGACATGCCAGACCGGTTGCGGGGATGTCGCTCCCGCAGCAACGTAGCCGGTGTATTCGCCCATCGGACCCTCGGGAACCGACTGCGCCTCATCGATGAATCCCTCTATCACGATCTCCGAGTCTGCCGGGACCTCGAGATCGACGGTCTCGCAGTGAACGACATCGAGTGGCACCCCACGATACCCGCCGACGACCTCCGCTTCCGAGACTCCGCTTGGCAGTGGCATGCCGGCGAGGAACAGTATGAGCGGATCAACACCGAGTGCTGTGGCAAACGGGGTCGGCTTTCCAAGGCTCCTCCATTGGGCATGGATCATCCCGAGGTGTTGGGAGGACGCCACCCCGCCGGCCATCCGTCGAGCGTCAACAAGCATCTGACGGGCGACCGACCAGTTCGTCCAAGCGCCATCCGGGGAGCGAACGACGATCACGCCAAACGTGTTCACGTAACGTCCCCCGTCAGCTTCGTGGATCCAGGGAATCGGCAAGTCACCAAGATTGACCGCATCCCCAGTGATCACGCTCTCTCGGCAGGCCGCAGACGTCACACGGCGAGGTGCTAACGGTTGACTCTCGGGGGCTGAGGCGAGCGCGTCGATGATCTCCGCCCCGGACGCGGTCGGGCGCAGGCCAAGAGAGAGGGCAATGCGGCATAGCTCGTATCCGCGGCGGGCGCTCAAGCCCACCGGCGCGCCGAGCACCCTATCCCCCGGCCGACTTCCGCCGATGGAATGAAACAGCGGCGCGGGCGCACGAAGGTCGTAGCTACGGCGGATGATAGCCCCGATTTCAAGGCTGGGATCGACCCTGCGCGTGACGTCGACCAGTTCTCCCAGGTCACGCAGCGCATCGACGAACTCGCGAAACGTCAGCGATCTATGTGGCACATGTTCCGCGAAGCCAGTCTCCGAGTCGCACTTCTCAGTTGAGCCTGTCACGAGTCTCCCCCCCACGCCGCCGGTAGTGCAGGGGTTCGGCCGGCGCTTAGCCGGTCGAACCCCTGTCGGTCGATGGCAACAAAGCCAGCGGCAAGAACAGCTTTGAAGAGTATGGGCAAGTAGGCCCCCCTTTGCCGAAAGCAGCACGGCTAAGCACCATCTGATCGACGCCTGTCTTGTGACCCCTTAGCGTGAAGAGGCCGAAGAGGCCGCAGCCGATGATGTTGCCGACGGCCAGAATGATCTCCGTTGTCCACAGACCGAGCCCAAGGATGATTCCAAGAGCTCCGAGAATCCAGTTGATGGGCGCGATGTTCGCACCCGACCAGATCCAGTATTGCTGCCATGCTGTCGCGTTGCGCCATGCGGCGGGAACGGGCTCTACACCCAGTAGTTCGAACCCGATCTCGCTCTTCAGTGCAAGCTGAGTTTCATTCTCAGCCACCGTTCGGCTCCTTCCTCAAGTCGGGACTGTGTGCCTGAATCGAAGAACAGACGAGCGACTCACCTCGCATCCCAGCTTCCGCCGGAAGGCAGATTGCTCAATGGTCTCCCCCTCGCCTCCGTACACCGTGCTGGCAAACGCGCAGCCCTCACTGGAAGCAGGCCCGCCAATCGAGGGCAATGACTCCGTCTTCGCCAAGCCCGAGGAGCCCTCATCCGGAGGCGCCGGAGAAGTCGGCGTCTAAGTGATTCTCGATGATCTGATTGCGGTCGAAGCCCTCTAGCCGCAAGTAGTACTCGGCGCAGCTGATGAGGGCCTCTTGCGGCAGGGTGCCGATGATCTGCGTGCCCACCACAGGGACCCCGTAGCGGGCCGCCTCCGACTCGATAAGGTTGAAGGCCCGATAGATGGGTGTTCTCACCGTGTCGAACATGTTCATCGAGACGGCGACAACGCCGCGTTCGGTCAGGGGCAGGCCGACGGATCGGATGGACGTGAAGCCCCCGCTTGGGCCGCGAACCATCTGGGCAATGCTCTTTGCGATACTCACGTCGGTCGTGCCGAGCATCACGTTTACTGCCACGAGACCTGCGGTGTCGGCGCTGACGATCGTTGCACCGGCGGTGGGATGAAGCTCGGCCGGGCCGATGTCCGGCGCGCGGTCGGGCTGCTTCACCGCAAGCTTCAATCCCTCGTACTGGCCAGCTCTTATGAAGTCGAGGCTCTTGCGCTCCTCACAGCGCGCGTTTCTCCCGCTGAAGTAGACGGGCACACCGTAGCGCTCGAACACCTCCTGGCCGATCTCCTCGGCGAGTTTGACGCACTCATCGAGCGTGCTGCCCACGAGTGGGAAGAGCGGGATCGTGTCCTGAGCCCCGATGCGCGGGTGGTCGCCGCTCTGTAGCTCCATGTCGATGAGCTCGTAGCTCCTGCCGGCCATGTCGAGCAGGGCTTCTTTCAGCGGTCCCGGCTTGCCGATGACCTCGATGACGGTGCGGTTGAAGTCCGGATCTGGGAAGTAGCCGATGAGCCTCACGCCTTCCCGCTCGCGGACCTCACCGACGACTGCCTCGATCACCTCGCGTCGCCTGCCCTCGCTGAAGTTCGGAACTGAGTGGATGTAGCCGCTCATCGGGTCACCTCTCGATGAAGGCCATGGCTCGCACCGGCGAACCGCTGCCATCGCGAATCTTCAGTGGCAAGCCCAGATAGAGGAATCGGCGCCCGGCGACCTTGTCGAGGTTGCAGAGGTTCTCGGTGTTGGTGATCCCGTACTTGCCGCACACGTGGTGACCCGAGAACTCAAGATCGTCCGGTGTCAGATCGATCGCCTGCTGATCGACACCGATATTGACGACGCCCCTCTGCGCCAACCACTCGGCGGATACGCGTGATACGCCGGTGTACGGTCCGTACCAGGCCTTGGTGCCGTAGGTGCGATCGTAGTGGCCCGTGTAGAAGAGCACGATGTCGCCCTTGCGGACATCGAGACCAGCCTTCGCCAAGGCTTCTTCGATGTCCGCCGGCTCGATGTAGTCGGGATAGCGAATGGAGCTGACGTCGAGGCAGATGGCATCGCCCCAGAAGAATTCCAGCGGCATCTTCTCGATCGTCGCCCCGCCGGGCAGGTACTCCCAGACGGCGTCGGAGTGCGTCGGCCCGTGCTCGCTCATCAGGATGTTGCGCGCCGCGAAGCCCAGGGTGGGCGACCCCGTGTCCTTCTGATTCTGCTCGTGGGTCTGATTGACCATGATGAAGGTCTTCTGGTGCATGCCGAAGACGGGCATGCCCTCGTAGATCTCCTGAGAGAGATCGATGACTTCAAACCGGTCGTGCCAAGCGGTTGTCACTCTGGCCTCCTTACGGTACATGCAGCTCGAATGCGTTGTGACCTCTGAGCGGCGCGGGCGACACCGACCTCACGAGTCTCGAGGAAACTGGCAAGAGTTCCAGCACGCGTCTCAGCAGGTAGGGACTTTTCAGCAGCGGTGTGGCCACAGCCGGACTACTCTTTGATTGTCGGAAGGATGCAGTAGTTGACGGCATCGACGATACCCTTGTCGGTGATCTTCCATTGGGGGCTTGTGGACAGCGACAGGAAGGCGAGATGCATGAACGGTGCGTGGGCACGGCAACCCAGGTCGTCTTTCGCGAGTTCGTGGAGGCGGATCATCCGCTGGGTGAGCTCCTCGGCGCTGAGCTCGTCGGTGATGAGGCCCCCCACGCGCAGAGGCAGTTCGCCGATCACGGTCCCCTCGCTGACCAGCACGACGCCGCCCTGCAGTTCGACGACGCGATTGACAGCCGCCGCCATGTCCTCGTAGCCCGTGCCCATGACCATGATGTTGTGCGTGTCGTGGGAGACGGTCTCGGCGATGGCGCCGTGCTGCATACCGAAGCCGCGGACGAACGTGGCGCCGATATCAAGTTGCCCGTGGCGGCCGACGACGGCGATGGGTAGCAGGTCGCTCTCAGGCTCTGGCACGACATAGCCGCCGGCCGCCTGCATGTTAGCCTCGACGGCGTCACTGAGGTTCTGGTCCAGGATGAGCCCGATGCAACGCACCGTCACGGGTCCTGAGGCTTCGCATCGCACCCTGAGATCGTCCGGCTCGACGGGCGCGCGCTTCACCGAGTGCTTCACGGCGTCGGGGTAGGTGTAGCGCGGGAGGTCGATGAGCAGCTTGCCGTCTTTGGCCACCAGCTTGCCGGCGAGGAAGACCATGCTGACGTCCATGTCTTTGAGCTCGCCATCGATGACGGCGATGTCGGCGAGCTTGCCGGGGGCCAGCACGCCGATGTCCGTGAATCCCTGCCACGTCGCGGCGTTGATGGTCGCCATCTGGATGGCCTCGATGGGGTCGATGCCCTGCTTGATCGTGCGCCGGATGATGTCGTTCATGTGCCCGGTCTTGGCGATGTCCTCGGCCAGCATGTCGTCGGTGGCAAGGATGGCGCGCCGTGAGTCCAGGCTCTCTTCGGTGATCGCGCGGATGCACTCGGGCATGTTGCGCTGCGTCGAGCCCTCGCGCATGAGCATGTACACACCCTGGCGGAGCTTCTCCACGGCCTCGGCTTTGGTCGTGGTCTCGTGGCAGGAGATGTCGGTGCCGCCCGCGATGATGTGGGCCGCGAGGTCCCTGCCGAACAGCCCCGCGGCGTTGCCATCGACCTTCATACCGACACTGCGCGCGTAGACGGTCGACACCACCGTGTCGCGGAACACGCCGGGGTTGTGTTCGTAGACGAACCTGGCCGCTGTCACGCCTTGCGTCTCGCCGATGCCGGAGACAGACGGGTACGCGAGCATCTCCGGCACGTCCTTGGACGTGATCGCGTAGCCTGCGGTCTCCAAGCCGGGCGAATCCGGGGTCAGAGCAGGCACACGCGAATGCACGTGGTGCGGCATGAGCGCCGCCTCGTCGCACATCGCTTTGATGCCCATGGGCCCCAGCACGTTGCCGATCTCATGTGGGTCGGATACCAGGCAGGTAGTGCCGGTCGGGATGGAGAGGCGCGAGAACTCCGTGACGGTGAGCATCGCGCTCTCGAAATGCATGTGCGAGTCGATGAAGCCGGGAGTGAGGTACTTGCCCCTCACGTCGACCATCTCAGTCTCTGGTCCGATCAGGGACGAACAGTCGCCGACCAGCAGGATGTGCCCACCCTCGATCGCGATGTCCGCCTCGTAGACCTCGCGCGTGATGACGTTGACGACGTTCCCGCCTCGGAGCACCTTCTCGGCGTGCATCCCGGGATCCATCAGCACGTCGATGAAGTGCTGGCGCTCAGAGACGAGCTTGAGGTTGTCGACACCCGTGTCCCTTGTGCCACTCATGTGACCTCCCTACGGATACGCGCGTCTACAGGATGTACGGGATCAGGAGGTTCTCACTGCCGTAGACCACGAACGTCTCGCAGTCCTCGACGTCGGCGATCGTGCTGACCTCGTCGCGGTAGAAATCGAGCATCCCGAACTCAGTGTTGAACAAGACGATGAGCATGAGGTGGAAGCGCCCGGTAACGACGCCGGCCGAGATGACCCCGCGTAGCTTGCTGAACTCGCGTGCCTTGCCCATGAAGTCCATGGTGCCATCGGGCTTTCAGCCCGCCGTGGCGTACGCCACACGGCCCTCTGCCCTGGATGCCGCCGACCGGCACGCAAGCTCTATGCCCCGCCCGGCGATGATCTCTTCCCCCGGCTCACTGGTCCGTCGATGCAGGCCAACCCTTCGATTACTGCTTGTCCCGCTGCAGCTCGAAGGTGAGGCAGTGTGGGCCGCCGCCCATCTTTGTGAACTCACGCAGCGGCGGCGCGATGATCTCGAACCCTTCCGCCCGCAGCATGTCGTTGACGATCGGGTTCTCCTCGAACGAGAGGACCTTGCCGTCGCCCAGGGCCAGTACGTTGCATCCCGTCTTGAGGACCTCGTCGAGCGGGACCGCCAGGAGCCTCCAGCCCTTGGCCTTGAGGAACTTCACATAGCCGTCCGGAACGCCGTCGGGGCTGTAGAGGCAGAGCTTCTCGGCCACGACAGAGAAGATCATGTCCAGGTGGTTCCACTTGGCCAGGAACTCGACCGGTACGACCTCCACGCCGTGCGCCTTCATGATCTGGGTCGCGTTCTCGATGCCGGCCAGCGTCGAGCGGTTGCCCGAGCCGATCACGAGCGTCGTCTCGTCCAGCATCCAGCTGTCGCCGCCCTCCACGGCGCCCTTAGCCACGCGGCCGACGATGCTCACGCCAAGCCTGTCGAAGGCTTCGAGGGCAAACTCCTCGTCACCCCACCGCTGCTCGTACTTGTACTTGCCGATCAGCGGGCCGTGTGGCGTGTTGACACCGAAGTCGCGCGTGTAGACCTGCCAGGAGTGGTCGGGGTGGGGCCGCTCCCACTCCAGCTCCACGCCAGCCTCCTGCAGAGCGGCTGCCAGGCCGGCGTGCATGCGCTTCGCCAGCTCGAGGTCGACCTTGTCGCCGGCGTCCATACTCGTGCTTGCGATCTCGCTTATCGGCAGCTCGCGGTAGTAGTCCGGGGCGCACAGAAGGAGCTTGCGAACGCGGCCGTGAGAGTTGTACTGGAGCCATGTGGCGGCTGCCGTCTGTCCAGTTGTCGTGTGTTGATTCATCTGCCTTGCCTCCCTTGGGCAATCCGCGTGCAGTTGCCCCTCTGCTGTCGTTTGCTTACTCGGTCCGTTCTTCGCTGATCGCATCGGCCGGCGTCGCCAGCAGCGCCGCGGACAGCTCGTCGGCGCGCGCAAAGCGGACGTCGCCGCAGGCTTCGGCGAAGTCGATGAAGCTCTCGATGGCCCGCAGGCGCGACGGCCGGCCGCTGCAGAACGGATGGCAGGTGAGGACGGCGAGCGAGCCGGTGTCGCGCATCGCGTCCAGCTCCTCGGTCCAGAGCTGCGCAACGATGCTCGGCCGGTTGATCGTGTGGCCGAAGTCCGGGTCGGGCACGTAGATGTACTGCTCCCAGTCGTCCAGGCACCAGTGGATCGGCAGCTCGGCGATGCGGCCGGTCGGCGTGTCCAGCAGGTACGGACGGTCGTCGTCGAACAGCGAGGAGTCGTAGCGGATGCCGTAGCCGGCGAGCGCCTCCATGGTGCTCTTCGCCGTGGACCACATCGGCGCCCGGTAACCTGCCGGCGTGACGCCGAACTTGCCCAGCGCCGCCAGGCCGCGCTCGATCTCCTCGCGCTGCTCCTGCGGCGTGAGGTAGACGGGCGACTTGTGCGTGTAGCCGTGCAGGGCCACCTCGTGCCCGGCCTCGAGCACCAGCTCCAGCGCCCTGGGCCAGCGCTCGGCAGTCAGGCCCGGGAAGAAGAAGGTGGCCCGCATCCCTCGCCGCGCGAGCATCTTCAGGATGCGGGGCACGCCCACCTTCGGCCCATAGGCCTGGTGGGACATGGTCGAGAGGTGCGCTGCGTAGCGCTCGTCCTCAGCCAGCAGCGGCGTCTCCGCATCGACGTCGAAGGTCAGCATGGCGACGGCGGCGCTCGAGCCGCGCCACACACCGGGCGGCACGAAGAGCTGGGTGGCGTTCACATCGAGCATCGGATCTCGCCCCCGTTCGGGTGCAGCGTCTGGCCGGCGTAGGCGGGCGCCGCCGGCCCGGCGAGGAAGGCGATCGTGGCCGCCACCTCTTCGGCCGTGCCGATGCGGCCGGCCGGGATGCCCTTGGCGTAGATCTTGTGCATCTCCTTGAGCGGCAGCCCGGCGTCCTTGGCATCGACCTCGAGCTGCGGCGTGTCGATCACCCCGGGGGCCACGGCAGTCACGTAAATGCCTTCCGGGGCAAGGACCGCGCAAGGTGAGTGATGACGACGATCCGTCGCCGGCCGGTAGCAACGCCAAGATCGACTTCCACGGGCGGCGACGCACCAATGAGACCCACCGCTCGACCACCGACCCCGACGCTCGCCTGATGCGCGAGACCGCTGGCAAGGAGGCCAAGCTCTGCTACGCCTGCCACGCCCTGGTCGAGAACCGCAACGGCTTGATCGTCGAGTGCGAGCTCACGATGGCCAGCGGTAGCACCGAGCGCGAGGCCGGCCTGCGGCTGCTGGCCCGGCAGCGCCGCCGCCGCAGACGCCTGAGCGTGGGCGCCGATAAGAGCTATGACACCCGCGACTTCGTGGCCGGCGCGCGCGCCCTTGGCATCACCCCGAGTTCCAAAGGGGTCACTGGGCGGCCGCTTGCGAAACCGAACACCGGCGGATACCCGTTCTCTTAGCTCTTCGGCCACCTCTGTCCCTCCATCAGCCTTCCCGCCAGTGCTTGTTCAGCCTGCTAGGTAGCGCTCCCACCGGCAATGGCCCAGTCCGGACCGACATGGAGATGTCCCCAAGCGCAAGGTGCGCATCCTTGGCAGTACGGCCGAGATCACAACGAGGTGACCGCTTGCATTGACGTGACTTGCCGCCACCACTCAAGGCTCTCGGGCCGCGAATTGCTTCATGGTCACTCGGGGATGCATCGTATTCGTGCCGCCCACACAACAACGGGCTTGTGGGTTAGGTCGGGACCGGTAGAGGCTGGACACTTGGCCCGGCCCGCGATCAGCCGGTAAGGGTCGCACGACATGGCGCACCGACGCTCACGTGTTCCGCGCGAACGTGACCACCTCGCCGAGCAGCGTCGTCTGCGCAGGCGTCGTCTCGGCGACGACACGGCCGCGACGGATCACCCAGCGGCGCGACGCGTGCAACCGCATCACCTCGAGTGCGCTTGGCGCCTCGTAGACAACGAGGTCGGCCGGCTTGCCCTCCTCGAGCCCGTACTCGTCCTCGACGCCGAGAGTCCGCGCCCCCCGCTCGGTCGCGCAGCGCAGCAGCTCCGGAATCTCCTCAAGCCCGCTCATGTATGTGAAATGGAGTGCCAGCGAGGCGGCCTCAACCATGTCAGCGCGCCCCATCAGGTACCAGGGATCCATGATGACGTCGTTACCGAGAGAAACGTTGACACCAGCCGCGAGAAGCTCCTTCAGCTGCGCGAACCCGCGGCGCCTTGGATAGACGTCGAGTCTTCCCTGGATGAGCGAGTTTGCGAACGGGTTGACAACGATATTGATCCCGGCGCGGCGCAGGAAGCCGTGCAGCTTCGAGGAGTAGTATGGCTCGTAGGAGCCCATCGCCGTGCAATGGCTCGCGGTGACGCGCCCGCCAAGTCCGAACTTCACCGTGTCGTCGGCCATCACTTCAAGGAAGCGGGAGTTGGGGTCATCGGTTTCGTCGCAGTGGACGTCCACCCGGCGCTTGTAGCGCTGCGCGAGCTCAAAGATCCGATGGACTTCGCGAAGCCCGAGCTCCGCGGTCGGCTCGTAGTGAGGGATCCCGCCGACACAGTCGACGCCGAGCTGCAGCGCCTTCTCAAGCTGCTCTTCGTCGCCTTCGCGCGCGTAGATGCCGTCTTGAGGGAACGCGGTCACTTGAACGGTGCAGAGGTCGGCGACCTCGTCGCGCAGCCGCAACAGCCCGCGCACCATCGCCTCGTTCTCGCCGGAGACGTCCGCGTGGGCGCGGATAAAGAGCGTGCCCTGCGCAACCGACCAGCGCACGACCTCGTATGCCCGCTCGAACACATCCTGCTCGGTCAGGCTGGGCTTCAGCTCGCCCCACACATGGATGCCCTCGATCAGTGTCCCGGACTCGTTCCAGCGCGGCCGCCCGGCCGTGAGCGTGGCGTCTAGGTGCAGGTGGCAGTCGACGAGCGGCGATGTCACCAGACGGCTCTGGGCATCGATCTCCGCGGCGCCGTCCACATCGGCCGACTCCGCGATCTGCGTCCAACAACCGTCCTCCGCCACCAGGTCGACGAGGCGCCCGTCGAGCATGCGCGCGTTCCGCACGACCAGCTCGGGCTTGCGAAGGCGTGTGCTGCTCATGTCGTTCGCTCCCGTGCGACCCTCGACTCCCTCGAGAAGAGCGGTCGCAGGAGGTAGTACAGGCCCGCAGCCACCGCCGAGCCGATCAGCCACGAGATGTCGACGTTGTGCGTCGCCTTTGCGATCGGGCCCTGGAGGACCGAAACGAGCCCGTAGCCCCACGCCCAGCCGGCGACGAGCCCGCCGACCATGCCGATCACAGCCGCCCAGTTGACGTCACCGTAGATTGAACTGTCCGGAGGCGCATAGAGCGCGTTCACATCGATCTTGCCACGCCGGACGATGAGGTAGTCGACGAGCATCACGCCAGCCCATGCGGAGATCCACAGCACAGCCGAGGAGAGATAGTTGTGGAAGTGAACCGCCCAGTTCGCCGACTGGACGAACCAAATCAGAACACCCGTGCCAATGATCGAGACGATCACGCTCACTTTCCAGCGTGCGACCTTCAGGTCGAGCGAAAGCACGGCGAGAGTCGCCGAGTAGAGGTTGAGGATGTTCGTGGCCACCGGTCCGTGCATGATCAGGAAGAGGATCGGTATCGACGCCGCTCCGAATGCCGCGGTGACGAGATCCGCCGGGTCGGCGCCCGTGCCAGAACTCGCGATGGAGGCGCCGAGGAAGCCGAGCCAGACGGTCGGGATCAGCATCGCCGACCACGTCGTCCAGAACACCCTCCGGTCGCTCACCGATGGCTTAATGAAGCGAGTGTAGTCCGCCGACCAGGTCAGCCAACTGATCCCCCAGCCGATACCGATCACGGTCAGCAGCTGTGTGATCGCCGTCACCTTGTCGGCTCCGTGGGCAGTCCCCTGCATCCAGACGACGTGCACCTTCGTCCAGGCGAGAGCGCTCATCACGAGCACGATGAGCCCCGCGATCGGCACCGTGTACTTCTCGAACGATTGAATAAGGCGGAAGCCGAAGACCGCTATCACGACCTGCACGGCCATGATCCCGATGCCAACGGCATACTTGATGCCCATACCCGGCTGATGGTAACCCATATGATTGAAGATCCCGAGTACAAGGTCCAGCACGACCCAGGTGTTCACGCCGAGCCAGCCCATGGTCATCAGCAGCTGCATCACAGCCGGGAAGTAGGCGCCGCGGCGGCCGAAAGCGGCGCGCGAGAGCACCATCTGATTGACCCCTGTGCGGTGGCCCATCACGCAGAAGAGACCGAAGATCGCGCAGCCGGCGAGGTTGCCGAGCACGAGGATGATGGTCGTCTCCACCAAGCTGAGACCGAGGACGATGCCGAGTGCGCCGAGCACCCAGTTGACTGGCGCGATTTGCGCGCCCGCCCAAATCCACCACTGCTGCCTCGGCGTCGAGGTGCGATCCTGCGAACGGATCGGCTCGATGCCTTGGTCGAACTCAGCGGCCTCGACGTGCTCGCTGCGCCGCTGCTCCATCTTCTGTTCTTCCATCTGAGAATCCCCCTTTGACATATCCGTAATCCGCGCGAGAGCGGCTGAACCCTTCCCATGTGCATACTACTCGCGTCCTCATACTACTCGCGTCCTTCCAACTGTTCAAGGGAGACTTTCCTACGTGATTGCCATGAAGACGGGCCTCCCCGGTGGCATGCTCTGCGTGTCACCTACGGAGCTACCAAGGAGGCCCCGGCCAGGTTGTGCGCCGGGATTGGATCTGTCAAGAAAGCACCTGGACGTCTGCCTGCTCGATGAGGACGGACAACAGGGCGAGACGAGCGCTGCTCCACCCGATGCCGACGGCCTGCGCGGCTGGTCGAGCGCTCGGCCGGCCGATCTACGCTGCCACCGAGTCGATGAACGGCGCGCGCCTTGTGCACGACATCCTCGAGAAGCACGGTTGGGACGTGTCCTTGGCCGACGCGCAGAAGGTCAAGGGGCTGGCGCCCTTGGAGCGCCTAACGAAATGCAGGCGCCGGCGAGTGGGCGGCGAAAGCCGTTGCGTCCACTTCGACTGTGAGGATGGGGTGCAGATGGCGAAGCCGCTGGTGTCGGATGAGCTGTGGGAGCTGATCGAGCCGCTGATCCCGAAGGTGCCCAGACGGCATCGGTTTGCCGGTCGCAAGCGGCTCGACGATCGGAGGGTGCTGACGGGGATCTTGTTCGTGTTGCGCACGGGGATCCCGTGGGAGTACCTGCCGCAGGAGATGGGTTGCGGTTCGGGGATGACCTGTTGGCGGCGGTTGCAGGAGTGGCAGGAGGCCGGAGTCTGGCAGCGGCTGCACGAGCTGCTGTTGGCGAAACTGAACGAGGCCGACCGGATCGACTGGTCGCGAGCGGCGATCGACAGCTCGCATGTGCGGGCCTTTGGGGGGGCGCCAAGACCGGGCCGAGCCCGGTCGACCGCTCCAGAAGCGGCTCCAAGCACCACCTGATCACCTGCGGCCGCGGGACGCCGCTTGCCGTCGTGCTCACCGGCGGCAACCGCAACGACATCACCCAGATGCTCCCGCTCGTCGAGGCGATCCCGGCCGCCGCGGCCGCCCACGCCGCCGTCCGCGCAAGCTGTACGGCGACCGCGCCTACCACTCCTGCCAGGGCCGGCGCGAACTCCGCCGCCGCGGCATCCAAGCGAGGATCGCCTGGCCGAAGAGCCCGCACGGCTCCGGGCTCGGCACGAAGCGCTGGGTAGTCGAGCGCACGATCGCCTGGCTGCACCAGTACCGCCGCTTGCGCGTCCGCTACGAGCGCCGTGACGACATCCACGAAGCCTTCCTCGCGATCGGCTGCAGCCTGATCTGCCTCAAGCTCCTCCTCGCTCCGGAGTCATCTTGATAGGCGCTCTAAGGGAGCATCTTCGCCCCCACTCCGCGAGGGGTGGAACCCTTGACGTAAGTGATGGTGGCCACCACGAACGGGGCCCCCTGCCAGGAGAGCTCCGCCATCTTCGCTTACAGGCCTGCCGCCCTCATGCGTTCCCCCTCGCCGCCTCGTAGTCTTGGGTAGAGTCGATGTCGGCGACCAGCCGAGGGTCGTCCACCGGAACCAAACAGATCTCGCCGGGATGCCGCTCGACGATCTCGCGGCCGCCGACGTCGCCGCCCTGCGCGAGGATCTCCGGAAACAGCGCCGCGCTCATCAGCACCGGGTTGGCCGGCCGATCGCCCAACAGCGGCCGAACCACTCCTTGCCTGGTCTCTGCGAAGCGGTCGATCAGACGGTCCAGCAGGGCAGAAGTTACGAAGGGCTGGTCGCCGGGCAGGAAGATCACCCCATCACATGTCTCACCTGCCGCCCGGACTCCGGCCTGGAGCGAGGTACTCATTCCCTCCGCATAGTCCGGGTTCAGGACCACGGTCACCGGCCGGTCTTCAAGCGCCTCGGCCACCAGCCCAGCCTCGTGGCCCACAACCACGATGGTCTTCGTGGCCTTCGAACCCAAGGCGGCGTCCACGGTCCACTGCACCATGGGGCGCTCCCCCAGCGGCAGCAGCAGCTTCTGGCCGCCCATGCGGGTGGCACGCCCCGCCGCCAGCACGACGGCCGTGACGGAGACCTCAGCACCCTCCCGTCCAACTCTGCCGACCACCTCTGCTCACCCCTCGATCGCAGAGACACGGGCGAAACGTCCTTCCTGCACACTGGCTATGACGACGGTGTCCGGGCACTCGCGATCGCCCGGACGCACGGAGTCGCCCGAGCCGAGGGCAAGAGGAAGCAGCTCCCTCGCCACGTCCAGTCCCAGGGCTTCTGCGTCTGGTCCGTCGGCCTTGTTCAGCAGAGTGACGACCCGGGACCCCTCCCACGCCCGCCGCAACCGCCGCAGCTGCTCCCGCAGGCCGTCGGCGAAGACCCGCGCGGTCACCTCGGAGCCGAGCGGTATGCCCAGCGCCGCCGCGAGCACGGCGGCCCGATGCACGTAGCGGTCGGTGAGCGGGCTCCCGATCGCGTTCAATCCCGCCACCTGCACGATAGTGGTGGTCGCGAGCGGCACCTGAGGCTCATGAGGTCCGAAAGCCTTGAGAGACTTGCCCCGGCTCCCATCTGCCTCGACGATCAGGTAGTCCACCAGACCCTCCGCCCACAACCCGTCGAGCGTGCCGGGGGACAGGCCGACGACCTTGCCGCCCTTGCCTGGCAACTGCGCAGCTGCGGCCGCGTGCCCCCTCGCCAGAGCCTTTATCAGCCCGACGGCTAGCTCCCCATCATCGGCATCCATCACCACCGGGCCGATCACGGCCAGCTCCCGCAGGAACATGGCCGTGGTCGTGGCCACGATCACCCGGCTGCCGGCTGCCGCCAGCTCCCGCGCGAGGAGGCACAGTGCGCTCGTCTTGCCTCCTCCGCCCACCACCGCAACCAGCTCCTGGCGCCCCAGACCAAGGGCGCCGGCGAGCGTGCTCTGATCGGCGGCCTGCACTGCTACTTCGATCCTCGCTTCTCCTTCAGAGCCTCGAGAACCTTGTCCGGTGTGATGGGCAACTCGCGAAACCGGACGCCGATCGCGTCGTATATCGCGTTGGCGATCGCCGGAGCCGTTGGCACCAGACCGGGCTGCTCACCGATGCCCTTTGCGCCGAACGGTCCGTTGGTGCCTTCACTCTCCACCCATATCGCCTTAATCTCGGGCATGTCGCCGTTGGTGAGAATCTTGTAGTCAAGAAACCCATCATTCAGGATCGTTCCGTCGTCGTGGGCGAGTTGCTCCATGAGGGCGAAGCCGATGCCTTGAGCGACACTGCCCTCGATCTGTCCCTCGGCCATTGTCTGGTTGATGGTCGGGCCCGTCTCGTGTGCCGCCACCACCTTCAGCACTCTCACCTCGCCCGACTCCTCGTTGACCTCCACCTCGACGGCCTGGGTGCCGAACGAGAAGCAGGGGATGTTCTTGGCGAAGGCGGTCGGGATCATAATCACGTCTCTGTCACGACGGCGCCCTCCGCTGACGCTCACCGCTCTGCAAGCCTCGTGCCGTCCCGAAGGGACCGCTCCCCAGGAGGGCGCAAGCAGCTTCGAGGACCCCGCCGGCGATGGCCAGCGCCTTATCCGAGACCAGGAAGCATTGCTCCCGGCTGGCCCGGGGATCCACATCACCCAGTTTGAAACCGGCGGGCACTTCCAGCTCCGAGCAGAGCAGGCCGCGCAGCACCCCATCGAGCCGCGAGCGTACCGGCACGTCCCCCACGTGGCCCACGATATCGTCCCGACTCACCCGCTCGCCGATCTGGCGGGCGCTGCGGAACATGCCGGCACCGGGAGCGCGAAGCACCCGCTCATCGGCGAAGCCGCCCAACTCCCCGGGGACGCCGGTGTTCGGCAGGGCTTCCCCTTCGGTGATGACCCTGCCTAGCGTGTGGCCCCGTTTGGTCTCGATAACGGCGTGCGCGTCGCGGCCGGCTACGAACCCCGGCCCTAGACTGAAGTTACCCCGCCTCCCAGCCCATAATGTGCGCATATGCAGGCAGAAGTGTCCAATGAGGGGTCGATAGTGTAGACACTAAGGCACTTGAGTACCCATCCGCTTCATGGTAGCGTTGACTCATGGGCAAACG